>OASY01000346.1_pt1 | contig 35102 bp, 40 predicted proteins | sample 1501231 | NCBI WGS metagenome assembly OASY01 (sample SAMEA2579917, study PRJEB22360) | human gut metagenome | biome: human gut; feature: human-associated habitat; material: faeces | place: Denmark | collected 2008/2010 | reverse complement strand
CGGCGCAGGGTCAGCAGCAGCCCGACGCCCGCAGCGCCCGTCAGGGTGAAGAGATATCCTCATACGGAGGGCCTTGCACCTGTGCCGCAAAGGCTGGCATGACGCTGACGCCCATGGCCAGAGAGATGGAAAGCACACCTGCGAGAAGCTTTTCTGCCTTGTTTTGTTTCATCCTAGAGTTCCTCCTATCTTGTCTTATATGGTTTTTGGCAGCTCAGAGCCCCCGCCGCCGGATGAGGGTGATGACTTTTGCCTTGACCGCACTGCACTGCACCGGGCCGAAGTCACGGCTGTCCTCGGCCTGTGTGCGGCAGTCGCCCAGAATGAAGACGCTGTCCTCCGGCACAGCGTAGGGGTAGCTGAGCAGAGATTTGGGGTAGGTGGGGTAGAGGATGCCGCCGCCCTGCGCCGAGCCGTTGACCTCCACAACGCCGCTCTCGCTCAGGGTCACGATGTCCCCGCCCCGGGCCAGCACGCGGCCCACCCGCAGCCTTCCCGAGCGCTCATATACCACGACATCATTCTTGGCATAGTCTTTTTCCAGCCGGCTGCCCAGCACGAGGTCGCCGTCCTTCACGGCGGGGAACATCTCGCTGCCGGACGCCTGCGTCACCAGATACACCTGCGTCAGAAGGACCCAGAGCACGGCGGCGAACACTGCCAGCCGCACCGCCAGACTGCGCACTTCCCGCAGCAGGGGGCTTTTTTCCGGCTTCGCCGGTCCGGACAGGTTCGCTTTCGGCGTCCCGGGCGGGGCCTCTGGGGCAAGCGCCTCGTTTGGTTCCTTCACTCATCTTCCTCCTTCTTTCTGTTTTTGCGGCTCAGAACGGCCGCACCGGCACACAGCATCAGCGGCAGCTCGAAGAAGTCTGTCTCCACGCCGGTGTCCGGGTCTATATCGGCCAGAACGTAGTGGGCATAGAAGTTGACGACGCCGTTTTCCAGCTCTTCGTCGGTGGGCTCATAGCCCTCTTCCCACTCGTCCTGCGATACCTTTTCCTTCGGGTCCGGCTCATCCGTCACCGAACCGGGAAGCTCTTTGTACCAGCCGTCGAAGACGTAGCGCGCACCGCCGATGTCGAACTCTTTTTCGATGTCCGCCGTCGTCTCTTCCACCCGCTCGCCGCTCTGGTACTCGCGGCTTTCCCGGATGCTGTAGTCGTCCTCGCCCGGGGCGCGGACGTTGAACCGGGCCGTGAAGTTTTTCCTGCTCTTGACGCTGATGATGCAGTCGATGTGCTTATCCGGTTCTGTCCCGTTGTTGCGCGAGATCTTGTACGGCGTCACCACGATGCTCTCCAAATCTTCCCGCGTCAGCCCTTCGACGCCGGTAGCCTCTTCGATGGTGTCCTTATACTCGTCCCATATCTCATCGACGACCTCGTCCCAGTAGTCATCGCCCGGTTTCAGCGACCATGCGTCGCCAGTCGCGCCGCCCGGCCACGATACAACATAGTCTGATACATCTATCAGGATGTTCCTGCCGTTATCTTCCCATGCCGCGCCGTAGGTCTTCACCTTACCGACCCACTTGCACTCGCTGTTGTCCGGCGCCCACTGGCTGGGGTCATTGCTGCCGGGCCGGCTGGTGGGGGTCTTGAGCAGGAAGACCGCCGCCGATTCCTCCTGAGTCCGATCCCCCCAGCCCGGTGCATCCTCATCAAGTTCGTCCGCGGGCAGGGCATTTTTGTCCTCGGCTGCGCTGTCGTCGGCCAAGTCGGCATCTTCTTCAGGGGATCTGCCCTTTTCGGGCTGCTCTGCCTCATCCAGAGGCGTTTCCTCCTCGGCGGCGGGCCGTTCTTCCCACAGCTCCGGCAGAACGGCGATGTCCTCTTCCTCGTCTAAAACGGGCTCCTCCTGCTGGGCCTCATCGTCGGTGAAACAGGCGTAGAGGTTGCACTCGCCGTCCGCTTCCGGCCAGAGCGGTCCATCATCCGGCACGAAGCGGACCGCCGTCCCTTCGTCGTCCCGGCTGTACCAGAAGCGGAAGCGCTTTCCCTCCACCTCCGGCTCTTCGGGCATCAGAAGCTCTTCGCCGCTGCCCACGGTCTGTTCCGCGTAGGGCAGGCCGCCGTCGGCCTCGTCCGACTCGCTGAGCCAGAAGAGATAGGTCCTCTCAACATGCTCGTCCGCTTTGACGGCCCCGCTGTCCGGCGTCGGCGTCTCGTCGGGCAGCTCGATGTCATCCAGCCCGTCCACCACGGCGGGGATGCCGCCTTCCGCGGGCAGAAGCACCGGCTCGTCTGTCCGGATGTCCTCTTCTTCGTCCCAGGCAGGCTCGTCCTCTATTTCTTCGTCCCATGTCTGGTCCGGCACGCTGTCCGTCCGCTCCGGCCCTTCGGCAAATGCGGGCAGCAGACAGCCGCACAGCAGCACCAGCACGATGCACAGTGCTGCGGCGCGCAGTGTCAGCCGCCTCCGTTCCAGTCGATTCCGCATACAACAGCCCTCCTTCATTCTCGCTCCCGGCGGGGATGCCGCCCTTTGCGTTATCAGGATACCGTTTACCGGACACGAAGGATGTCATTGCGTGCCAGCGCAAAAAAATTTACGCATAAAAAACCGCCGCCGGGGTCTTTCGACTCCGGCAGCGGTCTGCTGTCTCCGAATTTTCGGTTTTCAGGTGCGGGTGGCGGCTTCCATGCAGTGCTCGGAGGGGGGGTAATATTCCATCAGCGCAATGTAATTCTCGCAGTGGTGGCAGAACGCCGCCCGGATGGCATCGTCGGGCGCGCTCCTCATCGACACGAACATCAGGATGTACTTTGCAATGAGGCTCACAGCCTCGCTCTCGAGGCCATAGCAGAGGCCCACCGCCAGGATCGGCACGACGATCTGCTGCGCACGGATGGGGATATTCTCCGCATCGACCCGCTTGAGCACGGCACGGCTCATGGTGGATGCCGCCCAGACGGCGCGGGAGATCTTCCAGTAATCCATGTTCTTCAGATGGGTGAGGGTGCGCAGCCGCTGGATGACCTCGCCATCGTCCAGAACTTTGTTCTGCGTGACCTCCTTCTCCGAGCGGATGAAGGCGCACTGTATCATGTCCATCAGGGCGGCTTCGTACTTCTCATGGTAGTTCTCGCGGGAGATGAAGTACTCCTCCATACGGAGCATGACTTCGTCCGTCTCTTTGTCGGTGGCCAGCCAGCTGAAGTCCAGCGGCGTCGGGCCGAAATCATTCTTTCCCATCTCGTTCAGGTCTTCCAGCTCTTCCTCGTTCCGGGTAGATGGGAGAAAGCGGTCGTTGCCGTTCCGGTGGAAGCCCCACTCCTCGGGCAGAAGATGCGGCACGATGTCGCCGCTGGAGATGATGTTGAAGATGTTGCTCTCGCCCCAGCTCTCTTTCAGGCTGCCGTCGGCGTTGTGGTTGTTGTCGTAGTCCTGCTGCAAGTCGGGGTAGTCCTGCGGGCCGAGGGCCACCGGCGTCGCAAAGGTGTAGACAAAGACATTCTCCCGTTCCAGTCCGGACAGCTCCTTGTTGACCCGGGCGGCGAGAAGGTTCGCCACCACCGCACCGCGGCTGTAGCCGCCCATCCAGAGCTTGACGACGCCCAGCTCTCCCTTTTGCTGAGCTGCCGCCAGATAGTTCTTCAAATCGGCAAACACCTCATGCACCGGGATGATGAAGCCGCTGTGGGCGTGGCCCGTGCCGGTGTGCAGATTGCTCACCCACTCGCCGCCGTAGCCGCCGCCGCGCAGGATGAGCGCCACGATGGTGGTGCGCTTCCCGTTCAGGGTGATGGTCTTGCGGGCCGTGGACCAGCCCACGAAGTCGCCCGCCCTGCCCACATCGACATCATAATAGCGGTATTTCACGTCGCCGAAGCCCAGCTTGGTATAGGCTGCGTCGAGGCTGTCCTCGCGGCCCACATCCCCGTTGGCCCAGTATTTCGCATCGCTGGCCCATGTATTGAAAGCAGCCGTCACCATGCCCAGCGTCGCCAGCGCCAGCTGGTGGTCGTACTGGATGGAGGTGTGCGCAAAAAAGCTGTCGCTGTAGTAATATTCGTGCTCGATGTCCATCTGGCTCAGCTCGCTGCGGAAGGACATTGTATAATTGCCTGCCGGGACTGCCCGGCCCACCGTCTGGCTTTTTGCCGCTGCCTCAGCCCGGGGCAGTGCCAGCCCGGGCGCAAGAGCCGCACTGCAAACCAGCGCTTTACAGAAATCACGTCGTTTCATGGTCTTTCCCCCTTGCTGCTTTCCATAAACCTCTGACATTTCTATCGTATAGGTGGTTTGCTATAGTATACCGTATTTTTCCAGCGGATTCAATCATCAACTCTGCCGATCGGGTATATAAAAACCGGGCCGCAGCGATGCGGCCCGGTCATTTTCGTATTCTCAGAGAAGCTGCGGGTCCGTCTGGCGGCAGAAGTCCACGATGTGGTGGAACATCTGCTCGACCGCCGGAGCCATCGCCGTGGGGCGCTGGACCGCCAGACCCACCACCCGGTACTCTTCCGGCTCGATGGGGTAGATCTTGACCGCCGCCGTGCAGCTGCGCAGCAGCATCCGGGGCATGATGGAGATGCCGAGGCCCGCCTCCACCATGGCGATATTGGACTGGTCGTCGATGACGTGGCAGCGGCGCTCGGTGGAGATGGAGTATTTCTTGAGGAACTGGCGCATCTCGGCGTCGGTGGCGTCGCACTGGACGACAAAGCTCTGGCCGTTCATCAGCTCCGGCGTCATAATGCCGTTTGGCGGTTCGGGCCAGTCCTGCGGCACGATGCAGAGCAGCGGCTCACGGAACAGCTCGGTCAGGTTGAACTCTTCGCGGCAGGTGGCGGACAGGAAGGCCAGGTCCACCTGACCGGTGCGCAGCCACTCCTTCACGTCGTCGTAAGTACCCTGATAGACCTCGACTTCGATCTGGGGGTAGCTTGCCATAAAGCTCTTGAGGATCTGGGGCAGCAGGCCGGCGCAGACCGAGTTGAATGCACCCAGCTTCACCTTGCCCTTTTCCAGGCCGTTGAGGCGGGCGATGCTCTGCTGCAGGGCCTCGTCGCTGTTGAGCACCGCCCGGATGGACGGGTAGAGCGAAGCGCCATAGCTGGTCATGGTCACGCCGTTTTTGCCGCGGTTGAATAAGGTAAAGCCAAGCTCAGCCTCCATCACCGCGATGGCATGGCTGATGGCAGAGGGGGTCAGATGCAGCTGCTGGGCCGCTTTGTTAAAGCTGCCCTGACGCGCGACTGCATCAAAAATCTCGTAAGAAAACAGCGTCATGTCCCTAGCCTCCTTCCGTTTTCAGTTCGGAGACGCCCGTTCTTCTGTGAATCTTTTTCACCTTGAGGATGCTATGCATCAATTTTCTTTTTGAGTGTACTATCCTATCTCCGCTTTGTCAAGCATCCTAACCTTAATTTTGGACGTTGAGCCAAATTTCTGCTTTTGAAACGCCATTTATAAGGGATATTGCGCCCTTTTCCGTTCCAGTATTTTCCTGTTTTGAACAAAAAGACCGACCGCCCTCCATCCCGGAAAGCCGTCGGTCTTCTGAGTTCTACAGATGTTTTTACTCGAGCACCAGCAGCAGGCTCATCTTGATGCGGCCCTGCGCCGTGACGCCGTGGAGACCGTTCTTGTCGAGGCGGAAGCTCTCGCCTGCGTTCAGCTCATAATTCTTCTGGATCTTCTTCATTTTTGTACCTCTGACCTCTAAAATTTTTGAAAAAATCACAGGTACAAGCCCAAAAAGTCTATATAAAGCAAAAAAGACGGCAAACCGTTTCTCTCAACGATTTATCGTCCTTTTGGTGCGCTCGAGGGAACTCGAATCCCTGGCCCTCTGATCAAAAGAGAGGCTTGATATGTCATTTCATATCTTTTTATGTTTGATTTTATATAGATAATCCGTCATTTTATGCAATTCCTATTGCAACTCATTTTGTTAAGTCGCACCGTGTTGTCGCATTTTTGTCGCACTTTCTTTTGCCAACCCGACCCGATATGACACTGCATATTTTACCTTCTAGTATGGCCTTAGCATCATCATAATTTCGCCGGGCAAAATATTGTGGAAAGATGTTGAAAACATACTTTTCAAGCATTTTCTCGGTTCTGGGGAGAACATACAACTCACTCTCTGCTCTGAAATCAAGGGCAGGGAGCTTTTTTATTCTACCCCCGGGTCTGCTGTGGCCTGCTCCTGCTCCATGCGGCGCTTGACCGCCTCATAGACATAGGCGTTGACGCTTTGCCCTGCCCGTTTTGCGGCCTGCTGAATTTCTTCTTTCTCTCCTTTGGGGACGGACAACTCTAAACGGTCATAGTTATTTTTGACGTATTTGTGGACTGCACGCTGTTGCGCGGCGGTTGTTTTTGCCATGGGATATCGCCTCCTGTACCTTTATAGTTTTTATTATAGCACTGTTACCTATTCCCGTGAATATAAAATTTGACTATATTTTGAGCCTTTTTCTTGTGCAATATTCCATCTTGATATATTCCCGTGAATAGTTTATACTCATGCCATCGGGAACACACATTCCCAACAACACACAAACAAAGAGGTAACACACATGAGCAATGACATTTTACTTACCCTTGTAGAGCAGTACAAGGAAGCCGCCCAACTGATTGAGGCAGCGCAGGCCGAACAGGAAGCACTCAGAACCCAAATCAAGGAATCACTCGCAGAGCGCTCCACCAGCTACTTGGAAATTGGGTGCCACAAGGTCCGGCTGTCTGACTTTTCCAGCACACGACTGGACAGCAAAGCCATCAAGACAGTTGCCCCGGACCTGTACGCCCAGTACAGCAAAACCGTCACAGGCCAGCGCTTGACCATCAACTAAGAAAAGCCCCATACAGCGCCCACCGTCCAAAGTCAGCGTTGTACAGAGCCTCTAACAAGCCCGCCGGGGCGGGATGCATCTTTAGTATACCTGTCCCGGCCTTTTTTATCAAGAGAAAGGTCGTTCACCATGAAAAGCACCATTAAGACCAGCCGCACCGCAGGCCAGCTCGAAAAAATGTTCCGGGAGCTCAACAAGCATTACTATAACGGCGAATTGCCGGAGCCCATCATCACACTGAAGAAGACGCCCTCTGCCTATGGTCACATCACCACAGTCAAAACTTGGACGGTCAGCACCGAACAGGGCACAGAACAGCGGTATGAGATCAATATTTCCACCGCAACACTGGACCGCCCTATTGAGAACACCACGGCCACCCTGCTGCACGAGATGGCACACCTTTACAATCTGGTTCACGGTATCCGCGATACATCCAGCCAAAGCGGAGCCTATCACAACAAGCGCTTTAAGGCTACCGCAGAGGCTCACGGCTTAGTCATTGACCATCATGAGAAGTATGGCTGGACTATTACAAGCCCCTCCGAAGAACTACTGGATTTCATCATCTTCATGGGCTGGCAAGACATCCAGATGACAGAGGGCCTCACATGGGCGGATATGTGCGGCACTGGTACGGCCAGCAAAGGACTGGGCAGCAGTCAGGCAGGAGCCCCAAAGCCACCCAAGGCAAAGAGCAGCACCCGGCGGTGGATATGCCCCAAGTGCGGAACCATCATTCGCAGCACCAAAGAGGTTCGAGTCATCTGTGCCGACTGCATGGAGAGGTTCGTAAAGGCCGACTAAGTACCCCAGAGACAGAGATGCAAGGGACGAGTGAGAGTAGTCCATTTTGTGAGTGCACATATAAAGAGAGGGGATACCATGGAAACCATCAACACCAGAATCGTATCACTGCGCAAGGATGCAGGGCTATCACAGCAGCAGTTAGCCGATGACCTCAACTTGTCCCGCCGGGCTGTCAGCCTGTGGGAGACTGGCCGGAGAGCACCTGATTTGCAGTCTGCCTTGCTTTTGGCCGACTACTTCCATACCACGCTGGACCATCTGGTCAAGGGTGAGCACGGTTGAAAAGTAGAGTGTACCCTACCTTGCATTCAGAACGTCATCAGAATCTTGAAAGTTAGGGTCTGTTTCGGCTTTGTTTTCAGAAGTTTTGCTTATCTCTGACCCTATTTTTCAATCCAGTCAATGAGGTACTACCATGAAAGTTGCATATGTCCGCGTCAGCACCGAAGAGCAGAATGAAGCGCGCCAAATCGAAGCGCTCAAAAAGCACAGCATCGAAAAGTGGTTCACGGAAAAAGTCAGTGGCAAGAGCATGGACAGGCCACAGCTCCAAGCAATGCTCGACTATGTGCGGGAGGGCGATACCGTCTATATCCACGATTTCAGCCGTCTTGCCCGCAGCACCAAGGACCTGCTTGAGATTGTGGAGCATCTACAGGCTAAGGGTGTGCATCTGGTCAGCAACAAAGAGAATCTGGACACCAGCACACCTACCGGCAAGCTGATGCTGACGATGATTGCGGCCATCAATGAATTTGAGCGGCAAAACCTGCTGGACAGACAGCGGGAGGGTATTGCAATCGCCAAACGGAACGGTATCTATAAGGGTAGGAAGAAAGTAACCACGCCAGATGACTTCTCAGAGCTTTATGCCCGGTACACCCGCCGGGAGATGAACAAAGGGCAGCTGGCTGAGGCGCTTCACGTCACACGCCCGACCTTAGAACGGATAATACGGGAGCACTTGGCAGCAGCTGCGCAGATCTGGAAGTCTGATAAACTATTCTGCCACGAACTGGTATCCCACGCCTCGGATTGTGCGCAGATAAAGCGGCTTGTTGGGGTCATCCTCAATTTTCGTGCGCAGGCGGCGGATATGTACCATAATGGTGTTGTCGTCTACCACATTGTCGCCCCAGATGCTGCGGTAGATCTGCTCTTTGGTCAGCACCTTGTTCTGGTTGGTGAGGAAATACTTCATCAGGAAGCTCTCCTTGCTGGAAAGAGGGACTTCGATGCCTTTTTTCAATAGCCGCATCTCGTCACTGAAATAGCAGAACGGTCCGGCAGAGAGCACGCCGCTGCTGCTGGGAGCGGAAAGACTCATTCGACGCAGGCAGGCTTTGACCTTGGCGCAGAGCACCGAGGGCGAGAAGGGCTTGGTGATATAGTCATCGGCCCCGATGCCCAGTGCAAAGACCTTGTCGTTGTCGGCCTGACGTCCGCTTAAAATGAATACGGGCGTCAGCATCCCCTCGCTTCGCAGCTGGTGGATGACCTGAAAACCGTCGATCCCCTCCATAATAATATCAAGGATGATGAGGTCAAAGGGCTGGGCCTTGGCCATCTGTACGGCGTCCAGCCCGTTGGATGCTTCCACAATGGACATGCCCTCGCTTTCCAGCACGCGGGCAATCATCCGCCGCACCAGCTTTTCATCATCCACGACTAAGATTTTTGAACGCTCCATCTTGCACTTCCTCCTATTTTCAAGTGTATTATAGCACTTTTGTGGATTTTAGCAAAAACTTTTTGCCGAACCTTACGAAATTTTAAGAAAGAGCACGATGGACAGTTAAGGCATCTTTGCTAGAATAAAGCTAACAACAGCAGGGGCGGAACGGAAAGACCCCCTGCAGATCCTGAAAATGTTGTCCAAAAGACAAGGAGGAAAACATTATGAAAAAGATGATCACCCGCCGCAACTTTCTGAAGGCCGCTGGCGTTTCTGCCGCTGCTCTGGGCCTGGCTGCCTGCGGCGGTTCCGGTTCGTCTCCTCCCCCTTCATCCACCGCCGGTTCCGCTGCGGCATCGGCCGCTGCTTCCGACTGGAGCTGGGAGCGCAAGGTCACGCTGGTCTGCCCCTGGGGCGTCGGCGGCGGTGCTGACGGCACCCTGCGCCCCCTGCAGCCCGTGCTGGAGCCCATCCTGGGTGTTCCTGTTGAGATCGTCAACGTCGAAGGTGCAGGCGGCGCAAACGGCATCGACTTTACCTGCAAGCAGCCCGCTGACGGTTATACTTACGTTCTGGGCACCCAGTCCCACATCATGCTGGACCTGCAGAAGATTCTGCCCGTAGATTTCAAGAAAGAGCTGCGCCCCGTTGCAAAGCTGGTCCACTCCATCAACATCATCGCCTCTTCCAAGAAGGCACAGGAAGGCAAGTACTCCAACTTCACCGAGTTCGTGGACTACGCAAAGGCACATCCCCAGGAACTGACCTGCGGCATGTTGACCGCTACCGGCGCGGACTCTGTGGCTCTGAAGCAGACCCTGGCAGGCGGCCTTGGCTGTGACATTACCGAAGTGGAGCAGTACGTTAAGGTCGTCAACTACAGCTCCGGCTCTGAGCTGTCCAGTGCCATGGTCGGCGGCCATATCAACATCAACATCACCGGTGCCGATGAGATCATGGGCCTCATCCAGTCCGGCGACATCGTCCCGCTGATCTCCATTTCCGAAAATCGCATGTCCACCCTGCCCGATCTGGAGTGCACCGGCGAGCTGGGCATCGACTCCTACGTTGGTACCTGGCGCGGCATCCTCTGTCGTACCGATACGCCCGATGCCGCCGTAAACGCCATGGCAGATGCCCTGAAAGAAGCATGGAACACCCCCGATTATCAGGAGTTCCTGAAGAATGCCTGCTACCTCGACCGTCCCGGCTACGCCGACGCTGAAGAGTTCCAGCAGCTTATCGACGAAGAGTACACCACCTTTGAAGACTACCTGAAGGGTGCAGGTCTGATCTGATAAAGGACCACGGCTGAAAACAGAATCGTATCCGGCGGGGAGTTCACCCTCCCCGCTTTTTTGAGAATAATGCAAAGGAGTTGATTTTATGGCTCTAGAACTGATCGTCAATCTGCTGCTGATTGTGGGCGGCATCTTCTGCTTTGTCAATGTCAGTACCACTATGCCCCACTCGGCCGTCAATGAGCTGGGTGCCGAGCAGTGGCCGCAGGCTATCCTGGTGCTGATGCTCATCGCGTTGGCGTTCAACGTCATCCGTTTCTTCAAGATCAATAAAAAAGAAGATATCAAGGCTGGCTTCCAGGATTTCTTTCCTGCCATCGGCCGCTTTGTCAAGAGCAAGCTTTTCCTCGGCATGGTGCTGGTGGTGGTCATGGCGCTGATGTATGAGCCGGTGGGTTTTATGCTCACCTGCCTGCTGTTCCTGTTTGCCTACGGCCTGCTGCTGGGCCAGCGGAACATCCCCATGCTGATCCTCTCTTCCGTCATCATCACCATCATCCTGTACATCGGCTTCGCCGTGTTTCTGGGCGTTCTGCTCCCTCGCGGACAGATCCTCCCCCTACGCAACTTCGCCCTGTTCGTTGAGTCGCTCGTCCCGCGTTTCTAACAGGAGGTGACATGAAATGCTAGATTTGTTAACCAGCGGCCTGTCGGTCGTTTTTGCCCCGAAGATGTTCATCCTTATCATCTTCGCGGTCTTCCTTGGCACGTTGTTCGGTGCTCTGCCCGGCGTTTCGGCCACCATGGCTGTCACCCTCGGCATCCCCTTCACCTATAAGATGGACGCTGTCAGCGCCATCGCATTCCTTGTTGCAATTTACTGCGCATCCATCACCGGCGGCGGCATGACAGCCATCCTGTTCAAGATCCCCGGCGTCCCGTCCTCCGCCCCGACTACTTATGACGGTTACCCCATGGCACAGCGCGGCGAAGCCGGCAAAGCTCTGGGTGTACAGCTCATCGCCTCGGCCATCGGCGGCATGTTCGCAGCCGTGTGTATGCTGATCTTCAGCCCTCAGCTGACCCAGGCTGCCCTGAGCTTTGGCCCCTCGGAACTGTTTGCCATCTCCTTCATGGGCCTGTCCATCCTGACAAGCCTGGAAGAAGGCAATGTCTGCCGCACCATCATCTCCGGCCTGCTGGGTCTGCTGCTGGCCTGTATCGGCCTGGACCCCCTGCTGGGCGTGCCCCGCTTGACCTTCGGCACCCGTTTCCTCACCTCCGGCATTGAAATGATCCCCGTCATGATCGGCTTCTTCGCCGTCACCGAAGTCCTCAAGCAGACCAACAAGCCTTCCAAGCTGAAGGCTGTCACCGGCAAGGACGGCAAGACGGATATGTCTGCCAAAATGCCTACCCTGAAAGAAATGTGGACCCTGAAGGGTGTCATCGCCCGCTGCTCCATCCTCGGCACGGTCATTGGCATCCTGCCCGGTGCAGGTGCTACCATCGCTTCGTTCCTTTGCTACTCGGAAGAGCAGAAGATCTCCAAGCACCCTGAAAAGTTCGGTACCGGCTGCCTGGAGGGCATCGCCGCTCCCGAGTCAGGCAACAACGCCGCCACCGGCGGCTCCATGGTCCCCCTGCTGAGCCTGGGCATCCCCGGCGGCAACGCGGCTGCCATTATGATGAGCGCTCTGGTGCTCAAGGGCGTTACCATGGGCCCCCTGCTGCTGGTCAATCAGCCCCAGTTCCTGTCGGCCACATTTGCTTCCATGTTTGTCTCCAACATCGTCATGGTCTTTGCAGCCATGATCATCGCCCGCATCTTCGTGCAGGTGCTGAAAATCCCCTACAGCATCCTTGGCCCCACCATCATCATGATGGCGACCATCGGCGCTTACTCTACCAAGAACACGGCAGTTGACGTTATCCTGATGGCCATCTCCGGCCTCATCGGCTTCGTCTTCTCCACTTGCAAGTTCAACAGCTCGGCCATGATCCTCGGTCTGGTTCTGGGCGTCATCTGCGAGTCCAACCTCCGCCGCGCATACACCATCGTGGCTGGTGATACCCTGATGGAAGCAACCATCAATATCCTGACCCGCCCCGTCACCGGAATCATCATCCTGATCTGTATCCTTGTTTTGTTGAGTCCCGTGTACAAGCCTCTGCTCAAGAAGCATAACAAAGAAGCAGCCGCGAAGTAATTACTCGAACCTCCTTTCCTTCACTCACCTTTCCACCCGGGGCGAAGCCGATCTCTCCAACGGCTTCGCCCTCCTCTTTTTTCGGAGGTTTTTGTTATGAAATTCAAAGTGCGTATCCCACTCCAGTATGTTAAGCCCGTCTGTATCGCCGCCGTTCTCGTGGGCATCTTTGCTGTTGCAGCGGGCAGCTGGATCACCGGCCTGTGTCTGCTGCTGGGCGCTTACCTGCTGGAGAAAAGCTGCTACCGCTGCCCCCACTGCGGCAAAAAGCTGGATATGAAGTACCCGCTGTTCAAGGGCAGCTGCTGCCCGGCCTGCAAGGCAGAGCTGCGCCCGGCAGCAGAAAAAAACGCCGCGAAATAATCGGGCTTTTCTCTGCCCGGCGGCTGCGCTATAATAAAGCTTGAAAGAGGTGGGGCGAGAATGCAGAAATTAAAACAGATTCCAAAGCCGGTGCACCATTTTCTAATTGGGCTGGTGCTGACGGCGGTGCTTGGGGTGCTGGCCTTTGCGGTGGTGAACACCTACACCGCCTATACGGACATGGTGGTGCAGCAACAGCAGCAGTACCTGCTGGTGACGGCCCGCGCCGTCTCCAAAACGCTCTCCCTCTATATCTCCGAGCAGCTGCGGGACATTGAAATTTTGACCCGCTCGCCGGGCTTCCTCACCGAGTTTGAAAATTACTACGAGACGGGCGGTGACACCGCCCTGAGGGAACACATCGTCTCCTATATGCTCAGCCAAAAGCGGGGCGTCAAGCGCATTTACCTGCTGGACAAAAACGGCGACGTGATGTACCAGTACAACGATTATCCTTTCCTGGAAGTCTTTGACGAAAGCCTACTGCACCTGAAAGAGTATGCCGCCGCCCACACCAGCGGCATTGGCTCGGTCTTCCGCATCTCGCCCCAGCACTACGGCCTGACGTTGGTGAACAACGTCATTCATGGCAGCGAGTCGTTGGGCACCGTGGTGATCGTCATCGACCTCGAACAGGTGTACGAGGAATATCTTGCGCCCCTGAACATCGAGAACACGGGAGACATCATCGTCAAAAACGAAAAAGGCACCATCATCATGCACCCCAACGCGAAGCTGCTGACGTTCAATCCGTTCCGGCAGATCCAGGGGCTGGACACTCTGCCCCAGTACAAGGGTCTGAACGAGCTGCTCACACGGCAGTACAGCCAGGAGGAGGGCACGGCCATTTACCGCGATTACTCCAATGGCATCGCCCCGCCCGAGGATGAGATCGCGGCATTTTCCCGCATGAACGTCAACAACACGGCCTGGTACGTCTCGGCCGTGCTGCCCTACTCCACCGTCAAAAACCTCATCGACCGCAATGTGGGCCAGTTTGGTATGCTGGTGACCGCCATCCTTTTTGTGCTGGGCGTGTGCGTTATCAGCTTTTACGCCATGCGCAAAAACCAGCAGAATTTGAAGCTGGAAGCCGCCTACCTCAAGGACATCAACCACACCCTGAAAGAGCTGCACCAGAGCCGCGAGCAGGTGTACCACTACCAGAAACTTCAGACCATCGGCGCGCTGGCGGGCGGCATCGTGCATGAGTTCAACAACCTGCTCACGCCCATTCTGGGCTACTCGGAGTTCATCCGGGAGCGGATGGGGCCCGAGAGCGAATACTACGATGACATGAGCGAGATCTACGAGGCGGGCACCCGCGCGAAAGAGATCGTGGAGCAGCTGCTGCCCTTCAGCCGCCGCGAGACAGACTCTACCGCCTACGGCCCCGTGAATTTGGAAGCCGTTTTGCAGGATGACACCAAGATGGTCTCGATGATCCTGCCCTCCAACATCCGGCTCGAAAAAGGGTATAAGGATATCCACGCCACCGTCTACGGCAGCGCCACCCAGCTGCATCAGGTGTTGCTCAACCTCTGCTCCAACGCTGTGCAGGCCATGGAGGGCAAGGGCGGCACCCTGACCGTGCAGGCGGAGAAGATCTCCGCCGACGCCCTGCCTGCCAACTATCACCCCGCCGTCGCCAGCGGCTTTGTGCGGGTGCGGGTGGCGGATACCGGCTGCGGCATGACCTCCGAGACGCTGGCCCACATCTTTGATGCCTTCTTCACCACTAAGGCGGCAGGGGAGGGCACCGGCCTCGGCCTTTCGGTGGTGCAGAACATCCTTATCAGCCACGGCGGCTTCATTGAGGCCCACAGCACGGTGGGCGAGGGCAGCGAGTTTCTGGTCTACCTGCCCGTCACAGCGCAGGCAGTGGCTCCCGAACGCCCTGCCGCGCCTGGTGCGCCCGTCCGGCTCAACAGTGGGAAACAGCCCATCCTGCTGGTAGACGACGAGGAGCGGGTGGCCCGCTACCTCAAGCGCCGCCTGACTCGCAGCGGCTACACGGTGGATGTTTTCACCGATGCGGAAGAGGCCCTCGACGCCTTTTTGGCGTCGCCCACCCGCTGGCAGCTGGCCCTTGTGGACGGCACCATGCCCAAGTATAAGGGTACTGCCCTCATCCAGCGGATGCGCAGCGAGAACCCGAACCTCGCTGCCATTCTGATGACCGGCTTTATGGAGCAGGATGCCGTGCAGATGCAACAGGAGGGTTTGATCGACGAGATTTTCCTGAAGCCGCTCGATTACCGAAAGCTGACGGAAAAGATCGGGAAACTACTGGCGGGTGAGCCTGATTTAACCACTGTTTAATTTTTTGTGATTTCCTATTCATAAACTTCTGGTATCCTGTACACAACGAAACGAGAAAGAGAGCGCCTTATGAACGTTGAACTGATGCTTCTGACGGTTTTGCAGGGACTGCGCACCCAAATTTTGGATGCAGGGATGCTCTTTTTCACCCATCTGGGAGACGCCGGCTTCATCTGGGCCGCACTGACGGCGGTGCTGTTGGTCTTCCGCAGGACGCGGCGGGTCGGCTGCGTGCTGGCGGCGGCACTCCTCGTCGATGCTGTTCTTTGCAACCTCATTCTCAAGCCGCTGGTGGCCCGCATCCGCCCCTGTGATATTCTGGCGGACGTACAGCTCCTCATCTCTCGCCCGGACGATTTCTCCTTTCCTTCGGGCCATACGGCTGCGTCCTTCGCCTCGGTGACGGCTCTCTGGCTGGCCGGGAAGAAACAGTGGGCGTTGGCTGCACTGCCGCTGGGCGTTCTGATCGCTTTCTCGCGGATGTATCTCTTTGTCCATTACCCGACGGACATCATCGGCGGTGTACTGGTGGGCGTCGGCTGCGGATGGATAGGGGCGAAGCTGGTGGAAATGTTTTGGCAGAAGAACTTTGCAAAGAGTGATTTATGAAGAGAGACCCTGCATCGAGAGGATGCAGGGCATATTATTGAAGTGGACCGTGCAAAAATGTGCAGACGGGCAAAACAAAGCTCAATGACAAATCAATCACCGGTTTTATGGCAGGCTGGAAGATTGAGCGCACCTCATAAAGAATACGATGCCCACCGACCTATGGTTCTTGCCATATGCTGGTGGGCATCTTCTGTGTCGATAAATGAATGCAGACTCAATTGCGTTTGGAATTTTCCGATTTGACAGTATGCCGATTGGAGTTTTGACGAACTGTACCGCCGTGCTGCTTGGCGGCCTACTGGGAACAGCACTGGGGAAAATTTTGCCGCAGGGGCTGAAAGATAACCTGCCCACCTTGTTCGGGTTCTGTTCCATCGCCATCGGCGTCAATTCCATCATCAAGGCATCCGGCATGACGGCCGTGGTGCTGGCCATCCTGGTGGGCTTCGCCATCGGCCACAGCCTGCATCTGGAACAATGGACCAGCAAGTTCTTCCACAAGCTGGTGCGCACTCTCCATCTCGGCGGTGGCCCTGTTCTGCTGCAGCGGCTTCGGCTGGTACAGCACCCTGACCGAGGGCATCACCGGCGATCCCTCACTGCTGATGTCCAAAGCCGTGCTGGACGGCTTCACGGCCATGATCTTTGCCTCCACGCTGGGGCAGCCATCTGCGCTATCCCGCTGCCCCAGGTGGTCATCCTGCTCCTTGTGTTCGGAGTGGGCAAACTGTTGGCCGGTGTGCTGACCCCACCATGTTTGCGGACCTGTCCGCCTGCGGCGGCATTTTGACCATGGCGGCGGGCTTCCGGGTGTCTAAGATCAAATCCGTCCCGCTGGTGGACCTGATGCCTGCACTCATCCTTGTGATGCCGTTCAGCGCACTTTGGTCGAGCCTGATGCAATAAATCTCATATCACCATACAACAGATCACCTTCTTGGTATTGCTCTCTGCGGTGCAGCCGAGAAGGTGGTCTGTATTGCTATAGTATGCTGGGTATTTTTCCGATAAGTTCTACTATCACCGTTTTACCGCAATAAAACTTGCAAAACCATCTTGACGTGCTCTGCAATCCGTGATACTCCTTATCGCAAATCCCACCGAGCTTGTCGGGGCAACGCCCCTCCATCTTGCTTGCGCAAGACTGCTCTGCCGCTTAAAAGCCCCACTGGGGCTTTCATTGCTACGCAAACGCGGACTTTTAGAAAAGTACAGAGCGGCGAGGATTTATTCCCCATGAAGATTTTTGCCGCCTCGCAACACACCCGTACGCCCGCCGGGAAATGAATAAAGGGCAGCTGGCCGAGGCGCTTCACGTCACACGTCCGACCTTGGAGCGGATGATACGGGAGCACTTGGAGACAGCTGCCCAGATTTGAAGGTGCACTTACAAAATCCCTCTTCTTCCATATAATAAAGCGCCCTCACTCTTGTGCAAAAGAGCAAGGGCACTATTTCAATTTATTTAATTGTTCTTGCGATAGAGAATGTTGATTCCGCTATCCGGGTGATAAGACCAACTAACTGTCACATAATCGAAAACTTCTTTCTGACGACCATCAAGAGCGCGTGTACCCATCATTTCGGTATAGAGCCAATCAGGCAGGCCCAACTCAGAATTTAACTCTTTAATCATCAACAGAGCAAAATCGTTATCAAGCTTGTATGCCTGCGAACCCTTAGCAGCGCCCCACGGGTTAGAATCAATCGTAATAGACTTCCCATCTTCAGCCGCTGAAAGGACCAATCCGTCACCTTTAAGGTCAGCATATGCTTTAAAATTCGGATTCTTAATAGAGCCCTTGTTCACTGTCCAGAGGTAACTTCTCAAATTGGTTTCTTTGGTTCCTTCAACAAGAGTAGAGACAGAAACGACAGGAGAACCATCTTCTGCGGTAAATTTATATGTACCTTTTAGAGTAAGCGAGTGATTTTGGAATGCATTTTTATAGTAGTCATAAAGGTCTTCACGTACAGAAGCATAGAAGCGCTTTCCGTCCTTTGTCAAAGAGAAGCACTTATAATTCAGGACGTCTTTGTAAGTATAGAAGTAATTAAAGTCCGTCTTACCAGAAATGATAAGTTCTTGATTTTGGATGAGTTTTGTGGCAGATTTTACGTTAGGTGTTTCAACTGGAACTGAATCAGTTGTAGCCGGTGCAGAAGTCTCGGTTGGAGTGGGAATTTCGGTGGTAGAAACATAATTCTGATAGTCAGCAAGATTAATTCCAATATAATAATAGCCACATAATAATTCATTATATACATATTCCTCACCTATAAAAGTACAAATAGAGGAATTGAAATTTCCAGCAAGAAAAGAGATTTGGTCATTATAGTTGGAAACGGTTAAATTTGAAGATGAGTCAGAGTAAAGATATACTGTGTCATTTTGGGTGATATATGCTCTAAGTGACTTCTTAATCATGATTTTGTCATGGTTGGTGAAGCAGTCACTTAGAGCATTTTCATTTCAGGAGGTACAGCCATGAGAAACGAGAAAATCACCCCTCTGTATGAGCGTTTGAGCCGCGATGATGAGTTACAGGGCGAGAGTAACTCCATATCGAACCAGAAAAAGATGTTGGAGGACTTCGCCCGCCGGAACGGGCTTCCGAACCCCACTCATTTCACCGATGACGGCGTATCGGGAACTCGTTTTGACCGCCCTGGCTTTCTGGCAATGATGGAGGAAGTCGAGGCCGGACGGGTGGAGGCCATCGTCATAAAAGACATGAGTCGCCTGGGGCGCGATTATCTGAAAGTCGGCCAGGTCATGGAGATTTTGCGGCAGCGCGGCGTCCGGTTGATCGCCATCAATGACGGTGTGGACAGTCTGAAAGGCGATGATGATTTTACCCCGTTCCGCAACATTATGAACGAATTTTACGCCCGCGACACCAGCCGGAAAATCCGCTCTGTGTTTAAGTCCAAAGGCATGAGCGGCAAGCACCTGACCGGCACCGTTATCTACGGCTATCTGTGGGACGAAAAGCGGGAACACTGGCTTGTGGATGAAGAAGCCGCCGGTGTGGTACGCCATATTTTCGCGCTTGCGATGGAGGGCTACGGCCCCTATCAGATCGCAACCAAGTTGTCAGAAGAAAAAATTGAAATGCCAGCCGTTCACCTTGCCCGCTATGGCGAGGGAGTGAACAAGAATAAGGCCTTTGCGGATATTTATCGTTGGAGTGCCTCTACCATTGTTGAAATCCTGAAAAAACAGGAGTATTTAGGCCATACGGTCAATTTCAAAACCCGCAAGCACTTTAAGGACAAGAAAAGTCACTATGTTGACGAAAGCGAATGGACGATTTTTGAGAACACCCATGAGGCCATTATCGACCAGGAAACCTTTGACAATGTACAGCGTATCCGGGGAAACGCCAGACGCTACCCGGACGGCTTTGGGGAGTCCCATCCCCTGACCGGCCTGATGTACTGCGCCGATTGCGGCGGCAAGATGTATGTTCACCGCACATACAACGGCAAGCGCGTCCCGCAGTACACTTGCGGCCAGTATGGGAAGTATCCTATCGGCTCCCTTTGCCCTACACAGCACCGTATCAAGGCCGAAGCTGTTCTGACCCTGATTGCCGATATGCTCCGGGCCATCGCGGAGTATTCCAGGAATGACCGGGCCGAGTTTATCCGCACCGTCCAGGAAACGCAGGTAGCCCAGCAGACCGCCGATGTATCAAAGAAGCGGAAACGGCTGGCCGCCGCCCAAAAGCGGGCCGGGGAACTGGAACGGCTGATTTGCAAAATCTATGAGGACAATGCCCTGGGTAAGCTGCCGGACGCCCGGTATGAGGCCCTGGACGCACAGTATGCTAAAGAACAGGACGCTCTCAATGCGGAAATCACGGAACTGGAAAAGGCCGTTACCGGCTATGAGCAGAGCCGGAAATCTGCGGAGAAGTTTATTGCCCTGATTGACAAGTACGAGAATTTCGACAGGCTGACAAACACCATGCTCAACGAGTTTGTAGAGAAAATCCTTGTCCATGAGCGCGCCCGCAAAGGCAGCCAGGACACCACACAGGAGGTTGAAATCTACTTCAACTTTGTGGGCCGGTATATCCCACCTGCCTTGCAGCCGGTTCCCCTGACCCCGGAGGAACAGGAAGAACTGCGGAAGAAGGAGGAACGCAAGGATAGGCTTCACCAGAACTACTTGCGCCGCAAGGCCAACGGCAAGCAAAAGGAATGGGAAGAACGCTACAACGCCAAGCGCAAAGCTCAGGTGGAGGCGGCAAAGGCCGCAATCCGGGCAGAGGACATGAAAAAAGGCATTTTTGTCCCTGTCAGCCAGTTACCTAGGCAGGAGCCGCGCAAGGCCACCTTACCGGCCAGCGCCGCAGTTTAACCATCACAGTGCAAAGGAGGACGAACATGAACGAATTGACTTACACCCGCTGCGGGGATTACTACATCCCCGACCTGAAACTTTCCGAGCAGCCGGAGGCCCCCATCGGCAAGTATGGCCGTATGCGGCGACGCTACCTGAAAGAACACCGGCCCGGCCTTTACAGCAGCTTGATTTTGAGCGAAAAGCTGTACCCGCACCTGTTGGAGATTGACCGGGCGGCGCATGAACGAATGGACGCCATGCTGCCCCGTATGATGGAGGCGGCAGGTGTCACCGAGGAACTGAAAGCCTGTGATCCTATGCGCTGGGTGGGGCTGATAAATACGCTGAAAGCGCAGGTGGAGGAAATTATACAAGTAGAACTGATATCCAAGTAAATCAAAACCACCCGTTGATGAACGGGTGGTTTGAACAGGTACTATAAGGACCTATCTCCGGTGCTGGCCCTCTAATTCCTATTCGGTGCCATAAAATGGGCGCCAGAGAAAAATTCCCTGACGCTCGCTTCTTGCCCAACTAAACATGATTGCTATTATGTAGAAAAAAGCAAGGGGATTTTCGAATATGTCGAAATATTTTCCTTCTGCTCTGCTAAGCACAAGAGAAAGAAGATGATATTTCAATAGTTTATAGAGAAACTTCTCTAAACAGAATGATTTGTTATATCGTTTTTTATTGATTTTTTTGCTGTGCCCACTTCCGATATTCAGAAGGATATAGACCAGTACTTTTTTTGAAGTCTCTTGAAAAACGACCAGCATTACTATATCCAACAGCCAGAGCAATTTGCTCAATTGGAAAATCGGTGGAGCAAAGGAGATTTTCTCCCTGAGATAAACGCCGCTGTTGAATATATTCCGTAATGGTGCAGCAATAGACCTGCTTAAATGTAATTTTCAACTTTGTTGTTCCCATGCAGGCAATGCGCGATAGTTTATCTAAAAGAATTTCTCTGTTGTAATGATCGTTGATATACGCAGCGACATTTTCAAGAGATTTTATATCCTGTGAAGAAATACGAACTTTCTCTTTTTCTGGACTTTTTTTGTTATGTTCGGCAATCAAAGCTACTGCTTCAAAGACTTTACTTTGAAAGAATAGTTTTGCTGCCATTCCATCTCCATTATAATTCCAGACTTTGCGTAACAGAGAAACCATTTCAGGAAAATTATTTGTTTGATCAATTTCTCGAAATGCTTCATCTGGATTTATATATTCATCTGGAAATGCTTCTTTTAGATACTTTTCATAGTAAGCAGGCATAATCTCTATACCAATCGTCCGAATTGGTATATTTTTATGGAAAAGTGCCTTGTATGGGTGCTGGCCTCCAAAGAATGTTTTTATACATCCTGCGGTAAGGCGCCGGTAAGGCATGATTTCTTCACCAGATACAGATTCGTAATAGGTGATGCTTAGGCTCTCCGGCCAGTTTAGACTTTCCTGATCGAAAAATTCATCCTCGTAAAAATAGAAATCATGTATTTTGATATTAAATAGGTTTTTTTCACCATATATCCAATAAATTCCCTCTCCAAATGATTTTGGCAAACAATAAAAGTTCCCAATAGAGCTAAATTTTCCATTTGGTGGCATTTCCTGAAAACCGCTTTTTATCAACATAGTATTAAATTGAGCAGCAATATCGGACATAATCATCCTCCTCAGACACATTAGACATACTTTCAGACACATAAGACGACAATAGAATGAATGTGTTGCGAAAGCAAATCAGTTCATGTATAGTTTTTTATGGCAGTTAACTAAAACTAATCAAAGCCTACCACATTGATTTTAGAAAGTCAAATGTGGAATATACAAAATGGAGGAACAAAAAATGTCTAACACGAAATCCGGTCTTTCTGTCAAAGACCTTATCGTAACAGGTGTCTTTTCCGCAATTATCTTTATCTGTATCAGCCTTAGCGGTGGTGTGTTTATGATGATGCCAGCACTCACTTTCTACTATCCTGTCGGTGCTGCTCTTCTTGCTGGTCCAGTGTATTTGCTTATGGTTGCGAAAGTACCAAAGAAAGGCCCCATTTTTATTGCAAGTGCGCTTATGGCAATCTTTTGCTTTGTAACAGGTATGCACATTGGAATGACAATCGGCTATTTAATTGGTGGAGTACTTGCAGAAATTGTCGCACACACTGCAAATTATAAAAGCAAAAAAATGAATATTCTTTCGTATGTATTCTTTTGCTTGGGTGGAACTGGTACATATATTGCATATTTTATTAACCCTCAAACATGGGTGAATACTATGCTGGAAAAAGGAACGACACAGGAATATCTTGATAGTATGCTTGCATCTACCGATTGGATCGTACTTGTAACAATGTTGATTGGAACAATAGTGATTGCTTTGCTCAGCGGTTTTGTTGGAAGCAAGCTATTAAAGAAACAGTTTGAAAAAGCGGGTATCACAGCATGAATATACAGTACACAAAAATTCATAGTGGATTGTGTACGTTTGATCCACGTACAAAAATCTTGTTACTTGCAATCACTGTATTTGCCGCAACGATAGCTCCATCGTTGCGGCATGTATGGCTATTAGTGTTATTCATCACACTTTTTGGATGCACATGCGGGAAAGCCAAACGCTCTTTATGCCATCTGATCTTTTTTGCTTTATTTTATTTACTGACCCTTTACGTTCTCTCTCTTGAAACGGGTGTTGTATATACGATGTTTGTCGCATGGATGGGGCTTTTCTACAAAGTGTATCCTTGTGCAATGCTCGCTGGAATCATACTGTCCACAACGAGTGTAAATGAATTTCTGACAGCAATGAATAAAGCACATGTTTCTAAAGGAATATGCATTCCGTTGGCAGTTATGTTGCGATATATTCCGACAATTCAAGAAGATTGGCACTATATCAAAGACGGTATGCGTTTAAGAGATGTATCGCTTTCTTTTAAGGGTTTTATTCATCACCCGGGGATGACAATTGAGTGTTTGTATGTCCCGCTTTTAATGACTGCGTCCAAGGCAGCTGATGAACTTGCAATTGCATCTGTAACAAGAGGCATTGAAAATCCTCATTCACGGACCTGTCTGATACAAATCAAATTTAGAATACAGGATATTTTGGTAATCATTTGTTTCTTGTTTCTTTTGGCGTTGAACGCAGGTGAGATTGGAGGTGTGTTATGATCCAATTCAAAAATGTTGGCTTTGCCTATGCAGGGACAACCGCTTCCGAAATCGGAGTAAAACATATTGACCTATTTGTAGAAACAGGAGAATGCGTTTTACTTTGCGGTCGTTCTGGGTGTGGTAAGACAACAATTACAAAATTGATTAATGGACTTATCCCTAATTATTTCCCTGGCGAGTTAAATGGCGACGTACAAGTGGATGACCTGAAGGTTTTTGAAACACCTACATATCAACTTGCTGAAAAAATCGGATCTGTATTTCAAAATCCGAGGACCCAGTTCTTTAATGTAGATGTGGACAGTGAAATCGCATTTGGAATAGAAAATGCGGCTGTCCCACCGGAGGAATTGCATCGTAGACTTGAAAATACTCTTGATGTCTTACATATCCGTCATTTGCAGGGACGAAATATATTTGAATTATCCGGGGGCGAAAAACAAAAAGTTGCCTTTGCGTCTGTGTATGCAATGAACCCGGATATTTACTTGTTGGATGAGCCGTCTTCTAACTTGGATATGGCCTCAATAGCGGACTTAAAAAAATATTTGCAGCTTCTGAAAAAAGCGGGAAAAACAATTTTAATTGCTGAACACCGCCTTTATTATCTTCTTGATATAGCAGATCGCATTGTATATTTGTCAGAAGGGGAAATCGGGGCAATTTGGACGTCAGAAGAACTTAAGATACTCTCGGATGTTGAAAGAAAGAATATGGGGCTGCGCGCTGTGGCGTTAGAAACTGTGTATCCCATTGTTGCCAATGTTCCAATTCAAAAACCTGTACTGGAAATACAAGATGTATCACTATTTTACAAAAAGCAGATGATTATCAGTCATATCTCAATGCAGGCTTCTAAAGGTGAAATCATTGGCGTTGTCGGATGCAATGGAGCCGGGAAAACGACATTTCTTCGTGCTTTATGTGGGTTGCATAAAGGATCCACAGGGAAATTCTTGTGGCAAGGCAATGCACAAAATGAAAAGGAACGCATGAAGCGATCTTTTATGGTTATTGTGGGGAGACAGGATATTTGAGAAATGCGGGATAAGGCGGGATGAGGGGGGAGACGGCGGGAAAACCCTTGAAATACGCGGGAAACGGCGACTTTCGGCGCGGGACGGAGGCGCGAATTATCAACAATCTTGAGATGAGGATGCGTCGGCGGCGGTCGGCGCTTTTTTCACGCCCACGAGGCCGCACAACGGCGGCGGCGCGGCGAGGCGCACACATACGCAGAATACGAAAAAGCCCCGGAAACGCCCGTATAACGGCATTTCTGAGGCTTTTAGATGGTATGAGCCGCTCGGCCCCGTCCCGGAAGTCACAGCAGCAGACCAAGAGGACGAGAGCTTCGCGGCTCATGCTGCTATTGTAGCAGACGCGGCGGCGGATTGCAAGAGGGGCAAGCGTGCTAACGGAGCGTTAGAGCGTGCGAGTTTTGGGGAAAACGGGGCTTTTCGGCGCGGATCGGCGGGGGGGAGGGCGGGGGCGGGGCGGGGCAAAGGTGGAACGTATGTGTGGCGCGGATCGGCGGGGATGAGGGCGTGCGCGGGCCGTGCGAAGCGTGCGCGGCGGGGCGGCGAACCGGGCCAAAACAGGCGGCGAGCAATGTGACATTTTTTCAAATCGGCGTCACCTATGTCACATTGCCTATTTTCAAGGGTTTTCGGGCGTTTTCGGGCGGCTGGTACTCAAAAAGCAAAGTGACAGAAAACAGATTTACAACTAAATCAAAACAGTGCGAAAAATCAAGCGGTTCCACCTTGGGCTTCAGCGTCCTCGGCGGTGCCGCTTTTTGTTGCGGAGCTGCCGTTGTGATATGTCCAGTAAATAGACTCTTTTTTCCGTTCGACGTGCTTTCGATATTTGAGATGAACGAGGTCAAAAATGTCCTCCTGCTGCTCCTCCGGCAGGAGACGATACATCGCAATCAGATCAGCCTCTTCATCTTCCAGCGGCGAGCCGTCACAGGTCAGTCCTTGCGTCTTCTTGAGTTGCTCGACTTGAGAGCGTCCCTCTCCGCTCGGAGCTATCTCTGTTTGGAGAGATCCGAAGACCAAATAGTCGAGAGATACATTCAGATATTCTGAAACTGCGACGAGCCGATCAAGACGGGGGCTTTGATCGGCCCAGCGTTTTATAGTCCCATTTCCAAGACCGCAATCATGCTCAACACGTGTGAAGCTAAGCCCCCTTTCTTTGATAAGGCCACCAATTCTATTTACAAGTTCAGACATCACAAGACCTCCAATTCACTCGAAACGGAGAAGTTTTCTCTCCAAAATGAGAGAAAAGTATTGACATCACTCCGTTCGGAGAGTATAGTATAGATAGATTTAGAGTTAAAGCATAATAAATCATAGCACACCCCGACCGAAAAGGAAATAGCAAATCGGCGAACGGTAGAGTAAAAGCGAGCGGCGAGGGTCTTCCCCCCTTACTTCAATTCATTCCCGGCGTTACAAATTGGGCAAAGCACCACACGGCGGACGCCTCGCCGCCGTATGGGAGTACCGCAAGAGCAGCACCGATGCTTCGAAAGTTTACAAACCGAAGCATAGCGAAAGAAGTCGAGAGAGCTTGCGCGGTTGGAATCGGCAGGTGTTGGCGCACCGCAGATCCTTTTAGAGGAAGTCGTTCTGATTCTCATTTCTCAGCGACCCTCGCCGTTCACTTTTACTCTACCACAAACGCCGGGAAAAGGAAAGGAGGCAGATCATGAGACGCGGCAAGAAGCCCACCCGCAAGCAGAAGATCCGGCTCGGGCAAGCGGGCCTCGCCCCGGAGAACTGGCTGGTCGTGAAGCAGAAAGCAAACGGCGAGCTGATCATTCTGAACAAGTACCACGACACGATCCGCGTCATCCCGCCGCTGGGCGGATGAGTTTTGCAGGAAGGAGCAGCAGCATGAAGGAGCAACCGCACATCTGTCCGCTGTGTGGGCGGGCATACGACGAGCCGCCCGCGCTGTCGCGAGCGGACAACCAGACGGACATCTGCCCGAGGTGCGGCATGATGGAGGCGCTGGCGGCCATGCCGAGGCGGGAAACGCCACAGGAGAGGACGCGGCGGGCCGTGTACGCCACGGGCAACCGCTGGGCGATCGAGAACTTTGAAGCGACCCACCACTAAGCCGAAACGCCCGGAAGGGCGTCACCGGGAACTGCCCCACCCGGTCTGAAGATGGCAGGGCAGAAAGGAATGACGGCAGCATGAGAAAGATCAAGAAGATCAACGGCTTCCTCGTGGTCAAGTTCAACGACCGCGAGAAGCGCGAGTACGAGGGCACGGCCCTCGGAGAGTACGGCGTGATCGACGCGGAGGTCTACACGGGCAATCTGGACATCGACCGGGGCGCGATGGAGTACGACGACGCGGACACGCTGGAGGTGGCCGTGGAGCTGGCACGGGGGCTGGAGTCCGAGGAGGACATCACGGACGAGCCGCCCACCTACACCGCCGCCGTGGAAACGAATGAGAGCTATACCGAGGAGGCGGTGGAGCCCGCCGCCCTGATCGAGGGCTGGACGCGCCGCCTTGCCACGCAGGTCAAGAGCAAGCACTACCCCGACACCGACCCGCGCACCGCCGCGCACGAGCTTTACGGCTTCAAGATGGCGCTGCATCAGATCGGCTTCCTGCCGGAGAGCGAGGTCATCACCGACCCGGACACCTTCGGCGCGGGACGGCTGGACGGCCCTATGCCGCGCAACCCCGAAGAGCTGCTGGCGTTCGTGTGCGACGAACGGTGCAAGAACCGGGCCGGACACACGCAGGAGGAGCTGGACGCCATTTGCGCGAAGTGCCCGCTGGGACAGCTCTACGAGGACGCGGAGGCACAAGACCTACGCATCCGGGAGCGGAGCGAGCGAGCGCTGCGGGAGCACATCGAGGGCGTGAGGCACGCTGAGGACACCGTGACCGCCCTGCTTGGCGGGCATGAGGCGCTGGCCTACCTTGCGGCGCTGCGGGACGGACAGATCCTGCAGGAGAACGAGTGCGAGCACTATGCGGCGCAGATCGCCGAGGCGGGCGCAGCGTGGGAGACGGTGCTGGAGGGCGTGAGCTTTGAAGACCTCTCCCGGCTGCGGCACCTGCTGCGGGAGGTGGACGAATACATCAAGGACGGCGGCGAGCTGTTCAACGGCTTCCAGCACGAGACAGAGCGCATCCCGGCGCATCGGCTGGAGGAGCTCCACCAGCTCGGGACGGCGCTTCTCGGCGAGTGCCCGGAGAACGACTGCACGATCTACCGCAACGTGTTCCGCATGGCGGTCGACGTCGACGGGCAGATGGGCAAGCTGACGGGCCACGCGAGGGAGACGATGCAGCGGGAGTATGAGCGGCTGCTCCGGGAGCTGAACCACCTCTACACCATGAACCACGCGGTGAAGAAGTACCGGGAGGCGCAGCATGACAGGAGGTCGGACGCTCGCTGCCGTATCAGCCTTGGGACAAACCGATCGAACGCTTCTTCTCCACGGTCTGCTCGAAATTCTCCAAGTGGTTTGAGAGCTACACGGGCACGCTGACAGGCTCCAAGACCTATGCCTACACCATTGACGATGCGGACGGCGACACACTGACCGTCGTGGAGGAACTCAACGACGAGACGATTCGCACGATCAACAATGCGCCCAAGGGCGAGGAGCTGACCGTGACGATCACCTCCGAGAAGCTCTATGCGCTGGGGCTTAATTCGGTCAACACCCTCAAGATCACCGTCACGGACGGCAAGGGCGGTACGGCCTACCGTCGCGTCACCTTCAAACGCACAAACTCCGCACCGACGATCTCCGGGCAGGACAAGGCCCTCGGTCTGAAGAACGGGAGTTTCGCAGAGAATTACACCGTGAGCGACGTTGAGGGCGACAATGTGGTCGTCACCGAGTTCGTGGATGACGTGCAGATCCGCAGCTATCAAGCAACGCTGGGACAGCAGGAAACGATCGAGCTGACCCGAGAGAAGTGGCTCTCGCTTACCAATGGACAACACCAGCTCCGCATCGAGGCGGTCGACGGCAACTTCGCCACCAGCATCCGTGTATTCTCCTTCAGCAAGAAAGAGACCGTCATTAAGTTCGAACTGGTCGCGCCGGAGGAGACCGATGCAGCGGCGACTAAGGTGCTCGTGACGCCGACGTGGAAGATCGAGGGCGCGGTCGCCAAGGTGGAGGCGTGCAACAACGGTTTTGACGCCGTTCCCACATGGGAGGACATCACGGCGATGGTGCAGATCAACCGTGTCTACAACTTCACCAACAAGACCAAGACCGCGAGCAAGTGGGGCGTGAATATCCGTTTCACCATCACAAAGAATGAGGGCTTCGAGGGTGAAGTCTCCATCTCGGGTTTCGGAGGTGCGTATGAATAAAGCTATGAAGTATTTGACTCCGAAAAAACCTATCTCCAAGATCGCCCGTGACCGGGCAGAGGAGATGGAAGAACGGAATGTCGACCTCTACGAGGCGATCGCTGGACTCTTTGAAGAGCTGGCTGCGCTGGAACAGTCCAACGCGGAGCTGAAAGCCCGTGTTGAAATGCTTGAAAAAGGAGGTAAGCAGAAATGAAGGTTAAGACCTATATGATCGCCGTCTATGCCGTTCTCGTCAAGAACGGCAAGCGCGAGATCGAGGAGCTTCCCGAAGCCTATATCATTCCTGTTGCTGAGTATTTGGCTACTCAGGAAGAAGCTACCAACGAATGAGATAAGCGGTGAAGCAAAAACCCCGAGGTAAAGGCAGTTTACATCTTTCCCGGGCAACCACAAAGGCTCGTCCCGCAGTACACGCAGACCACCTTGAAGGGGGCCGCGTTTGCTGTGGGACGAGCCTAAGATTTTCTTCTTAGAACGGCGCTATTTTTTCTCAATTATCCTGTCCGAATTTCTCAAAAATCGTGTCGCGCTACAGTTATGCAGGATGTTAACTACGAATTGTTTGCAGATAGTGTAGAAGATGAATGTACGTTTGGAATCAGATACACTGATCCTGCGCTGGTGAAAAGAGCATTAGATGATTTGGACCTTCTTTCTGTCCGTAAACGGCATCCGAACACACTTTCCGGAGGACAAAAGCAGCGGGTTGCTGTAGCCGTTAGTATGATATGCGGTAAGGAAGTGGTGGTTTTTGATGAACCAACTTCGGGTCTTGATTATGACAGCATGGAGCAAGTTAGCAAATTGATTCAGGACCTTGCAAAAAATAAAGTCATATTTGTTGTCACTCACGATTATGAATTTGTCTGCCAAACATGCTCGCGTCTGATTCGCTTTGATCGTCACGTTTTGGTAGATGATCTTCCCGTTTGTATAGAAAACAAGGAAAGAATTTATGCACTTATGGAACAGGGGGAGAAAAAGTGATATGGAGCAGAAACAAGAAAACCCAATAAAACTTCTTTTGTCATGGTCGGGGAAAAGCAAACGGTATCTTTTTGCGTCCGTCGCCTGTGCTTTTGCAAGCGGCTTATTTGTAATAGGGCCGTATATTGGCATTTATAACCTTATGGATGCGATTTTATCCGAAAATATAACACAACGGTTATTGGTGAATAATATCGTATTGATTTCTGCAACAACTATCCTGCGTATGATTACTTTGGCTTGTTCAGGCGTTCTTTCTCATAAAGGAGCTTATGGTGCATTATATCGTGTACGTTGTATGATAGTGGAACATTTGGCAAAAGTTCCGTTAGGCGTACTGGATGATCATAGCACGGGAGAAATCAAAACTGTTTTAAATGAGGATATTGAAAAACTGGAACTATGCCTTGCTCATAATATTCCAGAGTTGGTAAGTTATCTCACTGGTCCGATAGTCATTTTTATTTATTTAATGACAGTAAACATTCCATTAGCGATAATTTCTTTGATTCCCCTTCCGATTGCAGGAATTGTTATGATACATCTTTTTAAGGGTATGTCAAGTATCATGCATGATTCAAACCAATCTCTTATTGCATTTAATTCGATTATGATTGAGTACATTCGCGGAATGCGGTTAATTAAAGCCTATAATATGGGAAGTAAATCGTTCAAAAAATTCTCGGATGCCATTAAAGAGGAAAACAGAGTATGGAATTTGATCTCGCGTAAAATGGGACCTCCCTTTGCAATTTTTATTATTATTCTGGAATGTGGAATGGTTCTTTTGGTTCCTATTGGTGGAATGCTGTTTTTAAGAAATTCTATCACTTCCAGTGTGTTTTTGCTTTTCGCTTATGTTGGTTCTCTATATTTAACTGAGCTACTTCCACTTCAGCAGTTAGGAACAACCTTTGCACAGGCATTGAATGGAGTTGCTAAGACAAAGGAAATACTGGAGTTGCCTGTTTATGAAAGCGATGGGGATTTTCCTACACATTGTGATATTGCCGTTAAAAATATTTCCTTTTCATATGATGGGGAAAAGAATGTTCTGGAGAATTGCAGTTTGTATGTAGCTGAAGGAGAGAAAATAGCTCTGATTGGTGTTTCCGGTGCTGGTAAAAGCACAGTCATTGAGCTGATCTCCCGATTTTACGATGTGCAGGAAGGTCAGGTATTAATCGGCGGTATAAATGTAAAAAACATAAACTATGAAAAATTGCTTCAAAACATATCCATTGTATTTCAAAAGACGTTTTTGACCCGCGACAGTGTTTTGGAGAATATCCGTATGGGCAGTAACGCCACTCTGGAAGAAGTGAGGGCAGCCGCAAAAGAGGCACAGATTGACGATTTCATCATGTCTTTGCCAGATGGATATGATACGAAAGTAGGCAGTTTTGGCTCCCGTTTCTCTGGCGGAGAAAAACAAAGGATAGCGATTGCAAGAGCTATTTTAAAAAATGCTCCTATTCTGATATTAGATGAAGCCACAAGTGCAGCCGATCCCGAAAATCAGTTGGAAATAGATCGGGCAATTGAGAATCTTTGCAAAGGGAAAACCGTTTTGATTGTCGCACATCGTTTGGGTGCAGTTAAAATGTGTGATAAAGTGGCAATATCCCCAACGTGGCACGGATGAAGGATCAGTTGCAAAAGTACAATGTTGCCTTCACCAAGACCGCCACCGAAAACGAAAAGCTGAAAGAGAAGAACAAGACGCTCTCTGCCTCGCTGGACAAAGCGAAGGAAGGGAGCGTCTTGAAGCGTCTGGAGGATGCCAAGCTGCGGCAGGACTATGAAGCCGCCCTGAAAACGCTGGACAGCATCCCGCCGGAGGTCATTCGATTTTATGAGAACCGCACGCAGGAACCTGTGATGCGTCACGATAAGTAAGGAGAACTGCCTATGTGTGATAAAATGTACGAGAATGTGAAATCTTTGAATTATACGAAAAAGTTCTTGCGGTCGGACTCGAATCCGGCTACAATGGAGGTGGTCACTCGAACCAATGCCGTCAAGTCTCCGACTGACAGCCCGAAAGAGGAAACCGCTGTGTACACCGTGGAACAGATTGCACGACTGCTGGCAATCAGCCGTCGCTCTGCCTATAACCTGTGCAACAGTACCACCGAGTTCCGTGTCCTTCGCGTGGGCGGAAGCATCCGCGTCCCGAAAGACAGCTTCGATGCGTGGCTCTACCGGGCAGCTTGATAAGGAGGCAAATTATATGGCATATATCACGAAACGCGGCAACTCTTACAGCGTCCGCTACACCTATCAGGACGAGCACGGCAAGAGCTGCGACAAATGGGAGAGCTTTCCCACCAAAGAGGAGGCGGTGAAACGCCAGAAACAGATTGAACATGAGCTGGCGACCGGTAATTTCCTGATCCCGTCCACCGTGACGGTGGCGAAATTCCTGATGGACTGGCTGCCCAAGCAGTGCAGCAAGCACAAGTGGGCACCCAAGACCTACCAGTCCAATCTGGCCCTTATCCAGAACCTCATCATCCCCTATATCGGGGAGATGCAGATGCAGAAGCTGCGGCCTTACCACATCGAAGCCCTGTACGACACCCTGAGCAAGACCCCCTGCGGGCAGTATGTGGGCGGCAAGCGGCGAGACCTCTCGCCCAAGCAGCAGAAGCGCACCCTCTCCGGCACTACCCTCCATGAGGTCCACCAGCTGCTGCACAATTCCTTTCTGCTGGCGGTGGAGTGGGGCATCCTCATCAAAAGCCCCGTCCCGGTGGAAGCGCCCAAAAAAAACCACCCAAGAGCGCAGCATCTGGGAGGTGGAGGAGATGCGGGCAGCGCTGGACAGCATGGAGGACCCCATCCTCCATCTGGCGGTCCACCTGACGCTGGTGGGTGCGCTGCGGGAAGGGGAGGTTGCCGGTCTGACCCCGGAGGACATCGACTTTGATGCCGCCAACGGCATGGGCACCTTCACCGTCAACCGTTCCATGCAGCGGGTGCAGAAGGACACGCTGGCACAGGTGGACAAGGGCTGCATCCTCCGCATCTTCCCGGACAAGCTGGAGGGCAGCAAGACCTCCCTCATCCTGAAAGACACCAAGACCGAAGCCTCCTGCCGCACCATCTTTATGACTGCCGCCCTGCGGGAGGAGCTGAAGCAGTGGCTGGAACGGCTGAAAAGGGAAGAAGCCCTCGACCCGGAGCGGTACCGCAACAGCGGGATGCTGCTGCGGCTGCCCAACGGTCTGGCGGTTGAGCCGGTGCTCATCCGCAAAAAGTTCCTGAAATGGCAGGACGCACACCCAGAGTTCCCCCGTATCGTCTTTCACGGTTTACGGCATTCCAGTGCGACCTATCAGCTGATGATCTCCGGCGGCGATGTGAAAGCCGTTCAGGAAACAACGGGTCATGCCAGCGCAAACCTGCTGGTCAACACCTATGCGCACATCCAGCAGGATTCCCGGAAGAAGCTGGGGAAGAAGTTCGAGGAAGGTTTTTATAAGCCGGTAGAACTCGAACCTCAGAGCGTTCCTGCCAAGGCTGAGCCGACCATCTCGGTATCTGCCTTGGTGGAACTTCTGAAGGATGCTGACCCGGCAGTAAAGGCGCAACTCCGCTTGGCGCTGCTCACCTGATGCAAAAAGGGCGCGAATTGCACAGCAATTCAACGCCCTACATAATCCGATACGCAAAACACGAACCGTGCAAAAACCGTGCAAAAACCGTGCAGAGACCGTGCAAATGGCGTATAAAAGAAAAATCCCACGAGGAATCTTACGATTTTTTCGTGGGATTTTGGTGCGCTCGAGGGAACTCGAATCCCTGGCCCTCTGATTAAAAGAATCCAAGGTGCATCATTCGTCAAATTTCAAAAGTTCGAAGAAGCGCTATTTTTATCGTATTATCGCAAAACACACCTTTGTACGCACCGCATCGTTTGCATACAGTGTAATGCCTTGCAACCGTTATCCAGCTATTCAGGTGTGCAAAAAGTGTGCAAAAATGTGCAGACGGGCAAAACAAAGCCCAATGGACAAATCAACCACCGGTTTTATGGCAGGGTTTAGGACATCCGAACAGACACCGTTTGATATAGAAATGAGGTTCACCATGAACAAACTGCTTTCCTGCCGCTTCAATATGGACACCAACCGGGTGGAAGCCCGGTTCGAGGATGGCACCACTCTTGCCATCGACTGCATCGCCGTGGAGGACGAGTACGGCAGCACCCCGGCACAGCGGGAAGAGCTGGACTGGCTGCTCTACAATAAGCCCTTGGAGTACGCCCAGCTTGTGCTGGGTGGAGAGATAGAGCGTTATCTGTCGCTTGGCTGCGACCACAGCAGGCTGGAGGATTAACTACACCCCATAAAGAACACGATGCCCACCTGCCTATGGTTTTCATAAGCTGGTGGGCATCGTTCGTTATTCGGGATTCTTTGGCAGACGGTCGTACAGCACCACCGTGTCAGAGGTTTCGACCTGCACCCGTTCCTTCTTGAGCAGGGTACGGGAACGCTGGTTCGTGCGGTAGTCACGGTCACCTTTTTCAAAAGCGGAGCAGCACAAAAAGTCGCACACAGCATCGCCGGAAGGGGATTCCTTGATGATGAACACAAACGCAGTCGGTTCACCTTGGCTGGAAATCAGATAGTCTGCCTTGATCTTGGTGACGAAAGGATAAAAACGCGGCACATAGGAGAACAGGTCGAAGTCCTGTTCCAGAATTTCCTTCAGCCGCACCAGTGCCATCAGACGCGGCTCGACCAGTTCCCGATACTGCGCACCCTTCCGCACGGTTTCATGGGTGATTTTGCCCGACAGAATCATATCCACCATTTTGCGCGGGCTGTACCGGGGCAGTGCAAGGTCTTTCAGGTAGTGGAAACCCGCCAGATGCGGAAAGTCCTCTGGTGAAAAGGTCAGATTGATCTGGTGCAGTTCACCCTTGTAGCCGTATGTAAGCCGGTAGTGATATCCGGTCAGCTCTTTCCAGACAGCCGCAGCCCGGTACAGAATGTCCTGCTTTTCGTCATGCACATTTTCACCTTCCCTCAAAAAAATAGAAGCCCTGCCGAAAGGCAAGGCTCCTATTAAGCGTTTTCTTTCGATTCATCGAATCTATTCGGCTTGTGGTTCACGCTCAACCCACGGTCTGGCTCCACAATC
>OASY01000330.1_pt1 | contig 36494 bp, 39 predicted proteins | sample 1501231 | NCBI WGS metagenome assembly OASY01 (sample SAMEA2579917, study PRJEB22360) | human gut metagenome | biome: human gut; feature: human-associated habitat; material: faeces | place: Denmark | collected 2008/2010 | reverse complement strand
GAAGATATAGGGGAGCGGAAAGGGCGGGGCCCCCGGCCGAAGCCTTCCATCGGCTGGAAGCCGTGATCGATGGAGATGACGGCATTGCAGTCACAGGCCACGAGCTGTTTCATGATGGCGTACATGTCGGCGTAGCCGTCCTCGGCAAGGACTTCCTCGAACACCGGCAGCTGGGCGCTGACGTTCCGGAAATGGACGCAGAGCAGGCGGTCCTCGTCGCACAGCTCTTTGATATCCGACATCAGGTCGCCGAAGTCGCTGCCGCTTTCCAGCCAGCAGCCGACGCAGAGCTTGGCCCCCAGGGCCTTGCTGCCGCCGGCAGCCCGGAAGGCCCGGCGGTAGCACTCCATGTTGTAGATCAGGCTGGGGATCCCGGCCATGCAGGCCAGCGGGGGATCGTTGGGGTGGAGCGCCAGCCGGACGCCGGTCTCCTCGGCCACCGGGATGACCCGCTCCATGAAATAGGTGAAATTGTCCCAGATCTCATCCTCGGTGTAGGCGCGGTCTTCGGCGTTGGGGCGGGCAAGGATCTCGTTCTGGTCGCAGTACATGGCAACGCCGCCCCGGGTGTACTCGCCGACTTTCCAGGCCGTGCGCAGGATGCCGTTGGGCTGCCACGCGATGGAGGTAAAGGGAATCTCCTCCTCCCCGAACACCCGGAGCATCTGGTTGAACCGGTCAATCTCGTGATCCCGGTCGGGCAGGCCCAGGTGGATGCTCTTGTTTTTCTGCAGTTCCATGCAGGCGGCATCGGAGATGCGCAGGCCGAAGGCGGCCAGCTTGTTTTTCTGTGCCCGGATGGCTTCGGCGGTAAGCTCATCCGGCCCGAGCATCAGGCTGACATTCTCGATGCCCATCTGACGGATGAACTGAAGTGCCTGCTCGCTTTCGGACGAGCGGACGGGGATCTGCGGACGCATAGACATAGCATGTTCCCTCCTGACTTTTCTTGTTGTCTCTATGGTACACGATCTGTGCCGGGGCGGCAAGAAGGATTCCGCCGAAAATGTGCCCCATGTTTTGCCGGTTCTGACAAGATTGCAGAAAATGAACCCTCCGTTTCATGAAACCGGCCAAAAATAAGAACCGGATGAAACAAAACGGGCCATGTTCTGCAAAGAAGAGTTCAAAAGCTGAATCCTTGTGGATTCTGCCCGGCAGAAGCAGATTTTTTGGGCGTTTCTGCCATTGCGCCGGGGGCCGGAAATGCCGCATAATAAAACAGAAATCAATTGTTCAAGGAGGATCACCCATGCGTACTACCATTGACCCCGGCATTGATCGTCCGACGATCTTCTTGCTGGATCACATCGTCTATTCCCATGTGCAGAATCTCGGCGGGCAACCGCTGGATCTGGATCTCTCGCTGATGCTGCCGCTCCAGAACAACGGTGAGATGCGCCGCATCTTCGGCAACAACCAGCCGGAGGAGCGCCCGGACGCGACCACGGCCCCGCAGGCCGCAAAGCCTGCCGCCCCGAAGCGTCCGGTGATCCTCTGGTTCAATGGCAACGGCTTCCGCGGCATCGACAAGAACTGCCAGGTGGCGGATCTCGAGTTCCTGGCCGAAGCCGGGTACGCCGTGGCTTTCGTGCAGGTGCGCAGCAGCGCACAGGGGCATCTGCCGGCACAGCTCATCGATGCCAAGACCGCGATCCGCTTTCTGCGGGCAAATGCAGGCAAGTACAATCTGGACCCGCTCCGCTTCGGCGTGGCCGGGCGCAGTGCAGGCGGCATGATCGTTTCGATGCTGGGCCTCAACGACAACCGGTTCCTCTCGGAAGAGTGGAAGGGCTACTCTTCCGATGTGCAGGCCGTGTGGGACCTGTTCGGCCTTGTGGATATGGCCGGGGTGACCGAAGAACAGGTGGAGGCTTACCGCAACGGCACTGCCGATACCTCCCGATGGAGCCGGATGGAGGACACCCACACGGGTGCCGTGCTGGGCGGAGATGTGGACACCATGGCGCAGCGTGCCCGGGAATACTCGGTCATCCGGTACATCCACGGCAATATGCCGCCGTTCCTGATCATGCACGGCGATGCCGACCCCATGATCCCGCTGGAGCAGAGCGAGATGCTTTACAACTCCATGCTTTCGTGGGAAGGGAACAAGGCAGATCTCTACGTCGTGAAGGGGGCCGGTCACGGCACCCCGGAGTTCTTCCAGCCTGCGGTGCAGAAGATCGCACTGGACTTTTTTGCCCGGAATATGTGAACCGGGAGAAAGGAGAACGGCAATGGAATACCGTGTCTATGGGCAGGATGTCGTCGTCCGGATGGACCGGGGCGAGGAGATCCTGGACTGCATCCGGCAGGTCTGCGAAAAGGAACACATCCTTCTGGGCTCCGTCTCCGGGATCGGCGCGATCGGGGAAGTGACCCTGGGCGTTTTCAACCGGGAAAAGTTTATCTATGAAAAACGGGATTATACCGGCGATATGGAGATCGCTTCCTGCAGCGGCAATATCTCCACCATGAAGGGCAAGAACTATCTGCATATCCATATGGTAGTGGGCAATGTGACCCGGGACTTCTGCTGCGGAGGCCACCTGAACCGGGCTGTCATCAGCCTGACCGGGGAATTCGTGATCCACAAGATCGCGGGCGAGGTCGACCGCGCCTATTCGTCTGAGATCGGCCTGAACCTGTACCGGTTCGTGGACTGAGAAAGCTGTTTTTTCCTGAAACATTTGAAAAACCCGTCGGCTCGCAAAGAACCGACGGGTTTTGTCATTGGGGATCGCAGGGGGCATTATGCGTCTGACGAACCAGCTGGATGAGGTACTTTTCGGCAGCGGAAAGGTATTTGCCTTTCCGGTAGCTGGCATACATGGCCCAGTGGGGATGCTCCGGCAAGGCATAGAGATTAACGCTGCGGTCCTGATGGATCTGCACATAATACTCACAGACCAGTGCACAGCAGAGGTTGTAGGATACCACCTCGAAGATGGTCATGGCACGGGTGGCTTCAAAGGCGACCTGCGGCCGCAGGCCGTTCTGGCGGAAGATGTCCTCCTGGATCTGGCGCAGGGTCGAAGCTTCGCTCATCATGGCAAAGGGCTCGTTCTGCAGCCGTTCCAGAGGGACGACCCGGTAGGGGGACCCCGGCTGGGGCGGGGCGCTCTGCAGCAGGGCTTCCGGATATTTCTGCGGGACGGCCAGAAGGATCTCTTCCTCCCAGAGGGAGACATATTCATCCTTGGTCATCTGCGCCTCCGACAATGTCAGGAACCCCAGGTCCAGCTGACCGGAACGGATGAGATCCTGCTGGGTGTGGACGCTGGTCTCCCGCAGCTGGATGGTCACATCCGGGAACCTCTCCCGGAAGGGGGCATAGATCCGGGAAAACATATCTGTGCCGCGCTCCGGCGGCAGGCCGATGGTCAGGCTGTAAGCGCTGCGCTGGATCTGGTCCTGCAGGCGGTTGTAGGCATCCTGCCGGATGAACAGGATCTTCCGGGCGGCCTCCAGATAGATCTCACCGGCTTCGGTGGGCTGCCATCCGCTGCGGGAGCGGATGAACAGCGGAGCATGCAGCTCGTTTTCCAGCCGGAGGACCTGCTGGGTAAGGGCAGAGGGCGTGATGAAAAGCCGCTCGGCCGCTTTTGTCAGGCTTTTCTCATCCGCGATGGCAACGACGTATTCCAATTCTTTCAGGTTCATAAAACATCCCTCCGGCGTGCTGAGATGCAGCTGCAGAGCAGTTTCTGCAAAGTCTGCAAGGTATGATACCATCATACATGATTTTGGTCGATCCGTCCAGAAAAAAGAAGAAAATTGCCTGGGAATATAATTTAGAAAAACTAAAACATATATTATTTTGTTTCACTTCCGTTTAATCACGCGGTGCGCTATACTGAAGTCGATCCAAAGAGCAGCGTACGGAGGAAGCTGCAGCGCAGCTTACCCGCAGCGAAAGTCCCTATCTGTTCATGCTGACCATGCAGATCATGAAGGACCCGAAGGAGATGATCGCTGCCGTCAACGAGCAGCTGGCAGCCAGAGGTGTTTACGGCCGTGTGGCGTATGCTGAGTCCGGTCAGTGGATCGACTTTGCCATGAACGCTGCAGTGGAGTAAACACACAGCAAAAATAAGACCCTGTGACGAAAGCACCACAGAAGGAGCAACAGACAATGAACGATTACGAAAAAGCCTTTCAGCTGAAAGACCCCAAATACCGCAGCAGTATCCTGACCAACGGTCTGAACAAATCCGGCGAGCGTGCCCTGCTGTACGCCACCGGGATGGACGAGGAAGACCTGAAAAAACCTTTTGTTGCCGTGATCGGCTCTTTCTCCGAAATGGTGCCCGGTCACATGCACATGCGGGAACTGGCTGAGGCAGTCAAGCGGCAGATCCTTTCCCGGCTGGCAGAACTCTAAAATTTCACCCCGCAGTTGGAGGGCTGCGGGGGTACATAAGGGTTGACATCCTTGCAAGGGGTGTGGAGATGCCTTTATAATAAAGTTGAAAGGCAGGTGCTGGATATGAGGTTCGTTTTTAAGATGATCGTTTTCCCGTTTTGGCTGCTTACGGCTTTCCTTGCGTTGATGCTGAAATGGACGCTGAACCTGTCGGCGTTTGTGTTGACTCTGCCCATGCTGTATATTTTCGGCTGCGGCATCTACACTGCTTACCGTCAGACTTGGAATCAGTTCCTTATCTTGCTGGTAGCCGAATTCCTCTGCTTTGTCCTCTTTTTCGGCGCAACTGCCATCACCGAGGGCATCGGGCGGTTCAGTGAGTGGTTGGCCGAACTGTAAGGAGCATTTTCAACCTTTTGCCGCCTTCGGGCGGCTTTTTCTTTTATGGGGGTGATTTAGGATGGCCGCAACACGGCTGATCGCGCTGCACAAAAACAAAGGCAAGTCGGTTGCGGCCTGTCTGAAAAGCCGTACAGACTATGTACAGAATCCCGACAAGACACAGCAGGGCGAACTGGTCAGTAGTTACGAATGCAGTCCTTTGACGGTGGATGAAGAATTTATGCTGTCCAAACGGCAGTATGAACTTGTCACTGGGCGCAGACAAAAAAGTGACGTGATTGCCTATCAGATCCGGCAGTCGTTCAAACCCGGCGAGATCACCGCCGAGGAAGCCAACAAGGTGGGTTATGAGCTGGCAATGCGTTTCACCAAAGGCAAGTATGCGTTTATCGTTGCAACCCACACGGACCGGGAACACATTCATAATCACATTATCTACAACTCCACTGCGTTGGACAGCACCCGGAAATTCCGGGATTTTTTATTGTCCGGGTTGGCTGTGCAACGGTTGAGCGATCTGATCTGCTTAGAGCATCAGCTTTCCGTCATTGAGATAAAGCCCTATCGGGAGCGGCAGAAGCGCACACTCTACCCGCCCAAAGAAAGCAATCGTGACCGTCTATGTGGCGTGATTGACACTATTCTGACGGAAAAGCCCAAAGACTACGAAGATTTTCTGCAAGGACTGGAGCAGCAGGGTTATGAGGTCAAGCGTGGAAAATACACCTCCGTCAAAGGCGCACGGCAGAAGCGATTCATACGGTTCCGCACTTTGGGCGCAGGATATAGTGAAGAAGAACTGAAAGCTGTTATCTCTGGGGAAGCCGAACACCATTCCCGGCAGAAGCAGAAGCGCATCGTACCGGAACAAAAGTTTCAGATGCTGGTGGACATTCAGGCAAAGCTGGCCGAGGGAAAGAGCATGGGGTATGCTCGCTGGGCAAAGCGATATAATCTGAAAGAAATGTCCAAAACGCTGATTTTCTTACAGGAGAACAAAATCGGAAGCATTGAGGAAATGCAGGAGCGTATAGATGCTGCTACTGCTCGCTATCATGAACTAGGCGATTCAATCAAGGCAGCAGAAACGCGCATGGCCGAGATTGCTGTTCTGCGAACGCACATCGTTAATTATGCCCGGACACGCCCGGTCTATGATGCCTACCGCAAAGCCGGGTATAGTAAGAGCTTTCTGGACACCCACCGGGAAGAAATCACGCTGCATAAGGCCGCAAAAACTGCTTTTGATGAAGCCGGATTGAAAAAGCTGCCAAAGGCTAAGGACTTGAGCATCGAATACGCTGAACTTCTGAAAAAGAAGAAAGAAGCATACCCGGACTATCGTAAGGCACGGAACGAGATGCAAGAACTGGTTCGGGCTCGGAAAAACGTAGAACGATTTTTTGCGGAGGAAAAGGACATCATCGAAAAAGCGCAGAACCGATAAACGAATACCGCCGAGGACTCTTCCCATTTTGGGAAGATGTCCTCGGCGCTTTTTTTGTATGTATAGCGGAAATCCATGACTAGATTTTCATCAAGCACTAATTATCATGGTATTCTTGCTGTGAAGGTCTTTTGTCGGTATATATACAAAATAGGAATAGGAGCAGAAACAGAAAAAAGAATACTGCATTTTAAGTAAAGCAACAGCCATCCACTTGCAATCAATGCAAAATTGATGGCTGTTGCTTTAGCGTTTTTAGCCTGTTTACTTCTTTGTTTTCGACGATCGTATGAATTTATTTGTTAAATAAATTACCCAAAATATCATAACAAACTTATTGGTCAAAAAATTTTCAATTTCCGCTTCCTTTCCCAACCGAGACGAAATCATATAGAATGCTATATATTGAGCAAGCAGTGCTGCACAAACCTCAAAAACTGACTTAAAACCGTGATTTTTCATAACTTCCTTCTTTAATGTCCTGAACGGTGTCTAAATGTCCAATGTCCAATAAGTTGAGATTTATTAGAATCCAAGTAATAATCGTTTTCATAAACATAGTAAATCTTTCCTACGCTCTTATGCATTGAAAGGACACTCGTCACATAAAGATAATCCGGAAGGCAAGCCACTCCCGCACCTACAGCTCCAGCTACCACAACAATTGCCTTTTTTATAATATCTTCGGCTCCAGTAGTCGGAATATAATTTGAAACCAGCGTTATTGCCATCGCAGCTGATGCAATTGTCACCTTTTTTCCAACCAGTGAAATCGAGTAGTTATCCGTTCGAATAGCATATGGAACAATTGATTTCTCATTTGTATCTCTAGATACTATACCTTTAACGGAATATGTCGTAACCTGTCCATTTGCATCAGTTTCTCGACTGATAACGTTTTTTCCGCTTACAGAGCTGATTATTTGAGAAGAGTGAATCTTCTCTCCATTACTTATTTTATAAAAATCGGACGTAATGATATTTCCGGAAATTGTTTCTTCAACAAAATACGCTCCATCGTCTTTATACTCGATGTACTCAACCTTTGTATCAGTTATTTTTATTGAGCTTGCTAAAATTCCAAGTTTCTTCGGATTTTCTGAAGTTGCAAAGGCTCCTAAGCAACTGATTAAAACAAATGCAAGCATAAGAACCATACAAACAGTCTTTTTTACATAGTTGACACAGTTCATACTATAATCTCCCTTCAAAACTTTATTATTAGTGACTCGTACTTCCCTTGGTCAGCTTGAAGTTCTTCTTGATAAAGGTATCGTGGATGGGCTTCAGCTTGGCATGGACGGCGGCAGCATCTTTTATCTGGGCGATTGCCCGCATACGGTTTTCGTTCTGCTTCAACTGCCTGCGGAGAGGAGCAGCGGTCTGGTTTAAGCTGTCAATGGCATGGTTCAAGTCCTCAGCGGTGTTCAGGGAATGGGCTTTCAAATAGTCCACCGCCTGTTTGACTTTCTCAAAGTCCCGAACAGTGCATTTCAGTTTTGCCTTGCCAGACCAATCGCTCCGCTGCTCGTTTCGAAGGTTGAAGTAATCCACCAGCAAGTCGGACAGCGTGGGTTCTTTCGCCTTTTCCAGAGCGTCCAGAAGAAGCTGCTTCTTTTCGTTCAGGTCTGCGATCCAGCGTTGCAGCCCACGGATTGCGCTACGGATGGACTGCATCAGGCTGTTGGCTGCACGAATGTCCCGGTTCAGGTTTCCGAGAAAGGTTTCCACTCCACGCTTTTCCATCTGGTGTGCGGCGGGGCCGAGATGCACAGTCGGTATCTGCTGGATGCCCTGTCGCTCAAAGGAGCGCAGGTCAACACGTTCTGGTCTGCCAGCGGCTTCCAGATAGCGGTTGGTAACAACTTCCCAGCTGTGCCGCCAGACCTCGGCATACTTCTGGTCGTTCCAGTCCACGGTGTTTTCCTTATGGCACTTCCAGTTGCCGGAAGCGAGCCGGATGCGCTCACAGTTCTCGTCAAGGTCGTACACCTTTCTGGCTTTCGGGAGCCACTTGCCGTGTTCATCCATTGCTCGGATGGTCAGTAGAATGTGGGCGTGTGGGTTGCCATCGCCCTTGTCGTGGATGGCAAAGTCGGCGAGCATGCCTTTGGAAACAAACTGCTCCTGACAAAACTCTTTTATCATGGACAAATACTGCTCCTTCGGCACCTCCACCGGGAACGCCAGCACGATGCGCCGGGCAAGCTGGGAGTTCCACTGGTTCTCCACGGCTTCCACGGCGTTCCAAAGGGTTGCCCGGTCTGCATATCCGGGCGGCGCATGGGACGGCAGCATGATCTCGGCGTGGACAAGCTCTTTCTTCTTGTTGTAGAATTTTGTTTTCTGGTCGTACTCGCTGAACAGCCGTTCGCCGCTTTGATAAGCGGCCCCGGCAACAGCGGACTGCCCTTGGCTGCGCTTGACGATGGTGATTTTGAAATGCGGACACGGAATAGGCATCACCCCCAAACAAAAAGACCGCCCAGCAAGATTGCTCTTGATGAACGGTCGAATATCAAATTATATTATTCAGGCATATTTAATTTATCGAGTTGCGATAGTAGCTCTTCCGATGGTAAGCTTTCATAGTATTCCTTCGTAACTAATTTCAACTTTAATGGAAATTCCTCTCCATTATCTAATATATTAAGCAAAGCCTTCACTTTGTCAATCTGCATAATCTGAGTGTTTTTTAGTTCTCGAACAATTTGAATGTCAAAATCGCTGCCAAATATTGTTACTCTGCTTGGTCCAACATTGACCAAATCCTCTATAGCATCACCTGTTTCCTTCATTCTATTTCTAAATCCATCTCCAGCTATCGCCGTACATTTGATTTCATCTGCGTTTCGCTTCACCCTTTCACCTCTTAGCAAGTCGCTCAAATAGCGAACCTGTTTATAGTCCTTTGTCATAATGACATCTGGAATTTTTATTTTGACAGAAAAGTGCTCTTCAATCTCGCAAATGCGTCTTAGAAAATCCAATTCGTCATCCACATTGGAAAATCCGCTCTTGTAATCACAATCCCTTAGTGGTCCACTAAGGAAAACTGTGTTGTTCTTCAAATCATAAAGCGAAATGTTTTTTCCCTCCGATGCTGCTTTCATCAGCGTGACATATCTCAAAAGCGTTTCATTCGAATGATCTACAGCTGTCATAGAAACACTGACATTATGAGTATACACATTAAAAACCAGTCTGATATTTATCAGTGGCGATTGTTGTTTTTCGTTTGTCACTACAACGGATTTGTCTTCTAATATTTCACTTACTCCCAATTCGATATAGTCAAAGATTGGAGTGTTATCTATTCTAATAGAATATGGCCGTGGTTCTGAAAATTTGCGAGGTTCCTTTATAAGCGTAGCTCCGATTAGCGATTCGGCTTCTGTCTGAATCGGGTCTTTTTCTTCGCCCAAATACTTTGTTGCTGAATGAATCTCAAGCGAAATTGAAAGTTGATGTCGATTTGCATATTCTATAATTTCAGGAGACAACTCATTGATTTTATCATCGCCAATTTTAGCAATGCCGTTGAGCACAAAGCGAGGTGGGTATTTTTTTCTTGCATCATCTCTTAATGGTGAACTCACTAAATTCCCCTCATATTCTTGAGATGGAGTAAATTGATAATATGGATACAATGGATGTTGTGTACCCAGTTGATTTTGAAATTGTTTTGAAAGCGTATTTAACTTTTCATACTCATGATTTGAACCAAGCTTATTTACATTTTCAGGTGAAAAAGGAGATTGATTGTTTTCTTGAGCCTTCTTAGCAAATGCTTCGATAGCTTTATCCGTATGAGCGTTCACATCATCTACTATCTCAGCCTGCATAACACGGTCGCTTAATAAAATTTTGCTGTGTTGAATTTCTCGAAGTATGTCAACTGTTTCAGAAACGAGTCTCCTGACTTTTTCTTTAGACTGGGCCGTTTCTGCGTGTGCAGCGTGATATGCTCCGGTATATAGTTCTGAGCGCGCCGCTTTGCGTTGGCTGTCATTGCCCGAAATTGCATCGAGAACCTTTTGAAAAGAATTCTCCTTGAGATAGTTACAAATCCCGGCAAAATCGTACTCCTCAGCAACTGAGTATAATCCGTTATACTTTTTCTGCTGATTAAGATATTTGATAATTTTTTTCTCAACTTGCTGTTTTTCACAAGAATCCTTTAGGTGTTTTATTGTTTCATCTGTTCCTGCATCAATCATAAGATTCACAAGCGTTTGAACAAAATCTTCAATCATGGCAAAATCCTTTCCTTCTATCGTCATTCTGACATCAAGTTTAGCACTATTCATTGAATCAATCAAGAAATCTCGTGCCATATCTAAGAGGAAAGGATAGCTGCGGTAGCAGCGCAAGGAAAATGCATTTTTCCTTGGGATGGAATCGGGCTGGCGCACAAACGCCAGCTTCGATTACATCGAGCCGTCTGCAAGACCGCAATTTCACCGGAACGGTGTATAATTGCGCCCTTTATTCTAAAGGGTTTTGGACGTTGCTGCGTTCGTGAACGTCATGCACCATCTTTGCAAGTGCCAGCACGACTTCCGGTTGACGGAACGAGATTTTCAGCAGTTCCATCACCTGATCATCGGTCAGCTCTCCCGGACAGACCAGAAAGCTCTCCAGCATTCCGGCACGGGTGCAAAGACGATGCACACGCTCTCTCCGGTTCAGCTCCGACATCCTGCGTTCAAGGATCTTTTCCCGATGCTGACAAGAGCGCAGCTTCTGCTCTGCTTTGGCTTTTTCGCTGCGGAGATAGGCAAGGTCGGTTTTGGGTTGGGTCATGGCATCACGCTCCTCTTTTATGATTGGTATATGTAAGGAATACAAAAAGCAGGAAGCATCTACTCCTACGAAAGTTGCTTCCTGCTATATTGCTATTAAAAAGTCAGTTTCATCTCACGGGTAAACCCAACAAAGTTGATACATGTAACCCCATAGGCATCACAAATATTGGGGATTTTGGGAGCATTAAGACTATTAGAGCGAACTTCTTCTGTAACCAATGCGCAGTGCTGTTCTTGCGCAAGAGCTATCACAAAAGGATCTGCGTTGTTTTGTTTCTTTCCGCCCTCAACAAGCCCACGATGCTCTGATAAAATTTTGCGAACCTTTTCTTGAATGGAAATTTCAGATGGTAAAAAATATTCTTTCCTACTTTTCGCCCATTCGGATAACGAATCGTCACTTCTTGTTAGCTCATCATAAACTTCACGGCTCGATATTATCGTTCCACTCGCCATGAGTTCATCAATTTTATTCCATACAGAAGGATAAACATCTCTTGGTTGCCTCTGATGTAGATTGATAAATATGTTAGCATCAAATACATATTTGTCTCCCACTAGAAGCACCACCTTTCCAGTTTTCCGAAATTTTTAGCTTTGAGATTTAGTAAATAACTTGACGTATCTCTTGCCGTTATCTTCTCTGCGTAGTAAGCATTGAGTACTGTCCTTGCGTATAGTTTTCCAACTTGTGACACAGTATCAGTGACTGGCGGAAGAAAACCTTTTTTGGGTTTTTGAGCTTTATACGCTTTATACTCATCCGAATACCGATTAAGCGTTTCATAATAAAACGGCTGAGAGATAATGTTGAGTTCCCAAAGGCAGTGAAGAATAACTTGCTTACTTACCGCAAAGTCTTTTGCTATTTTGCCGACACGTCCATCATCAAAGCCATAGATTTGAATCTCTTTTATAATTGGGTGCTTGGCAATACTCGATTTCGGAACCAACACCATTCCTGCAATTTGATTGCATCGTAATTCCAATTCATTATTAGAAGTGGAATTTTCAGATACATCTGTGCAAATTCCAGATGTACGAGTGACAATATGAACAAGTTCATGACAGAGGGTAAATAATCTTGCCGAAGGTTCGTCTTTTCGATTCAGAACGATTATCGGCATTTGCTCATACGCAACAGATAATCCTCGCATTTCACTCGTTTCTATTTTTGTAGCTTGAAATACAAGTACATCTTTTTTTTCCAGAGCTTCTACACAATGGGATAATGCTTTTTCGGGATAGCGGAACTTCTTTTGGGTAGTCATACTCAGATTTAGCAGTTCTCGAATAACCTTTGCGATTTCCTCGTTGCTGCTTTTCACATCAACTTTAATCGGGAAATCCAACGTTTTCTTGCCGATTTCCTCGTACAAATCCAACATGGAGTCTCGGCGATCCTCAATGTCCCTTAAGAGCCATCTTAATTCACGAGATTCTGTACTCTGAACACCCATGTTTCCAAAAGCACGATAGTCCACTTTGCTAAGTCGCTTCTTCTTTTGAGGCGTATCCGGAAGATAGAAGTAAACAAACGGAACCCTATACTGCCTAGCCAGTTCTTTTGCCTGAGTCAATGTCGGGTAAGATATTCCATCTTCCCATTCTTCAATTTTTTGAGGTGGGATTTTCATTTTAGATGCAATTTCATCAACAGAAATGGCATCCAATTCTCTCGCCCAAACAAGAACCTCTGGCGTTACCAAAGCGGGAATCGATTTTGCCATAACATCCAACCTCCTTTCTGAAACTCAAACCACAAAAATATTAAATTACGTTATTTCCAGTTCAGCACGTCTTTGTTCTGCTCAATAAAATCATTTACAACCGCTTCGATCACTGGAACGGAAACGGAGTTTCCAAACTGCTTGTATGCAAAAGCATCTGTGGGATTTACAATAAAACTATCTGGAAAACCTTGAAGTCTTGCACACTCCCTCGGTGTAATTCGCCTCGGTCGATTATTTTGAACAACGCCAAGACGATTGGAATCGGACGAGGTTAGCGTAATAGAAATGCTATTAGGGTCAAGAAACTTAAAGACCTCAAAAGACATATTTCCACATACAGGGTTAAATCTTCCATTATCTTCTTTCAGGTAGCCCTTTTGCTTCAAAGACTCTATTACATCCAGAATATCTTTATCAGTGTAAAAGGTCTGTATTTGCTCTAGGCTAAGCTTCTTTCCGTCCTGCTGTTTCCCAAAAATCGGTTTTCGACGATTCTGAATAAGGAGGTTCATAAACTTGATTTCTTGGGGAGTACAATGTCCCTTTGTTCCGAGTTCCCATGAGTGCAAAGATTGACCGCCACGATAGTCAATGAGTCGGCAACCATTTAATCTTGACAAATCATCGCCAACAACAGATCGCAACTGATTTTCAAAGGTTTTAGAGCAGTAATATTTTTCGTCAACAGTTTCTTCAATTATATCCCTGACCATCCGTTTGGACTGAGAATTGCCAAGCTCAAAGAAATTTGTTTGTTCATACTTTCGCTTAAAGTCATGAGAATCTGTCGCGCCTAGATTAGTTCTTAGTGACATTTTGGGCGTAGCATTTTTGATTCCGAGAATATATAAACGCACACGATTTTGGGGTACTCCAAAGTTGGAACTATTAAGCAACATATCATAAGTTCCATATCCTAAATCGTGGAGTTTTGACATGATAGTATCAAAAGTACGCCCTTCATCATGCGTATATAAACCTCTTACATTTTCGAGAAGAAAAGCTTTTGGCTGGTACTTTTGAAGGATACGCTCAATTTCAAAAAACAACGTACCTCTAGTGTCACCAAATCCTTTTCGCTTGCCTGCGTACGAAAACGGTTGACACGGAAAACCACCAAGCAAAAAGTCAAACGGTTCAATCTCAGTGATTTCATGGATGTCACCGCAAGGATGTTCGCCGAAGTTCAGCTGGTATGTCTCACAGGCTTTTTCATTGATTTCGCTGGACAAAACACATTTAGAATCAATACCATGTTTTTTTAGTGCCGCCTCAGCACCCAGACGGATACCTCCAACACCAGCGAACAAATCAATTGTTCTTATCATCCAATTCTCTCCTTAATAAACTCCGTCAGCAAATGGAACTCTTCCGGAGTATATGCAACAGTACAATGGCTGTTTTCACAAAGTACCCTTACAGCGGCTCTTCTTGCAAAATTACCAGCACCATCTATAATATAAGCAATGTAGTTTCGGCTATTAGCGATTTTCTCGAATCTGTCACGAGCCTGACCGCCTTTACGTTCAATCGTACTATTTGTGGTTTCTTGGAAAGTTACTTCAATGGCAACATACTTCTTGTGACGGCCATGGTCATCTACACGGTCTACTACAACATCAAAGTTTGTTAACGTATCGCCGTCATTTTGAGTGACACCCGGAATTGTACCGTTGCTTTTCACGCAATAATTCTCGCCTAAAGTAGTAGTTAAATATTCCACCACATACTGTTGAGCTACATTGCCGAGATCAGAAGCAGTCTTACCGCTAATGATTCTACTTACGCGAATGTAATTTTGCCGGACGAAAGTTTCAACCTCAGTATCATCTCCAAGGTATTCATAAGGTGTACACTTAAAGAAAATAGCACGGTTACTTGCTTCAACTGCTGCACCACCAAAAGTCAATAACATAATCAAATCTTTGCACAGATTTACATCTGCACGAGTAGAAGCCAAGTTTTCCAAGGTGTCGATTTTCATGCGTTTATTGGTCAGAACACCAGAAACAGGCAATGCGGAGAATGTATATTCACAAGGGCCATTTCCAATGTCGAACACAAATTTTCCATCAGGAAATAGCTCTCGAAAATCTTTGTTGACTCGTTGAAGCGGTTCGCTGCCAAAGTCAACCAAAACAACAAGATGCTTCAAAAAGAGGTTGTATGAAAAACCGGCGGCATCGATTAGATTAAACAGGCTTGAGGGAACTGCTTTGTTTGCAAGTTTCAATATAGCGATAAATTTATCTTGCGAATCCAACAATGCTTGTAAAATGCTAATTTTTTGAGCTTCTTCACGAACCTCTTTCGGCCACCATTTGCAGGCATGGGTTTCAAGCTCATCTATGGTGCGCTCATATTTATCTTCATTCATCTTTTACATCTCCTTTTGATTGGTCATCACTGCCATCTGACGTAAACTCCAAGATGTCATCAACTTGGCAGTCTAACACGGAACATATTTTTTCAATTGAGTCCAATGCGATATACTGATTTCTTTTCATACGGGTGAAAATATTAGCACTAACACCTGCTTTTGAAATAAGCTCAGTGTTGGAAATGTTTCGGTCAATCATCAGGTGAAATAATCGTTTGTATGTTACTGCCACTATATATCACCCTCTTTGTCTTTCATTATTATGAAAGTATATCACACAAATGGGATTTTTTCAATTTTTCGTTAACGACAGGCAGAATATAAGCAGATTCAACATAAATGATTGCTCAAATTTGGCGATTGTTACATTTTATGTACGAAGATGCCGGAAACAACTTCGGCATCTTCGAGAAGAATACTCAGATATAAATTTTCACTTCTGAATTTAACCGATACTGTTGGCCTGCCATGCCACTACTTTTTTGATTCCAGCACATCTTCGGATGCTGAACGGCAAGGTTGGCAAGCTGCTTTTGCAAGACGGGATTCAGCGTGAACACGCTGTAAGTCCCATCCCCACAGTCGTAAATCATCGTTTCCAGCTTACACGGCATCAGTGCGTTCGTCATCTTCGTCCTCCTTGAACATCTCAGGCCCCCAGTCCTCATCGTTCTCAATGTCCTGCGCCAGCTTCTGCATCCCGGCATAGCACTCCATCTCCGCACGCACGAAGTAGAACATCTGGTCGTACCAGCGTTCCAGATGCAGCGATTCGTTCTCCAGCTTGCGGACGAAGTCGAACACCAGCCGGTTCAGGTCAGGGTCAACCGTCAGGCCTGCAACTTCATACAGCCGCTTGCGGGTCAGTGCCAAATCGGGGTTGCCGTAGGCGTAGAGCAGCTTCTTTTCGTCAAAAGTCAGTTTCATAGGCGTATACCTCCGTATCAAAAAAGGGCCTGCCGTGTGCAGACCCGATGTAACGAAAAGACCGCCTTGCAGCCATGCAGAGCGGTCAGAGATGCGATATTGTATTAGACAAAAATCAGCTCGGTCTTGATGATTTCTTCGGCACGGCTGCGGATGCTGTTCATCCGGCGTACCCATTCCAGTTGGTTTTCGACTTTCAGGGCTTCGGTTACGCCCTCGGCATCCTGCATCTGCCGGATGGTAAGGGCAAGCTGTTCCTCGGCCTGCTTGTCCAGCTTGGCAAGGTAGCCGCTCAGCTCACCGGACAGGAGCAGTTGGTTGTACCGGACAGGGTGCTGTTCTTCCAGATACTTCTTATGTAAGCGGCCCCACCGCCCGGTAGGGTGCTGCTCTGCCGGGGCTGCTGCGGTCAAATTGGGCAGATAGTGGTCATTGACAAGGGTGTAGTCCAGACCGTTGGCGTTGTCATGGATGGATTTTTCAAGTTCGTTCATGCGGATTCTCCTTTCAGTTCATCGGTTGGTTCAAATTGAAGTGCGGTTTTATCGGCAAGCTCTTGTTGAGCCAGCTTTTTCTTTTGGGCATATTGGCGGCAGCGTTCCCGGTTTTTCTGCAAGAGTGCTTCGTATTCGGCTGCTGCCTGCGGGTCAGTTTTAGCAGCTTCTCTCAAAGCCGCTCGTTTTTTCTTACGGTTTTCTCCAGATGTTTTTTGGTACTTTTTACGCTTGGCTATCTGCTGTTCTGTAATCTTTTTCGCATCGTCGTGGTTGATTTCGATTTGGCTGGGAAAAGTATCGCCAATGAAGTTGAAATAAATGTCGATTTGCTGTTGACGGTAGATCGTCCGTCCGCCGGATGCGGAATGGATCACCACTTTTTCTACCAGCTCGTACAGCATATCATCGGTCAAAATTTCACAGTCTTTATATTTCCGAATCAGTTTGATAAATCGTTTCAGATCAACTTTAGTCGTTTCCGTATTATCCAGTTCTTTTTTTAGTTCCGCCATACGGGTTTCACAGCCTGTTTGTTCTTCATCGTACTGTGCCATCAGCCGTTGGAATTGACGCTCCGGGATTTTACCCATAACACTGCTTTCATATAGGCTGCGAATCAAAGTGTCAAGCTCATCCATTCTCTTTTGCACAGCCAGCAGTTCTTTTTTGAACTCATTGGACGATTGGTTGTTCTGGCTTTCCCATAATGCCCGAAGCTGCTCTGCAAATTCCGCTTCATCTTCAAGAACCTTTCCTGTCATTGTTTTTATTGCCTCAAGAATGGCGGCTTCAATCGTCGAGGTCTTTATAAAATGTGATGTGCAGGAAACATATCTCATGCGGCGCGAGGTTAGCCCCATTCGACATTAAGGAGCTGCGGGAGCTTATGGAAACCGACGAAATGGAGCTTGACACCATAGGCGACAGAAAGACCGCCCTTTTCGTCATCATCAGCGACACCGACGACACTTTTAACTTTGTCGTTTCAATCCTTTACACACAGCTATTCAACTTGCTTTGTGACAAGGCAGATGATGAATACGGCGGGCGGCTTCCCGTCCATGTTAGGTGCTTACTTGATGAATTTGCGAATATCGGGCAGATACCAAAGTTTGAAAAGCTCATTGCAACGATACGGAGCCGGGAAATATCCGCGTCAATCATCTTGCAGAGCCAGTCACAGCTAAAAGCCATTTACAAAGACAACGCCGATACCATAGTCGGCAACTGCGACACCACGCTTTTCTTGGGCGGCAAGGAGAAAACCACCCTTAAAGAAATATCGGAAATTTTAGGAAAAGAAACGATAGACAGCTTTAACACGTCCGAAACAAGGGGGCGGGAGCTTTCGCATGGGCTGAACTATCAGAAATTGGGAAAGCAGCTTATGACGGAAGATGAAATTGCAGTCATGGACGGAGGGAAATGTATCTTGCAGCTACGCGGGGTGCGCCCGTTCTTTTCGGACAAATTCGACATAACGAAGCACCCGAAATACAAGTACCTGTCCGACGCAGACCCGAAGAACGCCTTTGACATGGAAAAGCACCTTAAACGCCGCCCCGCCATTGTCAAGCCCGACGAGGTTTTTGACTATTACGAGCTTGACGCGGCAGACTTACAGGAGGACGCAGACCATGAGGAAACGTAGCGCAGAGGAAAAACAAAAGCAGCTTGAACGGTTTTTAATGAATGTTGCGGAAGCCGCCGACGCTGCATTATGGGAGTATTGGCGGGAAAAGGAAGCGGAACACCGCCGTTTTGCAACGGAGTATGTCACGCGCCGGGGGCTTATCCCGCAACAGTGACAGCATGGCAGACCGCCGGGGGACAGGGGAAGCTACACTTCTCCCTATCGTGCTGACGAGCGAGAAGCCCGCCGAAAAGCTCAAAGAGATTACCGACCGTCTGGAACAGGGTATTGCGGAACTCTTTGACAGCGAGCGTTACCGGGAATATCTGAAAGTCATGTCAAAATTCCATAATTACAGCTTCCGAAACACCGTCCTTATCGCCATGCAGAAGCCGGACGCTTCCCTTGTGGCGGGCTTTTCCGCTTGGAAGAACAACTTTGAACGAAACGTGATGAAAGGGCAAAAGGGAATTAAAATCATTGCTCCGTCACCCTATAAAATCAAACAGGAAATGCAGAAAATCGACCCGCACACGCAGAAGCCCGTTATCGGCAAGGACGGGAAGCCCGTCACCGAGGAAAAGGAAGTCACCATACCCGCCTACAAGGTGGTATCCGTCTTTGACGTTTCCCAGACCGAGGGAAAGGAGCTGCCGGACATTGCGGTTGACGAGCTGACAGGCGACGTTGACCGCTACAAGGATTTTTTCGCAGCCCTTGAAAAGACTTCCCCCGTTCCTATCGCCTTTGAGAATATCGAGGGCGGCTCTCATGGCTACTACCACTTGGAGGACAAGCGCATTGCTATCAACGAGGGCATGAGCGAATTACAGACCTTAAAGACCGCTATTCACGAAATCGCCCATGCGAAGCTGCACGACATTGACCTCAACGCGCCAAAGGACGAGCAGCAGCCCCACGTTGACCGCCGCACCCGCGAAGTCGAAGCGGAAAGCGTCGCCTATACTGTCTGCCAACATTACGGGCTTGACACGTCGGACTACTCTTTCGGCTATGTCGCCGGGTGGAGCAGCGGGCGGGAGCTGTCCGAGCTGAAAAGCTCCCTTGAAACGATACGCAGCGCAGCCGCCGAGATTATCAATTCCATAGACGAGAACTTAGCGGAGCTGCAAAAGGCACAGGACAAGGAGCAGACCGCCGGACAGGAGCAGCCCACCAGAGAGGGACAGGAAGCCGCGCCGGAGAAGCCGGATCCGGAAGCAGCCGCACCGGGAAAATCCGGCGCACAGGAAAAAGCGGGCGCAGCCCCGAAAGAAGCCTTTACCCCGGAAACGATTTACAGAGTGCGCCGGAACCCTTACAGCGACAGCCGGGAAAACAGCTACCTCTTGCAAGCCTATGTGACACAGGAGAACGGGCGGGCGAAAATGGGCGACGTGCTTTATACGGGAACGCCGGAGAAATGCCGCGAGCTTATGGGGCAGCTCAAAAGCGGCGAGCTGACCGAGGGCGACGTGAAGCAGCTTTACGCAAAGGCACAGGAAACGGCGCAGACCGCCGGACAGGACAAAGACACCTTTTCCATTTACCAGATAAAGGGCGGGGACGAAACAAGGGATTTCCGCTTTGAGCCATACGACCGCCTGCAGGCGGCGGGAAATGTGGTTGACAGGGCGAACTATGAGCTTGTCTATTCCGCGCCCCTTGCGCCGGAAACTTCCCTTGAAGATATTTACACCTGTTTCAATATCGACCACCCCAAAGATTTTAAGGGACACAGCCTTTCCGTTTCCGACGTGGTAGTGCTTCATCAGGACGGACAGGACGCGGCGCATTTCGTTGACAGTGTAGGTTTTCGGGAAGTGCCGGAGTTTTTACAGGAGCAAAAGCAGCTTACCCCGGACGACTTGGAAACGGGCGAAACTGTCAAGACACCGAGGGGGACTTTCCATGTGACCGCCATGAGCCGGGAGCAGATAGAAGCCGCCGGATATGGCTTTCACCACCAGTCGGACGACGGAAAGTATCTGATTATGGGGAATGGGACGCGGGCGTTTGCCGTTGCCGCAGAACAGGCGCAGCGGGACAATCCCTTGAAAACCGCCGAGCAGACCACAGAGCAGAACGGGAACATGATTGACGGTATCATCAACAACACCCCCACCGTTGACGAACTGGAAGCAAAGGTAAAGGCGGGCGAGCAGATTTCCCTTGTTGACCTGGCTAACGCTGTCAAAGCCGACAAGGAGCGCGGCAAGGGAGCGAAGCCGGAAAAGAAACCCTCTATCCGGGCGCAGCTTAGAGCCGACAAGGAAAAGGCACAGAAGAAAAACGCAAAGCAGAAGTCACAGGACTTGGAAAGGAGCTGACCCATGCCGGAACAGAGCAAATTTGAAAACATGGATTTGTTTGCTTCCCTTGAAGCGATTATGAAGCAGAACACAGGCTTTTACCAGAGCGACTTAGACATTGACAAAGAGATTATCGCAAAGGCGGCGGCAAGCCCCCACAGGGAGGACAAAACACTTTTGTGGTTCTGCCGCCCGTCCGGGACGCACTGTTTCCGGGAGCGCGACGTTTTCCTCAAAGACACCGCGCCCCACAACACATGGCGTTTCTACATGGAGCAGACAAGCGACCGCGTTCTTGCCTATGCAATCGAGCTGACGGGAAAGGAGCGCGGGAAAATCAAGGGCAATCTGTACGAACTGGACTACTCTAAACATTATGAGCGCGTCAAGGAAAAGGAGCTGCCCGCCGATACGGTGAAGCTGATTTATGAGCATGGGGAAAGGGTACAGGAAGCCGGGAGATATTTTGACGGAACCCCAGACCCGCAGCTTGGGAAATTTGAACGCTTTGAAGCCGTACCCAACGACCCGGACGCGCTGCAATCGCTCTTACAGGAAGAACGGCGCAGCCGGGAGCAGCTTTAGCTTGCCTTTCCAACTTGTACCCGTCTTTTCTGCCTGGTACTCCGCATAGCTCTTTCCCTTGCTGCCCTTGCCGGGAACGACGACGGACAAGCCATTTTCCCGACACAGCTTGTCGCTCATGTTCCGTATGCCGTAATAGCTCCTTTTGTTGGAATTATATTTGCGGTGGTCTACGAAATTTACGGCGCAGAAAATAATGTGATTGTGGACGTGTCCTTTGTCAATGTGCGTCGTGAGTACATATTCATGCTGCCCCTTTGTTACCGCGTCGGCAAGCTGCTTTCCGATTTCATGGGCTTTCTGATAATCGACTTCCCCCGGCTCAAAGGACTGTATCAGATGAAAGGCTAAATTGTTCCCCTTTTGGAGTGCTTGGGACAAGGTATATTCAAATTCAATATCTGCCGTTTCATAGGAGCAGCCGAAAGAGGACACAAGCATTTTTCCGTCCGTCTTGTCCGGGTTTTCGATATAGTCAAGGGCTTTGCTTAGAGTGCTTTTAATAGGCTTAATCTTTGTAACCGCCATATCTCCGCAAGCACCCCCTTTATTTCCTCTATGTCCTCTTGGTATGCGTTCCCCGTCGCGTTTACGCGGCGTGCTATCTGGTTGACGTTGACACCGATTTTCTGTATCTCTGCGGTCATTGCCTTTATATCGGCATGGTCTATCTGAATGATATACCCGTCAATGGCAATCTTCCGCAGATATGCCGCCATGTTCCGGGTGGGTACGAGCTTCATTTTTTCCAGTATTAAATCCCGTTCCGCTTCCGTCACTCTGAATTTGATTTGCACCGTTCTTTTGCGTCCGTTCATGTATTCGCTCCTTTCCTTTCCGTTCCGAGGGTTTGGGACACTTCCCAACAAGCAATTTTCAACCGACGCGCCGCAGCGCGGGAGGGGAAAATACGGAAGTGGGTACCCGCTTCCTATGCTTGCTACGAATGTTTTTATCCCTTATGCCTTACTACGGAGCTATGCCCGGTTTTGCCAAACTTCCGCAAAAGAAAAACGCTGCAATCCTCAAAAAAAGATTACAACGCTCTCTAAACCTTATTCAATTCTGACGGACACTTCTTATCTGCCCTCTGTTTCGACTTCCGCTATCTCCTTTGCCGTTGCGCTCACAATCCGTATGCCTGTATCGCTCATACCGTCAAGAAGCGCGTCAAGCTGCCGCCGCTGCGTGTTCTTCTCTGGCGGCGTTTCCAAAAGAAACTGGTCTACGGATATATTGTAGCGGAGCATAAGCTCAAAGAAAATCTGTAAACTTGGGTGCTGCCCCTTGTTCTCAATGTTCGCAAGGTAGCGCGGCGAGATAAACATTTCGTCGCTCACTTTCTTGCGGCTCTCCTTGCGCCCTGTCCGCGCCGCCTTTATCGCTGCCCCAAAAGCCTTGAAATCGTATTTCGGTACTGGTCTTTTTGCCATAGTTATTCACCCTGTTACATTTTACTGTTCCCCTTTCTTCTTGGATATGTCTACACAATTCAATCAGTTAGCCAAAATAATTCATATGTATATGTTGACAATTAGCCGCTTTTTTTGTATAGTATTATTAAAAGGGGGAAATGTTTATGTTACATAGCATGCGTATTCGATAAGCATTGAAATCAAAAAAGATTTTTCCCATTTTCAATATGGGCTTTTTTGTCATGCTTATTTTGCGTATGCTATACAACAAAACTAACGATGTATAGACATAGTATAAAAACTATGCCTTAATTTTGTTGTAGTGTTATATGTATAAATGCAGGTCAATGCTCATGTTGAGAATTGACCTGTATTTTTTTGCACAAAAGGAGAAATATTATGCTTGAAAAATATTGGATAAAATGTCCAATTTGTAACGGAAAGACGAGGGTTCAAGTATTTTATAATACGGTATTAAGAAATTTTCCTCTTTTCTGCCCTAAATGTAAATTAACACATATCATTGATGTTGAAAAATTAGAAATCATAATCAAAAACTCTGAAAAACAAAAGGAAGGATATTAAATGAAACACTTACCTAAAAGTACACTTACGGAAATATTGAATGACCCATACGGATTTACTTACAAAGAAATGTCGGAAGTAATTGGAGAGGATAAAGCAAGAGCCTTATATGCGGAATTGTATAAACAGCCATTTCACAAAAAAAATCTATCAATATCAACAAAAAAAGTCTATAAAAGTAGCGATACTGAAAAGTATGTTTATGAATTGAAAGACAACAGGTATATCGAAACGGTTTTTATTAAACGGCGAGATGGTGGGACTGTTTGCGTAAGTACGCAAGTTGGTTGTTCTGTTGGCTGTATTTTTTGTGAGTCCGGACGCAATGGTTTCGTTCGTAATCTAACACCATCTGAAATTGTGCAACAGGTCATATTGATACGTCAAAAAGTAAATCGTATCGTTTTTATGGGAATGGGAGAACCTTTATTCAATTACGACAACTTGATTGCAGCAATCCATATTCTTCGAGATAGAAATGGACTTAACTTTCCAACCGACGGCATTACCGTATCAACAGTTGGTCCAGTTAATCAATTAAAAAAATTGCGCGAAGAACATCTAAAAATTCAGTTGACAATATCTTTACATGCAGCAACACAGGCTGCGAGAAACTGCATCATTCCTCATATGCACATGTACGCTATTGAAGATGTTGTTAAGCAAGCATTGTCCTATTCACAAAGGCATAATCGAAAAGTGGTATTTGCGTATTTGCTTTTACCAGGTATAAATGACCGTTCCTCAGATATAAGGCAACTTGCAAAATGGTTTAAGGGCAAAAATGTTATGATTAACGTGCTGCAATACAACCCGACGAGTAATTCAAAAATTAGAGCACCACAAAAACAAGAAATGGTTGCGTTCAAACATCAATTAGAGCAAACAGGACTTGAAGTTACCATGAGAGTTTCTCATGGTAGAGAGATTAAAGCAGCTTGTGGACAGTTAGCTAATACATATAATAAAGCCAAAAAACAACAAAAATAATTTAATTAAAAGAGCCAGACGCACAGACGCAGAGCCGATAATATGCAGTTTGAAATACTGCTGTTATCGGCTCTTTTTTGATTTAATTTGTGCCCCCAATAACCATATTGGAGCAAAATCAGAACTGTTGCTTGTCGTTCTTTGATTTCCGCAGCAGCTTTGAAAAACCAAAGCCGCCGTTTCTTTTTATCTTCTAATGAAATGACGCGGTATCACTGTTAAAAGCGGCGGCTAAAAGGAGGTAGCCGCCATGAAGCACATACCATATCGACAAAATCCGACGGTCATTGACACATCAAAAAAAGCCCGACCACCGCCGGGGAAAACTACGTCTATCAATATGAACTGTCTAATCATCTGAATACCGCTTACAATACCTATACGTCTGTCCGGGCTTTTCGGACAGGCGTATTTTGCTGCTCAAAAAATTTTTTGAAAAAAATCCGAAAATCTTCGGCGTTTTTTTCAAAAGGCAGTATTGCCCCGCGAAAAGGGGGAAGCACCACCAACTTTCCAACGAGAAAGGGGGTGAGAATGTGGAACCTAATCGCAGGGAGTTTATAAAACAGTGCGCTTTCCAGAAGTTTTGTAATACGGTACTGCACAATGAAGCGTGTGACGCTCACAAAGAGCTGCACAGGCATAAGGCAAGGGAGATTACCTTTTCCGACTTGACCTTAGAAGAAGCGCGGCAGCTTCATACCTTTGATGAATATTTCAAAGGGGAAATCGCCTTTGAAAGAGCCGGGAAGAAAATCACGCCGAAGCTGCTTCTTGAAGCAATCCGTACTTTGCCGGAAGAAAAGCGCAAAGCCGTACTCCTGTACTATTTCGAGGGAATGAACGACACCGAGATTGCGGAGCTGTTCGATACGTCGAGAAGCACGATACAGTACAGGCGGACAAGCTCTTTTGAGCTGCTAAAAAAATATCTGGAGGAAAATGCTGATGAATGGGACGAATGGTAACGAACCCGGCTACCCGGAAAAAGCCCTTGTTCCCTATCCTGTCATTTTGGCAGCGACAAAGGGCGACCCGGACGCTATGAAGTTTGTTCCACTGTATCCATCATCTGTAAAATGCTGGATGTTGTTGAAACCACTTTTGCGGGCGTAGTCTTCCAGATACTTTTTCTGATTCAGGATGCTGTTGGATTCACCTTGTAATTCGTCATCTCTGGAAAGCCGTTCGTACAGTGCCGTGATTTTTCCTTGATTGGATTTCGCCATAGTTTCACCTTCTTTGTTTTTTAGTGGGGTTACTTGATATGTAACAAAGATACGATATTTTTATCTTTTTGTAAACGCATCTTTGTTTTATCCTTGTTCATTATAGCCTTTCGGATCGGTGACCACATAGGAACTGTGACATTGTAAAAGGTTGGGCTTGAGGTCTTGCCGCTGCCGGAACTACCCACCACCAGCACATTTTTATTCCGGGCATTCTTGGGGTCCGGTGGGCGATTGCTCATCATCAACCGTTCCGTTTTGGTTAGGATGATGTTGTCGGCGAACTTTGGTGCCATGAACGGCTCAATGTCCTTCGGAGTTCCCCACCGGGCAGAGCCGTACTCCATGCCATGCCGGTACTTTTTGGCGTTTTTGCCTTTCAGGTACACCGCCAGCCGCATTCCAGCACCGCAGCACAGACCAATGAACAAGTCAAATAGGTGCAGACTGGGCAGCGGATTTGAAAATGCAGCCGGGAGCGTATCCATCAGCGATACGATTTTGTCGCCAAGTTCCTTACCCGCAGCCAGCCGCCATGCCTCGCCCAGATTGGTAGCTACAAGCCCAATCACCACATAGGGCAGATAGAGCGCCAGCAGCTTGGAAAGCTTCTTTTTGCTCATAGGCCGCGCTCCTCCTGCTTGTGCCGCACTTTGTCCGGCAGATTTGCAACGGACTGCGCCAGATCATGCAGCTTTACCAGCACGGAAGGACGCTTGGTTTTATCCAGCACCGATGCCGAATATTCCTTGAAAGCTGCGCTCAAAGCGTCAGTGTCCTGTGCCTTGAAGTAGATCAGATACCGGGGCGGCTTGCAGGACAGGTCTTTCTGGATGGAGTAGTCGATGTGATACCGCTTAGCATAGCGGTCAAAATCCTTGATGCCGGTTTTCTGGATCTCCACATTGGTCACGCCACGGTTCTGCCGTACCAGCCGCTTCATGGACTGCTTGCCCTGTGAAGCGTGCTTATCGTACTGCCGCAGCAGAAACTGCATCCCGCGCAGCAGGGTGCGGGCAGACAGTTTTGTGGTCGAGATGGCAAGGTTGACCGTCTTATGCTCGATTTCTTCCTGCATCGTTACCACCTCCTGTGCAGAAAATCGCCTTAACGGTCATGTTCCACCGGGGGCTTGCTCACAGCCTTTTCTGCGTCATTCTGAACCGATTCATCCGGCACTGGAATGACCATCAGGCGACGCCCCAGAGGGAGAAAAGCTTCGGGCTGATGGAATTCTTCTTCATACTTCTGCGCCAGCTCCGGGGAGAGCGATACAAAGTCCTCCTCTCCCAGCCCCACTACCAGAAAGGTTCCGGCAACGACGTCATACATCAGCCCGTCCTCGTCCCACAGGGCACGGTTCAGCGGCAGACCCATGAGCTTGCCGTCATCGTTGTAGACGATGGCGACCGGATCTTCAAAAGGGTAGCTTGCGCCGATGGAGCCGCCCACAGCCTGCTGCAATGCTTTCAGGTCGTTATCGATCTCGACCTGCTGCGGATGCTGTCCCGGCGCAATTTTCAGCACCGACAAGGTGTTCTCGGTCTGTTCCATTATCTTCCTCCTCGAATTTGATAGTGATTTCCTGCCCAGCACGGGCGGCGTTCAACAGAGCTGCCACAAAGAAGCCGAAAAAGGCACCAGCTTCAAAAATGATAAACGAATAAATAAAATTCATAGCGAACCTCCTACATTGACTGAACTGTGAGAAGAATCCTCTCAGGGAGGACGGGGAGCGCAAGACGTGGTGACGGTATGCTTAGTGGAAACATTGGCATGAGTATGCGGTGCGGCATCGGTAGAAAAATAGTCGTACAGAGCATTCCGCAGAGAATGGAAGCAACGAGCATGGTAGTCGTGCAGACGGAGAACCAAAATCTTCAAAACATCAACGGCGGAACAGTAAAAGTCCTCCGTGACTTCTGCGAAACTCTCATAGCAGGTCATTTCGGTATCCATGCTGCACCTCTCAGTCAATGCAGATGCAGACCATCTTCTCGCGGCCAGCCATAAGAGGGACGCTGTTCTCGGCCAGATAGCACTGGATCAGATACAGGTCACTGGTGGTAAGGGCAACAAAGCTGCCATTGGTATCGTAGCGAACAAAGACAACGGCACCGGACAGATACCGCTTGCCAGCCAGTGTGATGACCTGACGAGGGTCGTAACAGAGAGCCAGCGGCACATCTTCGCTGATGCTGTAGCAGGAATCTGCTTCATCGAAGCAAGGCAGGTAACTGCGAACGTTCGCCAGCGGAGTGATAGTCAGTTCGATCTCCGGGGCAATCACGGCGGCGTAAACTTCATCATCACCGAACTGCCGCTCCAGCACATCGCTCATCTTATTGAAGAAGTCGGTCACAGCATTGTCCATGTGGTTGATTTTCTGATTCATAGCTTCGATGGTCTTTGCGGTCTTGAGATCAATGGTAGTATTCATAGTGGGTTTCCTCCAAATTTTTGCAAAAAAGAAAGACCCGGTCGGGTCTTACATTCAAAATGTGTGTTAGCGTTCATTCTGCCGATGCTGTTTGCGTTGCCACTGATCCAGCAGCTTGATGATGGTGTCCTCCATCTGTTTCGGGGTGTAGCTGCGGGGAAAGTATTTCCGCAGGGTGTCGTTTTTGATGACCACCTTGTCCAGCTCGTCCTTTTTTTCTTCTCCCATGACAGCAAAGGCAACATCATACGAAAAGTGCCCTTCCTGCGCCAGCTTTTTAAGCCGCTGCGCTTGGGAAAGGGACGGTGCATTCTGGGTGTCGTTCATCGCTTCTAAAAAATCCCGCTGTTGGCTTTCGTCCAGATAGGACAACTCCACAGCGGGATTGAAGGCAATTTTCTTTTCGTCTACCATGTCCAGCAATTCGGGAATAAGGTTGGTCAGGCGGATAAAACGCTGGACGGTTTTATATCCCTCGCCAGCATCTTCCGCAACCCGTTCAATGGACAACTTCGACTTCTGGACAATTTGTCCAGAAGTTAAATCCGACCTAGCACCTTGATTTTTTATTGCTTCCAGCTTCATTTTGTAGGCGAAAGCTCTTTCACTGGGCAAGATGTTTTCACGTTGGAGATTGCTGTCCACCATGAGCAAAACTGCGGCATCATCATCCATCTGACGGACGATGACAGGCAGGGCATCCAGCCCAGCAAGCTGTGCAGCGTGCTGACGGCGGTGCCCAGAGATGATCTCGTAGCCACCTTCCGGGCGTGGGCGAGCAATCAGTGGAGACAGCACACCGTACTGCTCTACGCTCTCTACGGTGCGCTGCATGGATTCATCGTCCAAAACCTTAAAGGGGTGGTTTTTGAAAGGAAACAGCTCTCCAATGGGGATTTGCTGCACCTGCTCTCGCTGCTGCTCCTGTCGTGATTCCTCGGTGGAGAAAATGTCATCTGCCCCTTTCAGCGACACGTTTAAGCTGCCTTTCGACATTCGCCATCACCTCCTTCGTCAGAGAGCGGTAGGCTTCTGCCACCTTGCCTTTGGGGTCGTGCTGGAAAATGCTCTTGCCCACGGCACTGATCTCCGCAGCACGGACAGACCGCGGAATGGTCTGGTCGAACACTTTAATCTTGCTGCCGTAGGCACCTCGAATCAGGTTGTCGATTTGCTGTCCATAGTTGGTGCGGCTGTCGGTCATGGTCAGCAGGATGCCCTCGATTTTCAGCTTCGGGTTGATCTGCCGCCGGACTTTCTGCACGGTCTGCAAAAGCTGTTCCAGACCCTTTGCGGAAAGATACTGCGCCTGCACGGGAATCAGGGTGGTGTCGGCTGCTGCCAGTGCATTGACGGTCAGCATCCCAAGGGAAGGGGTGCAGTCCAGCAGAATAAAGTCGTATTCGTGCTTTGCACCTTCCAGCACCTGTTTCAGCATCTTTTCCCGGTTCATGCAGTTGACAAGGGAAACTTCCAGCCCTGCCAGTTCAATGTTTGCCGGAATCAAGTCAACGCCCTCTGCATGGTGCAGGATGCCTTCACCGGGCGGAATGCTCTGGTCATTCATGGCTTTTGCCATCAGGGTGGAAAGGGTAGTGGGCAGTTCATCGGGCTGCTGCCAGCCCATGCTGATGGCAATGTCCGCATGGCGGGCAAATATAAATCTGCACGCAGTGCACACAACTAGCCATAGGAGCGAAGCGACTATGGTCAAGCTGCCCTGCGGGTCAGCGTCCACCAGCAGAACTTTTTTGCCCTCCATCGCCAGCCCGATGCCCAGATTTTCACAGGTGGTGGTCTTGCCGGTGCCGCCTTTCTGGTTGACGATGGCTATTGTAGTTGCTTTCTTTGAAATTTTCATCACCCCCGCATCGCTAAGTCGTGGTTGGTTTGGTTCTGATAGAAAAGCTGCATCGTGGTGGGTGCATTATACAGAGAAGCAAGCAGGTATTGTTTCATGTTTCGGATCGGGCTGCTGTTCTCTGCAAGGCACTTCAGCACAAAGTGGATATGGTCAGCGTTCAGCTTCATAAAGCGACTGCGCACCACCTCGGCGGGCTTATCGTCCCCAGCAATGCGCAGCGTCTTGCGGTTGGTGGCACAGGTGTCCACCAGCAAATCTACGATCTGATAGATGGTGTCATCATCGTCCGGGCAGAGCCGGAGCAGAAGGTCTACCTCCAAAGACTGCGAAAAATATTCTTCCAGTTGGGTGCGTTTGCCCATCCCATCCGATTCTTCGGAATAGAAAGGATCAGTCTCACTCATTTCAGTATCATTCTCTTTAGTCTTATTACATCGTGATTTTGCAGGGTCTTGACACGCGATTTTGAAGCCACAAGAATCGTCATTATCACGATTCTTGACACTCTCTTTTGAAGATTCTGCCGAAAAGTTCTTCACATACACCAAACTTGGCTTTCCTTGCCCTCGGCGTTTTCGTTCAATCAGACCAAACTTTTCAAGTTCCCGGAGCAGTTTGGTCGCTTTGTTGTCTGCGCAACACAATGCCCTCTTGACATCCTCGATTGTGAAGAGGATGAACACCCGGTTCTGCTTGTCCAGCCAGCCGTTTTTCACCGACAGGCTCATGCGGTCCAGCAGGATACCATACAGGGTTTTGGCATCGGTTGACAGATCTTGAAACCGCTGCTCCTGAAAAAGAGCCTTTGGAATGCGGAAGAACGAAAAGAGTTCTCCAGCCTGTCCGTAAAAGTAGTCAAGGGTCATGCGACAGTACTGTGAAACGGTGGCGGTACGATGTTGACATTGTAGGAAGCCTCCTCGCAATAGATTTGTGGAAAACAAAAAGCGCAATTCCGATTTTGAAAATCAAAATTGCGCTTTCGGTGAACCGTAAGCATTGGTGTACAACGTTTTTACGATGAAAAGACAAAATAGCTTGACGCAAGGATTTGTAAAGTTATAATAATTATAGGATTTCAAAAACTTCATAAGCGAGAGGAAAGTCAGAATGCCATTAACTCGTTTAATTATCAAAAATTACAAATCAATTAAAAATTGTGATATATCATTAGAAAAATTAAATGTCCTTATTGGCGAAAATGGATCCGGAAAAACAACGATTCTTGATGCTATAAATTACTTCTACAAAAATCTTACGTATTCAGCAGCTAGTGATAATGTCTTTGATGAAAACAATCGCTATAGTAATGAACTGAAAATTTCCTTAGTCTACGATTTTTCGCAGTTTGTCAAAATTTCAAAATCAAATTCCGATGTGACTCCAGATTTTTTGGAAGATAAGTCTGGCGAAAAAAGTAGATATGCGGGATATTACAAAGCAATAATAGCCATGGCATCCGCCACAAAGGATATGAAGCTTCAAATCGAGTTATCTCAAGTTAAAGGACACACGATACGATGGAATTACTCATATGAAGATCGTTTGATTTTAAAAAGTTTATTTCCAATTTTCTATGTGGATGTTCGCAATCTTGACATAACAGAGTGGGGATACATTTGGGATGTCTTAGCAGAACTCGGAAAGGTTTCTAATGCGGAGCGTGAAACGATAAAGGCTAAAATAAATGATGATTTATTGAATGAAAGCCACGAAATGTCTCAAAAATTGAATGAAATAATAAATGTATTCAACGCAGCCGGTGTAAGTGTTAAGCCATCAACTTCAAAGGAATTTGCTAAAATTCTAACTAAGACATTCTTTTCAGGAGAGTCCATATACCAAAAAGGAAAACGTCTCAATTATTACTCCGCTGGAACAAATTCAGTAAAATATATCGAATTATTGATTAAATCAATTGAGGCAATATCTAAAACAAAATTGAAAGAACCCATTGTGCTATTTGATGAACCGGAGATAAGTCTTCATACAAACTATTTGGATGAATTGGCAGAATCATTCATATGTGTTGATTCACGTTTGAGCCTTTTCATTTCCACGCATTCTCCTCGCTTGATAAAAAACATCATCGCCAGTTCTGAATCGGCAGCAATATACAATATCAAACTGGTTGATGGGTATTCACATATTTATAGGATGAAAAAGTTTTCTCAGTATAGCCCAGTGTCAAAATATCGAGTAGAAGATGACCATATCAATTCTTATTTTTCACGATGTATTCTATTTGTGGAAGGCGAAACAGAACTGGAATTGTTTTCAAATCCCTATATAAAGATGCTTTTTCCGAAATTTAGAAGTGTTGACGTATTTAAGGCTATGAGTGATACACCGATACTAAATATTATGAATCCTCAGTTATCAAAATCTCAAACGCCTTATGTTTGCTTAATTGATATTGATAAAGCAATACTATATGATGAAAAACTAAATTCTTTTTCATTGAAAAAAGAGTATTTTCCAGATAATGATAAAGAAAAATTTCGCTTTCGGAATAAGCATGAATTGGAGCCTTATCTTTATTATCAGCGAAAGCGTATTAACGAAATGCAAAAGAAGCTGCGCATTCACTATCATTTTCCTTTTTATAGCTGTAATGATTCAAATTACGATGATTTCATTTTATCTGTTCGCGAGTATTTGTTGCGATATAATGTTTTTTCGTTTTCTACAACGGTAGAGGGTGCCCTGATTAACAAGAACACGATTCAGTTTTCCCTGGATTTTTTGCAACGGCAGAAAAAAGAAACTGAATATAATGATTTTCTAACATATTTTAATAGACTTTCTCGGAATGATCAAATAAATTTATTAAGGCTTGTGTTTAACGGGAAAAGCGACCTTCTTAAATCTTGGAAAAGTATAAAAAGAAATTTAACGCAAGACATGTCGGACATTGAATTGTCTATTGAAAAAATTATGATTGGGAAAAAGACATCTGGATGGGTGTCCAATTATTTAGACGAATTTTTTCAGTTGATTATCCCTATAGACGGTACTTTTTCTGAAAAGGAAGCTCGTAAATTTTTAGAGGACGAAAACAACCTTAAGAAAGTTCAGACTGCATTTAAAGAAAAATTTCCCGAATTGTACTCGCTTATTGAGAATTTGTGTGGTATAATTCAAGAGTGAACAGTTGAGTAGTATATAAGTAGCAATGCTTGAGCAATCAAGGCCTTGATGTCAGTGTAGCAAACTGAATTCCAAGGAACTAAGGTCACTAAATGGCTATGCCCGCTGCCGGTGTGCGTCGTGATCATTCCTCCATGTGCTGTGTAAAGCACGCGCTTCGCGATTTGTTAGGAAAGTACTTATATACTGCTCTCTGTTTCTTTTTATTGGAGAAAAATGCTATGTTTACTACAGAGTCATTCTGTAATTTAGTTTGGGGTACGTCTTATTTAAAAGTTCTAAGAAAAATTTCTAAAGAAGATTATAATGAGTTTGAAATTCCCAAAAAGGGCGGAACACGCACAATCAACTATCTAGATAGACAATCAAGTCTGTGGAAGCTTCAACGAGAGCTACTTAATAAATATCTAGTTAAGCAAGACCTTCCCATCTGCGTTAAAGGCTTTAAAAAAGGTGAAAATTACAAATCTTTTTTATCAGAGCATATTGGCGCAGAGTTTTTCCTAAGAATTGATATTGCGAATTTCTTTCCGTCCATTAAAATTTCTTCCGTCAAAAGAGAACTCTCATTAATTATTCGGTGTGATAATGATGCTGAGGAGGAAAAGCTGCTTGATTTAATTGGAGAAATCGTCACCTTGGATGGAAGATTGCCTCAAGGAGCCTCTACATCCCCTGTGATTTCTAACCTTGTTATGGCGAGAATAGATCAAAGAATCACAAAATACTGTCAAGTTTTTAATGTGCAGTATACGAGGTATGCAGATGATTTACTGTTTTCAAGCAACACATTTGATTTTGAAAATAAGAAATGGTTTCTGAAAAAGATAAAATATATTTTGAAATCGCAGGAGCTATCGCTCAATTATTCAAAAATTCGGTATGGACACAAAGAAATCATTTTAAATGGCTACGTTATTTCAAATAATGAAATTCGTTTATCGCGGAATCGCTTATTTGACATTCGCCAAATTGTCAAGTTTACGAAAGAAAATGTTCCACTGATAAGAAGCATTGGATTAGATGAATTTCTTTCAAAGGCCAATAAACTACCTTTAAAGCATCGAAATCTAAAGGAGTATCCATTTAAAAGCATTTTTCAATTTAGCCAGTACCTATGTGGTTATCGGGCCTATTTGATCTCAATGGTTGATACAAATTGTTTGCAAACGTCTTTTCAAAAGGAGCTGCAACGTCTAATTCGCAAAATTGAAGCGCAAATTTTGCTTTTGGAACAAGCATTACCTATAAGAAACAGTAATTAAATTAGGCATTGCTGTCACAATAGCCTCTCCAAAGGGGATACAGAAGTGATTTCTTCGATTTTAACGTTTTTACATCGAATATTGTTCATCCTCGCACCTTTGTGTGGGGGTGCGTGAGTGCGTGGTTCGGGAGAGCGCTTGCATGGCATGCAAGAGGTCAGCGGTTCGATCCCGCTATTCTCCACCAAAAAGACACTGCACAGTTTGTGCGGTGTCTTTCTTTTTTGCACGTTTGCTGCGTGAGTGAAAAACAGGAAGATGAACGGTGCTGATCGGAGTTTTGACGATTTGCGGCGCTGTCCTGATGCAGTAAACCGTAAGATAAAAGCAGAAGACGCTCTTCCCGGATGGAAAGGGCGTCTTCTGCTTTTTTAGTCGTTCTTCACGCCCGCCGGAGCCGGCTGGGCAGAGGCCGTGTCAAGGCCGACGAGATATTCCGGATCGACCCTGTCCTGTGGTTTCTTTTTTGATAGTATGGTGATTTGCCCCTCCTAAGAGATTTCGCGGGGAGCACTTCTCCCCGTCTGACAGGGAGAAGTATATATTCCAAATCTTAGGAAATGCCCGAGAAATTTATTAAGAAGGACGTAAGAGGTTTGAATTTTTTATGAAAAAGTTTCACAGGACGTAAAAGCCTCTCCCTTTGGGAGAGGCGTCACCGCAGGTGACGGAGAGGGCAAGGATGCTGAAGAAAAAGTTTAGACACAGCGATAGTATCGCTCTGACAAAAGAGCTTGCTTATCGCAGTGCGGCGGCTCTGCTGTAGCTGCCTTGCCCTCTCAGGCGCTTCGCGCCAGCTCTCCCAAAGGGAGAGCCTTTGCAGGAAAAGAAAAAGTCCCTCATGGAGGGGGACTAAAGAAGCGATTTCAGATGGTGATGGGAAACAGCAGCGTGATGCAAAAGCGTTCGCCGCTCTGCTCGATGCGGCATTCTGCGTGCATCTTTTCCATCATGGTCTCGATGCTGGTGAGGCCGACCTTGGTGCTGTCGGTGCGGTGCCGGCCGGGGAGGACGGCATTTGCAAAGGCAAGCCCGGCTTTGCCGTTCTCTTTGACGAAGCGGACGGAAATGTCCTGCGCCGGGTCGGCGTATTGAGCAGGTTCGAGGTGATGTTGTCGAGGATGCGGTAGCCCTCCCCGGACAGGAGGATACGCACGCTGTCCCGGATGTCTGGGTCATCCTCTACGATCATGACAGTCTGCATAGTCTATGATTCCTTTCCTGTATTGCATAGTATCAGTATAGCAGATTTTCTGCATTGTGGACAGCGTATCACGTACTTCTTGGGATTTGTGGGATAAGATTCTAAGGAATTCTTAAGAAAGCGGCCATTTTGCCTCTTGCGGAGCGGGGCGGGGGAGAGTATTCTTATAGAAGAATACACAGGAAGTGAGGGTATCCCTATGCACAAAAAAGTTTTGGTATGTCTGCCCCTGAACGACGCCCACCGCGCCGCGCTGGAGGCATCCGTGCCGGAATTTGAATTCCGTTTCAACGCGCTGGACGATGTCCACGCCGAAGATGTGCTCTGGGCCGACATCGTGCTTGGCAACGCACCGGTGCCGATGATCCGCCAGAACAAGCACATCGAGTGGTTCCAGTCCAACTCCGCCGGCCCCGACGCCTATCTGAAGCCCGGCGTCCTGCCCGAAAACTGCATGGTGACCAACGCCACCGGCGCCTACGGTCTGGCCATCAGCGAGTGGATGCTGGCCATGTGGCTGGGCATCCAGAAGGATATGTTCCTCTACCGCGACCGCCAGAACCAGCGCCAGTGGGCTCCCATCGACCGCCCCGTGAGGGGCATCACCGGGGCGCGGGTGCTCTGCGTCGGCATGGGCGACATCGGCTCCAACTTCGCCCGTTGGACTGGCCCCCCCCCCCCCCCCCCCCCCCCCCCCCCCCCCAGATGCTGGGCGCTGAGGTGGTGGGCGTCCGCCGCACGGTCCACCCCGACACGCCCTGCCCGGACTACTGCCTGCGTGTGGTGGCCCAGAGCCAGCTGGACGAGGAGCTGCCCGAGGCCGACCTCATCGCCCTGAGCCTGCCCGGCACCCCTGAGACCAACAAGCTGTTCAGCGCCGAGCGCTTCGCCAAATGCAAGGACGGGGCCATCCTCATCAATGTGGGCCGCGGCACCACCGTGGACAGCGACGCCCTCGTGGAGGCCCTGCGCAGCGGCAAAATTTTTGGCGCGGGCCTCGACGTCACCGACCCGGAGCCTCTGCCCGCCGACCACCCGCTGTGGGGCGAGCCGGGCGCTATCATCACGCCCCACAACTCCGGCAAGTTCAGCCTGCCCAAGACGCTGGACAACATCGTGGACATTTTCATCCACAACCTCAAGCGCTACGCTGAGGGCCTGCCGCTGGACAATCAGGTCAACCGCACCACCCGCTATGCCGCCGATCAGAACGGCGGGCAACCCCCGCTTGGCCCCCCCTAAAATACCGGCCCTCGGCA
>OASY01000320.1_pt1 | contig 36989 bp, 26 predicted proteins | sample 1501231 | NCBI WGS metagenome assembly OASY01 (sample SAMEA2579917, study PRJEB22360) | human gut metagenome | biome: human gut; feature: human-associated habitat; material: faeces | place: Denmark | collected 2008/2010 | reverse complement strand
TTACCGCCAAACGGGCTAAAGAAACCCTCTTGGACAACTCCCTCGTCAAAAAAATCCTTAACCTGAATGAATTGAAAATAAAGGTATAGAAAATGAATAAAAAAGATGCAGAACATATTGCCGTATTTTATGAAGGTCAAGATGACTTGATAGATATTTTGGCAGTCTCGATGGCTAGTGTCTGCTATAATACAAAATCATTTGTTGATTTTTATATTTTAGATTGTGGGATATGCGATTTCAATAAAAAGCAATTAGAACTACTGAAAGAAAAATTTGCCAATTTTTCAATTGAATACATACCGATTGATTTAAAACAGTTTGAAGGGTTAAAAGGTTGGAGAGGATTTCTTGACTGTTATTCAAGACTGCAAATCCCTGAATTAAAAAAGAAATTAAATAGAGCAATATATTTAGACAGTGATGTTATTGCTTTAGGTGATGTAAAACTTTTATGGAAAGAGAATTTAGATGGGCATGCAGTAGGAGCTGCCGCGGAAATTGGATATGGAAATTTTTTATTCCAAAACTGTACGAATAAATTAGGAATATCTCCGACACATATATACTTAAATACAGGAGTATTATTAATTGATTGTCAACAATGGCGACAGAAAAAAATAACTCAGAGTTTATTTGATATAGCACGACGCTATAAAGATGATATTTTTGTAATTTGTGAAGATATATTAAGCATTTATTTTAATGACACAAATTATAAATTATTGCCCAACAGATATAATTTGAGTGATAGAATTAATGAAATCAAAGACATTTGTGCATCTCAAATAACCGATGAATATCTTGAAGAAGAATGGAAACATATTGTATTTCAACATTTAACACCATGTAAGCCATGGATTATGCTATCCAATTATTATAATAATAAGGCATTGAGACACTGTAACAGTTTTTGGTTCTTTGCTCAAATGACCCCTTTTTATGAAGGATTGAAAAACAAATTGTCACAGAATTTGCTTCTTTCCGGTAACCAATTACTTTTGAATAATATAAATTTCATAAAAGAAAATAAGAGTTCCTTAATAAGCAAATATAAGCTTTTCAATATAATTCCTTTATTAATTATAAAACAGAAAAATAACTGTAAGCGATATTTCTTATTTGGATGTATTCCTTTCCTAAAAATGAAAGTAAAAAAACATGAAAAATAATACGCCTAAAGTTTCAATCGTTACAACGACATTGAATTTGTTTAAAGACAATCGTCAGGAATTCTTTCGTAAATGTATTGAAAGTGTTCATAATCAGACATATCCAAATATTGAACATATAATCATTGATGGAGCCTCTACGGATGACACATTAGAATTAATAAAGGAATACCAAAAAAAAGGTTGGATTACATACTATTCTGAAAGAGATAAAGGCATTGATGATGCATATAACAAAGGACTGAAAAAGGCTACAGGAAAATATATTGCATATATGAATAGTGACGATTGTTATTATGCCGATAATGTCATTGAGACATCAATTAAAATGATGGAAGAAGAACAGGCAGACTATTGTTATGGTTCAGAAGAAAAAGTATTTAGAGACGGTTCTCTTTTTATGATATGGAATCCTAAAGTAGAAAACTTTTGGAAAGATATGCCTTTTAGCCACCAAACAATGATTGTCAAAAAAAGTGTAATGGATGAACTGGGAGGATACAATACAGATTTGGGCTTTGGCGGAGATGTATATCTTGTCCATCAGTTAATTCTGAATGATTATAAGGGAATTGAAATTCCAAGAATTATTTCCAAATATGTTATGGGAGGAATTTCCAGCCAAACAGAAGATAAGAAAAAAGTATATCAAGTTTATTATGTTTTGGCTAAAAGATTTCAATCATTGTATTCGCAGTTCTATCCGGATATTACTGTTGAAGAATGTGAAAATATTTATCATTTTGGAAAAAATATAAATGTTTATCCTTCAATGTTTTTACAAAAATTAATTCATTTTATGGTGAGAAAAAATTTAAAAAACTTTAATTACAATAAGTTTATAGACTTTGTAAATTCAATTGCGACCGGAAACAGCAATACAATTCTTTCAGATAAACAAATAAAAAAGTTATATTTATTTAATTTTATTCCGTTGATGAAAATTATAAAAAAAGCAAAGTCAGTCAAATATAAATTATTTAATTGTATTCCTGTCCTAAAAATCAAAGGATAATTATGATGGACAATCAGCAAGTCGTTTCCGTTTTTTATGAAGGGCAGGATGATTTGGCAGATATCCTTGCCGTCTCGATTTGCAGTGTTTGTTATAATACGGAAAAATTTGTAAATTTCTATATTCTTGATTGTGGAATTTGTGCTTTTAATAAAAAACTATTGGAAAGTTTAAAATCAAAATTTAATAATTTCTCGCTTGAATTTATTCCGGTGGATTTAACTCAATTTCATCACTTGACGCCGTGGTGTGAAAAATTTTGGGATTGCTATGCCAGATTAATTATTCCTGAATTAAAACCTGACGTAAAAAAAGCGGTCTATCTGGATACGGATATTCTTGCGCTGGATGATATTAGCAAGCTCTGGAATGAGCCCTTGAACGGATACGCCTTTGCCGCTGCGGCGGACATCGGTTATGGTGACTTTTTCTTTAATAACTGTGTCGGCAATTTAAATGTTTCTCCCCGGCATATTTATGCCAATGCGGGGGTTCTTCTTCTGGACTGCGAAAAATGGCGTAAAGACAACATTTGTCAGAAATTATTGCAATTGGCCGATCAATACAAACAGCATATCCACATTATCTGTGAAGATATTTTAAGCATATACTTTAGTGAAAATCAATACCGGCTCCTTCCTGCCAGATATAACCTGACAGACCGGGATAATCTTATTCAAAAGACAGTTGCTCCCGCAATTGATGACAATTACCTTCAGGAGGAATGGAAACATATCATTTTGCAGCATCTGTCTCCCGGAAAAGCTTGGAAAAAAGCATATAATAGCGAAACATTCCGAGAATTAAAACATTTTGACAGTTTTTGGTTCTTTGCAGAAATGACGCCGTTCTATGCCGGCCTGCAGAAAAAATTTGAATATTATAACAGCTTGGAAGCCACAGACAGAGAGTTATCCAAACGGGAAAATCAAGAGCGGAAAGATATTATCCGCATTTTGGGTGTTCCGGTGATAACCCTTTACAAATTAGGCAATAAAAAAAGGTACAAACTCTTTAATTTACTGACGATTATGACCGTGAAAGGAAAATAGATGACCTATGATTACATCGTGCTTGGCGCCGGCATAACAGGATTGGCATTATTAAAAACGCTGCGCCGGAAAGGCTATAACAATATCTTAGGAATTGAGGCCGAAAAAGAGGCCGGGGGGCTGTGCCGGACATTCTATGTTGAAGGCCATGTCTGTGATATCGGCGGCCATTTTTTTCAAACCAAGTATAAAGATGTTGAAGACTTTATTTTCGGAGCTTTCCCGAAAGAGAAAATGTATCAGATTGATCCCCGGATTTCTAAAATCAGATTAGACGGGATAGATATTGATTATCCCCTTGAGGCAAATATATGGCAGCTGCCGCTTGCCAAACAGGTTGATTTCTTAATCTCAATAGTCCGTAACGGTGAAGCAATGGGCAAACCGGAGCCGAAGAATTATGAGGAATGGATACGTTGGAAATTGGGAAACAAAGTTTGTGATGAATATCTGATTCCTTATAACAGCAAAATTTGGGGCGTACCGTCTCATGAAATGGATGTGGACTGGCTGCATAAAATTCCGCGGATTGAGGTAGAAGAAATCGTGCGTGATTCCTTGGCCAAAACGCAGGACGTCGAGAAATATCCGGCGCATATCCGCCCTTATTATCCTCTGTCCGGCGGTTACGGGCGGGTTATTGAAGCTGTGGCCAAAGATATTAATTCGTTCATCAAATTCAATACAAAAGTAAACAAGCTTCAGTATCTGGAGAATGAAAAAGTCTGGCTGGTCAATAACGAATATAAGGCCAAAAACGTGATTAACACAACGCCTTGGCCGGATTTGTATGCAGCCATGGGCAAGCCGGCAGAAATCAGAGAACAGATAGCCAAAATAAAATACAACAAACTGGTTATTTCTTTGTTTGAGACGGATGAAAATCCGACACCTTATCATTGGCGCTATATTCCTGATTTGAAAGAACAGCATCACCGTGAATTTTTTATTTCCAATTTTGCTAAAGACAGTAAAGATTACGGAACTTTTACCGAAACGAATGCCGACCGCTTTGATGCGGATAATCTGACCTTCAAAGGCCGTAACCTGTTTAATTATACCACACCTGCGGCTTATCCTCTGCCACTGATCGGAAAAACCAAGGCGATAACGCAAATTTTGGATTACTTCAAACCTAAACATTTGTACGGTGTCGGCCGCTGGGGAGAACACCAGCATCATAATCATGATGTTTGCATCAAACATGCGCTTGATTTTGTAGATAATATCTAAATGAATTAGGATAGACTATAGATTTTAGACTCAATAGAAAGCATGAGTCTTAATATATTATATATAGAGGAATAATAATGATTTTATCAAAGGTAATAAAATACGGCAAAGAACATTATAAGTTTTTGAATATGACTATTCTGACCAAAAAACAAAATGCCCATCATGTTGAATATTATATAGGAAAAGTATGTCTATTTAAACGCTTTTTAACGCAACGCTATTTAAAAAAATATTTTGCAGAATTACAAAAAGAAATTCTGATTAACCGGGAAACGATTATTAATTCCTCTCAAAGGTTAAAAGAAGAAGATATTATTAATTATATTAGTTCAAATTTAGAAAATTCCGAAAAATTTGAACTGGTAAAGGAAATTTATAATATATTTAGGCGCAATGAACTTTTTCATTTTAATAAGATTGCTTATCAACGTCTCTCTGAAGCAGATATTGCCAAGACGGTCAACGATTTTCGAGTTCGTTATCCCGATAAATCATTATATCTGATGACAGATGTAGATTGTAAAAATATTAATTGTGATTTGGTTGATGAAAATAGGTTGGAGACAATCAATAACGAACATTCATTTATTATTCTTGGCTTCAATAATGATGAAATGGCCAGAAATATGATTGATAAATTAAAAATACTTAATTTAAAATATATGCCGGTTGTACAGGTTGTCCCGATGGCCGAATATTATCATCTGGATAATACAGCTATGCAGGTATTATTAAAAGAAGCAGAGAATAATACACGTTGGCACTTTTGCCACTTGGACTTCCAAAATATCTTTCAAGCTCTAAAAGCTACAAAAAATTTGTCCGGTGATTATGTTGAAATTGGAACCTATAAAGGAGATTCCGCCCGTGCAACATTGCATTATATGAAAGAGGCCAATATTCAAAGAAATTCGTATTTTTTAGACACTTATGAAGGTTTTTCTTATGAAGAAGCTAAAAAGTCAAACGATGCTCTTTGGCAAAATAGTCATACAGATACTTCAATGGAGCAGGTGAGAGAATATCTGAAAGATTATCCTGAAGCTATATTAAAAAAGGCCAATATTATTACAGATGAATTTCCGAAAGAAATAAAAAGAATAGCTGTTTGTAATATCGATGTTGATATGTATGATGCGATTTATGCCGCATTAAATAAGGTAAAAGATTTAATTGTTCCGGGGGGAATTATAATCTCTGAAGATTGCGGACATTCCCCCGCATTGATTGGCGGACAAAAAGCTGTTTTTGAGTTTATTGCCGAAAATGAAAAATCATTTATTCCTGTTTATTTAAATAGCGGACAAATGTTCTTAATAAAAAAATAATAATAATTGGACAGCAAGGGAGAACACCAGCATCATAATCATGATGTTTGCATCAAACATGCGCTTGATTTTGTAGAAAGTTTGTAGTAACTTTCTTAAAAGTTGAAGCTTAAAAAGGAAAAGATTGATGATTTATATGTTTGATATGGACGGCACGCTGACCCCGGCGCGCAAACCGATGGAAGAAGATTTTGCCAAATGTTTTTTGCCGTGGCTGCAAAAGAACAAGGCTTTTATCGTAACCGGCTCGGATATTGCCAAAGTTTTGGAACAGCTTCCATCGGATGTCGTCAATGCTTTTTCGGGAATATACTGTGCCATGGGCAATGACCTGTGGCGGAAAGGAGATTTTGTTTATCACCATGATTTTGTTCCCGAACCGGAACTGCTCGCTGATTTGGAAAACTATCGCTTAACCAGCGCATATCCTTATTCTTTGTTTCCCAACTATATTGAAAAGCGTACCGGAATGGTCAATTTTAGCATATTGGGAAGAGATTGTCCTTATGCCGAACGTGAGCGTTACGGCAGCTGGGATAAAACGGCGGGAGAAAGGCTGCGGATTCAAAAAGAACTGAGTCGGCGCTATCCGCAATATGATTTTGTTTTGGGCGGGAGCATATCAATTGACATTACCAAAAAAGGTTGTGGCAAAGGGCAGGTTGCGTCTCATTTGCGGGGCGAATATCCTGAAGAGGAAATAACTTTCTTCGGCGACAAAACCCTTCCGGGCGGAAATGATTATGAACTCGCCGCGGCGCTTCGTCTGTTGCCGGCAACAAAAGTCGTTCAGGTGAATAGTCCTGACGATGTTTTAACTTACCTGGAACTGCACCGGCAGCAACAGGCGGCATAATAAAAAAAGGAACTCAAACGAGTTCCTTTTTTTGATGGCTTCTAAGGCTTAGATTTTGCCTTCATAAGCATCGCGATACATCTGCTCAATTTCCTTAATCAGCGGATAACGCGGGTTAGCGCTGGTGCATTGGTCGTCAAAGGCCAGCGTCGGCAATGTTTCCATCGCTTTTTCAAAATCTTCTTTCGAGACGCCCCAGTCTTTGATCGACAGAGGAATGTTGAGTTTCTTTTTCAGTTCCTGCAAAGCCTTAATAAGGTTATTAACCTTTTCTTCATCGGTTTTGCCGCCCAGACCGAGAGCATCGGCAAATTCGGCATAAGCCGCGCGGGCATTCGGATACTGATACTGCGGGAAGATACCCTGTTTAACCGGAGCCTCTGCCGCATTGTATTTAATAACCTGACAAATCAGCAGAGCATTGGCAATACCGTGCGGAACATGGAAATGCGCGCCGAGTTTGTGAGCCATGGAGTGGCAGACGCCAAGGAAAGCATTTGCAAAGGCCATACCGGCAATTGTTGCGGCATTGTGAACCTTTTCACGGGCAATCGGATTAGCAGCGCCTTCGGCATAAGAGGCGGGCAGATACTGATAAATCAGTTTGCCGGCTTCCTTGGAGAGAGAGCGTGTATAATCGGTTGCCATAACTGAAACCATTGATTCCAGCGCATGAGTCATCACGTCAATACCGGAAGCGGCGCAAAGGCCTTTCGGCATCGACAGAACCAGATTAGAATCAACGATTGCCATTTTCGGTGTCAGCGCATAATCGGCAATTGCATATTTAACGCCGGTGCTGTCATCTGTAATAATTGAAAACGGCGTAACTTCCGAACCGGTGCCCGAAGTGGTCGGAATGCAGACCATGGTTGCTTTTTCACCCAGCGGCGGAAATTCAAAAATACGTTTGCGGATATCCATAAAACGCATTGCCAAGTCTTCAAATTTGAGCTCGGGATGTTCATACATCAACCACAGAATCTTGGCGGCATCCATCGGCGAACCGCCGCCCAGAGCGATAATGACATCCGGCTGGAAGGTATTTACCATATTGATGGCAACGTTAATCGTGCTCAAATCCGGATCCGGTTTAACATCGGAGAAAATCTGATATTGAATGCCCAGACCTTCCAAAACATCGGTGATTTTCTTGGTATAACCCAAATCGAACAACGGTTTGTCGGTAACCAGAAAAGCTTTTTTGCGGCCTTTCAGTTCTTTCAATGCCAGCTCCAGAGAACCCGGTTTGAAATAAATTTTTTCCGGAACTTTGAACCACAACATATTTTCTTCACGCATCGCTACTGTTTTAACGTTCATCAGATGTTTAACTCCTACGTTTTCGCTGACCGAGTTGCCGCCCCAGGAGCCGCAGCCTAAGGTCAGAGAGGGTTCAAGTCTAAAATTGTACAAATCGCCGATGGCACCCTGCGAAGACGGGCAGTTGATTAAAATACGCCCGGTATGCAGTTTTTCACCAAAATATTTAATGCGCTCATCGTTGGTCTGATGCGTATAGAGAACCGAAGTATGTCCGGCACCGGCAAACAAAACCAGCTTTTGGGCAATATCGGTTGCTTCTTCAAAATCTTTGGCTTTATACAGGCCCAGAACCGGAGAGAGCTTTTCCGCGGAGAACGGTTCATGATGGCCGATTTCCGAAGCTTCGCCGACCAGGGCTTTGGTTTCGACCGGAACTTTAACGCCGGCCATTTCGGCAATTTTATATGCCGGTTGTCCGACAATGCCGGCATTCAGTTTACCGTCAATAAAGATGACTTTGGAGAGTTTTTCTTTCTCTTTGGCCGACAACAGATAAGCTCCGCGATATTCCAGTTCTTTACGAACGTCGTCATAAACGTCTTTGACGCAGACAATAGACTGCTCGGAAGCGCAAATCATACCGTTGTCAAAAGTTTTGCTCATCAAGATTGAGCTGACGGCCATTTTAATATCTGCTGTCTCGTCAATGATAGCCGGCGTATTGCCTGCGCCCACACCCAAAGCGGGTTTGCCGGAAGAATAGGCCGATTTAACCATGCCCGGACCGCCGGTGGCCAAAATGCAGTCAATTTTCGGATGTTTCATCAACTCTTGTGTTTTCAAAATCGTCGGTTCTTCAATCCAGCCGATAATGTTTTCCGGAGCACCGGCTTTGACGGCTTCTTCCAAAATCAGACGGGCCGTTTCAACCGTGCATTTTTTTGCCCGCGGGTGCGGTGAAAAGATAATGCCGTTACGGGTTTTCAAAGCGATTAAAGATTTGAAAATGGCTGTTGACGTCGGATTTGTCGTCGGAATAACGCCGGCAATAACGCCCAGCGGTTCAGCTACTTTCAAAATGCCGTTGGCTTTATCTTCTTCCAAAACGCCGCAGGTTTTGCAGTTTTTGAATTTGTTGTAAATATATTCGGAAGCAAAGTGGTTTTTGATAACCTTGTCTTCAACCACGCCCATGCCGGTTTCTTCAACCGCCATTTTCGCCAGCGGAATACGCAGCGAACTGAGCTTTAAGGCAACGCGGCGGAAAATATGGTCAACCTGTTCCTGCGAATAGGTTGCGTAAATTTTCTGGGCTTCGCTGACTTTGTTGACTAATGCGTCGATATATTGCTGTTCTTGCAAAGTCTCATCAATTTCGACGGGATTCTTGTCTTGTTTCTTTAATGCCATTTACTCATCTCCAGTCAGATACAATTTTAAATTCCTGATTATTTTAACGAAAATTGTTTAATTATTTATTGCTAAAACCGACAGAAAATTAATTTAAAAACAAAAATTTATTTTCGACAGCTGATGTTTGCCCTTAATAATTTTCCGCCGCCTGAAATAAAAAAACTCCCTTGTGCAAGGGAGTTGTGATAAAAAGGCTCAGGCTCTTTTGGCTTTCAGAATGCTCCTGACTTCCAGCAGTGTTTTTTCCAGCCCGGCTTCCAAGGCTCCTGCTTGAAGTTTTTTCCGGATATAATATTGAAAAACGGTCAGTTCGTCGGCATCCAGTCCTTCCGGTTTTTGTTCCAGACGATAAGACAATTTGTCATAGTCAAGCCAGGAGCTGTCATCTTGTTTTTGCAGCGCCTCGTAAAATATTTCAATAATTTTCAAGCGTTCCAGAATGTCATTGAATTCTTTCAGCGCCTCAGCGGAAAGTTCTTTGTTTTTGAAAGGCTTGCTCTGCTCATGCAGGTGATAAAGATACTCCCTTGCTTCCGGCAGCGAAAGCGTGCAGGGGTTAATGTCAAACTTTTGAATAATTGTTTCAATTCTGTTCATTTTACATAAAAATTTGGTTTAACAATAATAAAAAATTCGCCTCATTCTACGAAGAAAAATTAAATTGTCCAGCAAAAGATTGCGGTTAAGAAGTTTTTCAGAATTATTTGCTACCCTGAAACGGAATTGTAAGGAGATTGAAATGAAATTATATATTTTCCGCCATGGCCAGACAGACGGCAATGTCCGCAATATTGTTCAGGGGGCGGGCGTCGATATCGAATTGAACGAAACCGGCCGTCGCCAGGCCGAAAGACTGGCCGCCGAATTGAAAGGCGAAGGGCTTGACGTTATTTATGCCAGCCCGATGAAACGGGCCGATGAAACCGCCCGCATCGTTGCCGCTGCGGCAGGTGTTCCCGTTATTCCCATGCCCGGGCTGGAAGAAGTTCATTTCGGCGAAGCGGAAGGCATGCTCTCAGATGAGGCAAAAGATAAATACAAAGATGTTTTCAGCATCATTCATGATACGTCTGACCCGAATTGGATGGACGTCCGCGTTCCCGGCGGAGAAAGTGTCAGAGATTCTCTGACGCGCGGTCAAAAAGTTCTGGAGCGCATTGCCGCGGAGGGCAGGGCGCATGGTTGGCATAAAATCGGCGTTGCAACTCACGGTGCGCTGATGTTTAATCTTTATCAGGCCATGTTCGGCGAAGAACATAAATTTGAGAATTGCGAATGTTTCATTATTGAAATATAAAAAAGCCCCCGGATTATTCTCCGGGGGCGATAAGTCAATATGTAATATACGGCAGAACAAGAGTTTGAAGATTATCGGGTTCCGTCAGATTTTTTCCTCCGTGAGCCATTCCTCCGGTATTAATGTAAATAAAGCCGCTTTCCTTTGCATTAATTTCATTGGATGTAACCGTATAAAAGTCGTTTCTTGTGTACCACCAGTCATCAGGCATTTTGTTGATTGCTTTGAGCATCAGATGAATGGTTGCTCTGTTGTCAAAATAAGGAAATACCTGCCAGTTCGACGGTAAGTACCAATTTCCTCTGCCGCACCAGCTGCTCGAGGAACAGGAACCGGGTTGGTAATTATATGCGGCTTCTGCCGCCGGGTAAGGAATGCCGTTGCTGCGTCCGTAAGCCAGAATTTTAGCCGTATTTGCCTTGCCGTCGCGAATAAGGTAGCTGTCTCGTTCGCCCCTGACGTAAATGCCGGCACCGCTCGAAGGCGTATTTTCCAGCGTCGGAATATCTATTCCGTATCCGCCCCATCCGGTTGTCATAATATAGTCAATGGCGACGGCCAGCCGATTTTCCGGATCAACGGCAATACCGATAACGCTTTTGCCGGGAATGATTTCGGCGCTTAATGTTCTGTCGGAATAAAGATATTGCAATGGCTCAATACATTTTTCATATTTTCCGCCGCAGGAATTGCCGGTTAAGACTTTGTCGCCGGTGCAGTTGGAGCTGTCATATTGGAACTTGGGATCGCAGACTTCTTTGCATTCGGAGAATTTCTTGAGACTTCCGGAATAGCAGACCTCGGCGCCGGCGGCTCCCCCGTCGGTGCATTCCTTGAAGCCGTCGCAGGCATTGGCGCTGCGTTTGTATTTCATCGTTCCGCACGAATTGCACACTTCGCCCGGCGTATATCCCTGCGCATTCGCTTCCGAGGCCGTATAGTCATATCCTCCGCAGGGATTGCACACGCATTTCTTATAGCTCTCGTTATAAGGGCAGCTCTGATTGGTGTCGCCGACTTTCCCCACCTCACAGGTCAGGCTGTAGCCAAGCTCCTTGCAGGCGCGGATATTGTCGGTCTCACAGCTTTTGTAATAACCCGAGCCGTACGGACAGGTTCCCTGCGGATATTGCGGAACCTGACAGCCTGTCACCTCATAGCCGTTGTTCTTGCACCAGGTGTCGGGGTCGATGCAGTCTTTGACATAAGAACCGTCTTCGGGACAGGCCTCGCCCTTGACATATCCGGCGGGACAGCCTTTATGGGTGTAGCCGCCCTGTTTGCAGATGTCTTCAGGCAGAAACTCCTGATTGCCGAAACTCAAATTGCCGTCATTGGCAATAAAATGAACGGCGGCCAGTTTGATAAAAGGGGAAGAAACAGGCCGCTTAGAAACTGCGGCGGCCTGAGGCCGTGATTCAAAGGTTTGGTTTTGGCTTGTATCTACGAGGGAGGCATACGCCGAATTAAACGAGACAAAGAAAGCCGCCGGCAGAACTAAGGAGACCGCCGGTGACATTAACAGAGTTTTGCTGAGTTTTTTCATCATACACCTCACATATAACTGAATCATAGCCTGATTGTAAGGTACCATATCATCAAAACAATGTCAATATAAAATAAGCAACCCCTTTATTTTTGGCTAAAATCACTAAATAAAAAGCCCCTTATTTAAGGGGCTTGTCGATATTTAGAAAGCATATGTCAGACCGGCGTTGACCGAATAGGTGCTGTCGTCTTCGATAAAGCGGCTGCCTTCCAGATAGAAATTGAACTTGCCGCGTTTATAATCGAAACGGCTGGACAGAACTGCTCGGTTGCGTTGTGTCTCATAGCTGTTCATGTGATAACGTCCCTGCAGTCCGACAATACCGGCGCTGACTGCCTGATAGGGGTTGTTAAACTCATGATAATAAGTTCCGCCCAGACGGATGTTCAGTTCATCGTCACCCATGGGTTTGAAACTCTTCTTGGCATATAAGCCGAGTCCGCCCTCAACGGAAAGGTTATTGCCGGAATCAACCCGGATATTTTCCTTGGTGCGTCCTTGATACAGGCCGATAATATTGAATTCGGCCACCGGTTCCAACGTCAGCAGGCCCATATCCAGTTCATGGCGCGCTTCGTTAGTGATACCGTAGTAATAATTACGGGTATCGGCCTTATATTCCCCGGTATGGTCATAACGGGTATATTCACCCCAGCCCATACCGATTCTCGGCATCGAAACAACCTTGGTGCTGTCGGTTTCGAAAATTAACGGCGCCATAATTTGGGCAATGACTTCATCACGTTCCGCACCGTTGTCATAATCACTGCTGTATTTGGTGAAGCTGGCGCCGAGGCCGTAACGGAAGTTGGCGTTATATTTCTTGTCAAACAAAGCATAACCGGTGTGGGCCTCGTCTTCATAACCGCTCAGGCCGTTGGTGCCGTCCTGTTCGCGCTCAAAATAGTCATAGCCGACATGAACACGGAATTCTTTCGTGTCATTGTTGTTGAAGACGGCACTGTTGACCTGACGGTTGACATTGCGGAGAATATCCATATTTTGTTTGGCAAAATTGGGAATTAAGTCAAGCCCCAGATTACTGTATAAAGCCTGATTGAATTCTTCCATGCTGCCGGCCGTAATCATACCGTCATAAATTGTGTTGCGGATAGCATAATTGCTTTCCAGATAAGCCGCCTGGCTGGCATTATTAACCAGATTCGAGAAAGCGACACGGTTATAAACGATGTCTTTTTCGCTGGACGGTTTGTCGGAAGTGCTGCTGTCGTTGTCTGCCTCATCTTCGTCTTTGACTGTCGGCTGTTCGACGGCCGGCTCGTCTTCAGCCTGCGCCGCCGCATCGTCGGCAGAATCTTCCGCGCTGTCAACCAGAGAGACTTCCCACATCGGCGAAGCGGACATCAGGTTGACGTCAATTTCACTGGCCGTCAAAGCATTCCGGTTAACATAAACATCTTTCTGTCCCTGTTCCAGCATCGCCCGGTCGCTGACGGCATATAAATCGCCGCTGATTTCGTTGCCGGCGACCATTGTTCCGGTTGAGGCAAGCAGAACTCTGCCGCCGCCCATTTCGTTAAGTTTGAACGAGGCAGACGTTACCATAGTGCCGCTGTTTTGCAGGGTTGCGCCTTGTTCCAGATGAATAAACTTGTTGGCGCAGCTGCCGCCGTCATCGCAAATGTCAACGTTGCCGGCCGAGGTGTCGCCGGTAATGGTTCCGTTTTGCATTTGTCCGCCGGCAAAAATGATTTCACCCGAAGCATTGTTGTAGAAAGTGGATTTCCCGTCAACATAAATGCCTGTTCCGGCCGAACCGGCAGCCATATTAATCGTTCCGGCATTTTCAACCGAACCGCCGTTGACGGCCTTCATCCCGTAAGAAGTGGACGAAGTTCCTTTAATGTTAATGGTACCGAGGTTAATGGCGCGGGCATGCGATCCGTCGGCATACATGCCGACACCGCCGTTGCTGTTGACGGTGATGACACCGCCAGACGCATTGGTGACTGTCGTATCTATCGTTGTAGAGGTTGCAATCATGCCTTTGCCGCTGTTGACGGTAATGGTGCCGCTGTTGACAGCATTCGCTCCGGCGGAAGATGTTCCGTCTGCCGCCATGCCGTTTCCGCTGCCGGTCGCGGTAATTGAACCTGTGTTGTTGACGGTAGCCCCTTTGGCCTGCAAAGCAGAGCCTGAACCGCTGAAGGTGAGGGTGCCTTTGTTATTTGCCGTGCCGCCGTTTTCCGCCAGCATCAGGTAAGAAGCGCCGGAACCGGCATTGATTTTTCCGCTGCTGCCGTTGGTAACAATTCCGCCGTCAGCGAACATACCGATATTATTATTGGCATTAATTGTAGCATTGTTGATTGCTTCGCCCTCGGTTGCTTTCATGCCGAATGAACTGCTGCCGGTAACATTAATGGTACCGCTGCTGTTTGTAGCTGTTCCTCCGTCAGCCAGAATACCGACGGAATCTGCCCCGCTGACGTTAATGGTTCCCGTATTGTTTGCAGTTCCTTCCGCCTCTGTCATCATACCGATTCCGCTGCTTCCGTTGAGGGCAATAGTACCGTTATTGGTAATTTTTCCTCTGGTGGCATACATGGCCGTAGAGTTATTGGCCGAGCTGTTCAGCGTAATGGTTCCGCCGCTGGCATTAACGGCTTCGCCGCCGTCGGCACGCATAGCCTCAAGGTTGGAGGAAGTAACCGTAATTGTTTTGTCGTTGCGTCCGATTCCGTCGTCAACTAAAACAGCCGCATCGCCGCTGCTGAATTCGATTGTTCCGCTGTTGACCACGGTACCCCCCTTGGCATATAAGCCGACCGTATCGGTGCCGCTGACTTTGAGACTGCCGGAGTTGGTGGCTGTTCCTCCGTCTGCCTGCAGACCGATGGCGCCGGTGCCTCCCAGATTGATAGTTCCCAAATTGCTGCCGCTGCCGTTGGCCACATAAATACCAACCGTATTTTCAGCTTTCAGGTCAATCGTTCCCGAAGCGGCATTGACAACATTGCCGCCGTCGGCATACATACCTTGCGCACCGTTTCCGGTAACGGTAATGGCTGCATTGTTGGTTGCGGTGCCGGTTGAAGCCCTCATGCCCGAAGCTGCCGTATCTGCGGCGGAAACATTGATTGTTCCGTTGTTGATGGCGCTTCCCGAACCGGCCGCCAAAATACCGGTTGACCCGGCACCCGAGACGTTGATTGTTGCGCCTTTGTTATTGATGACTTTGCCGCTTCCTGCCAGTTTCATACCGGCGGCATTGCTGCCGACAACATTAATGGTGCCGGGCAAATCCTTTTCTTCATATTTGGGCTGGTCGTCATCGCCGAGAACCGGTTCTCCGTCTTCGTCCAAAACCGGAACCTGAACCGTTTTGCCGTTGGTTACGGTTCCGCTGCCGGCTGTCATCCCGATAGAACCTTCGCCGGCAACCGAAATCGTCGTTTGATTGTAGGCTTCGCCGTTGGCCGCATAGATACCGGAAGAACCGTTGCCGCTGGAGATAATGGTTCCGATATTGTCGGCCGTTCCGCCGTTGACATAAATGCCTGAGGAATTGCTGCCGCTGGCGGTGATGTCCTTGTTATTGGTTCCCGTGCCGCCGGTTGTTATTTCCATACCTTTGGAACCGCTTCCCGATGCGGTAATCGTTTTATCATTAACCAGCGTTCCGCCGCCGGACATTCCGGTTCCGTTTGAGCCGGAAACCGTTATCGTTCCGCTGTTGGTAATGCTGCCTTTGGACGCGCGTATGCCGTAACCGCTTCCGCCGACCTCAATGCGGGCACCTGCGGCGTTGGTAACGGTTGCCGTGTCGGCCCAAATGCCGTTTCCGTTTCCGGTAATCGTAATGACGCCGTTGTTGTTTATTGTATTTGACGTTTCGGCCGGAGAAGTAGCAGAAATGGAAGAATTAATGGCACTGCCGCTGCCGTTGACCGTAATCGTTCCGTCATTGGTGACCGTTGCCCCGCTGTTTGCGTTGCTGGAAATGTTAATGCCGTCGGCACTGCTGTCTTTCTCGGTTGTGATGCTGGCGCCGGCTTTGTTGTTGACCGTTCCGCCGGCTGCTTCAATGGCCGCCGAACCGTCGGCAATGGTAATCGTTCCCTCGTTGTTGACTGTTCCGCCCTTGGTAGAGGTAATGCCTTTGGAACCGGTTCCGTCAACATTGATTTTTCCTTTATTGGTAATGCTGACGGTGTCGGTATCCGAAGCCAGAGTCATGCCGGAAGAATTGGTTCCTTTAACGTTTATAATCCCTTTAAGATCATTCAAAACTGTTCCCGTAGCCGTTTCGCTCATATAAATGCCGTGCGAGTTGTTGCTGTCTTCGCCGATTTCCAGCGTACCGTTGTTGGTAACCGAACCGTTCCCTTTGGTATAGATGATAAAGCCGTCTTTGCCGTTCAGGTCAATTTTACCGCTGTTGGTAATATTGTTTCCGTCTCCGGCGATAATAACTTTGGAACCTCCGGCGCCAACCGTGACATTGCCGTTATTTTGGAAATTGCCTTCGTCGGAGTCCGTTGTGCTGAACAGAGTATAATCTTCGGCGTTAATGACGATATCACCGTTATTGATGGCCGTACCGTCATTCGTTGTCGTGAAAATGGTACCGTTGCCGCCGTTTAGGGTGATAGTTCCGCTCTTGTCGTTGATGACGGTTCCGCCGTTTGCGGTCATGCCGACGGCATTGTTGCCGTTCATGTTGATATGTCCGGAGTTAATGGCCGTTGCTCCGTCACCGGCGATCATGCCCGTCCTGCCGCTGCCGCCGACAATCGCCCCGGTTCCGTTGTCAACGCCGATGTTAATCGTGCCGAAGTTTTCGGCTTTGCCGCTTGTGGTCTGCATACCGACGGAGTTATTGCCGTACAGGTTAATTGTTCCTCCGGCAACATTGGTGATTTCGCCGTCGCCTTCGTCAAACAGGCCGAACGCATTGTCTGAATGCATATTGATCAGACCGTGATTCAGTCCGTTGCCGCCGTTGACGGAGATACCGTAGGTCTTGGAGTCGACCGAGCCGCCGGTAACGTCAATCTGCCCAAAGTTTTTAGCCGTTCCGTCCTGCATGGACATACCGTATGAATTTTGCATATTGGGCGTTCCGGTAATGGTAATTGTTGCATCTTTATTGTTAAACGATTCGCCGCTTTCGCCCATAATGCCGTATCCGCCGTTGGTCAGGTTGATTGTTCCGTTATTGGTCAGTGTACCTTCGGTAGAGGCCATGCCGTAACCATACATGCGGTTGATGTTGATTGTGTTGTTGTTATTGGCCCGTCCGTCGCCGATAGACATGCCGTAGCCGACTTCTTTGCTGGCCGCATAGTCATAGCCGTTTAGGTTGATAATTCCGTCATTGTCAATCTGGGCCCGTTCACCGCCGGCGGAAATCATACCATAGTTTTCTTTGCTGTTTTGAGTGCTGGTTAAGGTAATGGTGCCCCGGTTGACCGCAGTGGCATTTTCTTCAACCGAAATGCCGGTCGAATTGGCGCCGGTAATTTGAATCGTAGCGTCTTTGTCATTAACCGCATTGCTGCCGGAAGATATGCCGACAGAATCCTCACCCTGTGAAATATTAATTGAGCCCTGATTGGTAACGGAGCCGGAGGTCGATTTGATGCCCGTGCCGCTGACCAATTGGATTGAGCCGGTTTTGCCGTTCAGAACGGCGCCGCTTTCGGAAGCCATACCGGTTGAACCGATACCGTTCATGACAATCTGTCCGTGGTTGGTATTGGTTCCCTGCGTTGTGTACATGCCGGTGCCCTTGCGGGTGAAAGTAATTTTACCCGTAGCCGCGTTGGTGGCCGAGGCCGAATTTTCGCCATACATGCCGTAAGAGTCGGCATCGCCGGAAAGAATAACGTCCATGTCAATCGATCCTGTGTTAAGCATGGTGCCGTTTTGAGCATGAATGCCGTAGGAAGCTTCGGTTGTCGTACTGTCGGTGCCGTTGATTTTGATTGAACCGTTGTTTTCGGCAGTGCCGTCTTCAATAAACATACCGTTGGAACCGTTGGCATATTTGATGTCAATCACGCCGGTTTCCGTATTTTGAATTTTGGCGCTGCTGGCATTATTGGCCGTTCCCGCTTCCGTCGTAACGTTCTGCCGGATGGTCATGCCGTCGCCGCCGTTGCTCAGTGTTATGGTGCCGCTGTTTGTTCCGGTTCCGGCGTTAATCTGGAGGCCGGTGCCTTTGGCCAGCATTTTGATTGTGCCTTTGTTGACAACGGTTCCGCCATGCCGGGTTGCCATGCCGAAACCGTCGGTGCTGTTGACGCTGATGGTTCCGCTTTCGGAATTGACGATGGTCGGATTAAGGGTGTTGAATTCGGAGTTGGTTCCTTCGCCGCGTACACCCAGCATACCGTAGCCGCCGATTCCTCCGGTGACCGTGATTTCTTTGTTATTGACGATTGTTCCGCCGTGTACCGACAGCATTCCGGCATGGGAATTGGTAATGTTTTTGGTGCTTTCCGGCGCAATCGTCAGGCGGATGGTGCCGTTGTTTGTTGCTGTGGTATGAGCGTCTGAGCGAATACCGACAATACCTCCGGTTCCGTTCAGCAGATTGCTTTGCGTCGAATCATAGGTACCGCTGTCGCCGAGATTGACGTTCAGATCAATGACGCCGTTGGCGGCGTTGGTAATTTCAATAAACCCGGTACGGCGCAGCAGCTTTGTTCCCTCCAGAAACGCCTTTTCCAAAAAGCTGCCCATACCGACCAGAGAGGTAGAAATTGTCTTGTCGGGCGTTGCTGCGGCACTCAGGGAAATATTACCGTTGTTAATCAGCTGGGTCGGAATGGTGCCGGCCGGATTTTGCACTTGGTTAATCAAACGTCCCTGCATACCGATTAAAGTACCGGCAACACTGTCAACCGCAGCGTTTCCGGTGATTTTTCCGTCATTGATGGCGGTGGAGGAGGTATCGGCATACATGCCGTCCACTTGGTCGGTGGCGGTAGTGCCCTGAAAGGCAATGTCTATGTTTCCGTTGTTGCGCACCAGTGATTTATCACTGGCAATCATGCCCAGCGTTCCGTTGCGGGCGATAATTTTAAGCGTATTGTTGTTTATGGCGTTAGAGTTATGCAGTGCCACCATGCCGGCGGTATTGTTCTGCAGGGTAATTGTTGCGCCGACTTCGGTGCCGGTCAGGGGAATTTTGCCGTTGACGACCTGATTGCCGTCAATCGCTTTCATTCCGACCTGAATATATTTGGTATAATCAAGCACGGAGTCGTTCAGGTTAATCACGTCAACCAGATTTTTGGTTTCATCACCCACTTTGATTTGAGAATCATTGCTCAGCGTAAAGTTGCTGTCATTTTCGCCGTTAGTGATTTTTACCGGCGTATAGGGGCTGTTTTCGGGAGCGGAAGGCGTTTCCGTACCGACAAAAGCGCCCAGACTGTCGTCCGTCGGCGTAAAGCTGTCATTCGGCGGAAAATAGTAATGGTGTTTTTTGCCGCCACCGCCGCCGCTCAGAGCAATTGCGGCAATGCCGCCGGCCAGAAGCAGGCCGCCGATAACCCAGGTTGTGGTTGAAAAGACGAATTCGCCGTCTGCAAATTCTTTATAGGCGTCGCGGGGCGTAGCGGTTACCGGCGTTGCCCGGCTCGAGGCCATGAAATAATCATATTGCTGCGGCGGAATGTTCTGAATGCAGGGATGCCGAGGATTTGCGCCGGAAGCATGAAAAGCGTTATATGCCGTATAATTGTTTTGGTAGATTGAATGACACAGGCCGGTGTTGCCGTATCTGTCGGTCGCATCAATGTTCATTCCGCGCTGAACGGCAGCACGCAGAGCCCTGACATTCCCTTGTGAAGCCAGGCTGTACATCTGGGCCAGGCTTATCGGGGGCAGGGGTGCCGCAAAGGCCGAAAGCGTGGTCGCAATGTAGAAAGAAACCATTGTCAGATAGGTAACAATGCTCTTGAAGCTGAAAATTTTAAATTTCATCAATCTACTACCATGGTTAAAAATATATTTGTCGACAGAGTATTTTTAACTTAGGCGTAAATTTCCGTCAATCGCGGTGCGCAGGTTATACCACGGTTTTTAACTCTTTATTAATATTTTTAAAATTTCGTTGCTATATAATTAATCGTCGCCTACAATTTGTCAGGTCTCATAAATAGGAAGAAAAAATGAATATCTACTCAAAATTGTCGGATTGGCAAAAACGCGGTCTGATTACTGCGGAACAGCAGCAGAAAATTACCGATTATGAAAACAACGTCAGGCGCCCGATGCTTTATCATGCGCTTTTGTTTTTAAGCTGTTTTTGTATCGGCATCGGTGTGATTGCCGTCATTGCCGCCAATTGGGAGGCCATTCCCGCCGCAGTTAAACTCGGCGTCGATTTTGCTCTTCTTTGTACGGCTGCATGGGGAGTATGGCACAGCCGCAGAAAGGGAAGGAACCTGGCCGCCGAGGCACTGTTGACGGCCTTTGCCTTGCTTGTTCTCGGTTCAATCGGCCTGGTCGGGCAGATATATCATTTGCCGGCGCATGGATTGAGCGCTTTGCTCTTCTGGTCGGTTTTAACTTTTCCCCTTCTGTTCCTGAGCAGCAAGCCGTTGTTTCCCGGTTTGTGGTTTATTGGCTTTTTCCTGTCGCTGTATGACCGCCTGTCTGATTATCGCTGGTTTGCCGATTTCATTGACCGGTTGTTTGACCGCAATGCTAATTTCGGTATCTGGAGCGGCCTGTTTGCCATGCTGGTCTTTTACCGCCTGCTGCAAATGCTGCCGCATCCGGCCATTCAAAAGGCTTGGCGGCATCTGACCGTTTTTGCTTTTGCATTTTGCGCTTTTGTGCTGGATGCTTTCAGTTTGAAAGATTGGTCCTATTTTCGGACGGATAATGTTTCACTCGGTTGGACGGTTTGGGGCTTGTCAGCACTTGCGCTGGCCGGGTTCGCTTTCGCTTGCCGGAAAACTTCGTTGCGGCCGGGAATAGCCGCGGCTGCCGTCATCTTTGTTTATGCTTTTTTGACGGATATGCTGCCCGCCTGGGAAGATGAAACTTCCGCCCTGATGATGATTGCTTTGCTGTCGGTGGCGGGAATTTATGCATACCGGCACAATTATCCGCGTTTGCTGAATGTAAGCACGGTTTTGATTGCGTTGCGCTTTTTTGGTGTTTACCTTGAGGTCTTCGGCTCCATACTGTCAACCGGAATGGGACTGATTGTCTCCGGGCTGGCCTTTGCCGCGATAGCCGTCGTCTGGCAAAAGGTACGGCGCCGTTTGCTGCATAATGTCGGGGAGAAAAATCATGATTAGAAAAAATTGGGCTTTGCCGGCTTTGGCTTTTCCGATAGTCGTTCTCCTGATATGGACGGCTGGTCTGCAATACCTCAGCCTGACCGCGCCGCGGGTTATGGTAACGGTAGAGGGGTATGACCCCCGCAGTCTGATTTCCGGGCATTATTTGGAATTGCAGCCTGACTGGACGCGAACGGATTGTAAAACATTCGGCGGACAAACCTGTCCGAAGGATAAATTTGAAAAAGTTTACCGTTTCTACCTTCCGGAAGATGTTGCGCCGCAGCTGGAACGGATGATAAACCGCACCCGGCCGCTGATGCAGCTGGAATTTGCCCTTGCAGACGGAAAACCGCTTGTCCGCGAACTCCGCATTGATAAACGGCATTGGTCTGACTGGTACCGTGAGCAGATGAAAAACGTGAAAGAGTAATTATATTCCTCTGCGGAGGAAAAATGGTTTATTTGTATCTCGCGTTAAGCGGCATTCTTGACGGCGGCGTCATTTTCGGAGCCAAGGTTTTGTCAAACCTCGGAGCATCTTTGTTTGAGCTGATGATTTATCCGAATCTGCTTTCCGTTTTGTTTATTGCTTATTTTGCCCGCTGTGATTTGCATAAGCTTTGGCGCATACCTTTGAAAATGAAATTTCTGTTTGCCGCCGCCCTGTTTTTCATAACGCTGGGACAGTATACGCCGATCTTTCTTAAAATTCCGGTTACATTGGTCGTATTGCTGATTTATTTGCAGCCGGTTTGGACCATTTTGATCGAACGCTTTTATTTTCGCCGCCGCCAGACGCTGCTGAACTGGTTTCTGGTCGGCTGTATGATTGTCGGCCTGTGGTTTCTTATCAATCCGAGCGGCGGGACGGAGTTATCGCCGTGGGGTGTTCTTCTCGCGGTTCTCGGCGGTGTCGGATTGTCTTTATGGCTGATTGTGGCTCAATATTTCAGCCGGCAGAATGTATCGCCTTCCGGAACATTTCTCGCGGCCAGCGTTTATACGCTGATACCCGTTTTTGCACTCTATTGGATTTTAAGGATTTTGCCTGAGTTCAACGGCGTCCGGATATTCAGCCTGGAAATGCCGCCGCAGCTGTGGCTTTATTTTGTCATCTACACATTAGCTTCTTATGTGGCGCCCAATCTGCTGCTGTTTGCCAACAACCGCAATGTCAGCCCGGTAATTGTCGGTATGCTTCTGCTTTTGGAACCGGTAACCGGGTTGTTCTTGGATTGGATGTTCCTCGGCAAACCGCTGACCTGGAACATATTGCTCGGCGGCGCCATAATTCTGATTTCCAATGCTGTTCTCATACGAACGCAGGAGTAAAAATCTTTTTGTACAAAATTTATTGTAAAATGTCCGAAAATGAGGTATACTGAAAATCTAAAACAGTATAATGAATTTTCTATTATTAATATATTAAACAAAAAAAACGTATGAGTTACATTGCATTAACACTGGGTTTTACCGCTTTGTTTGCGGTTCTGAGTTTTCACAAAGAGTATAAAACGACATGGAGCATTCTTTGCGCCGTTGTATTTGTTTTATTCGGAGTTATTAACTACAACACTCTGCCGGTTCTCCAATGGTGGGGATTTGAAGGTGTTTGGATTGAGGCGTTTATTGTATCTTTAGCCGGCGCCGGTCTTCATTTTGCCTTTTGTGCAGATGACAGCGACTATGAGATAAAGTATGCCTGGCGCTTTATTCCGACCGGAATCACCGTCTTGGCTTTTTTTATTGCCGGTTTTCAGAGCTGGGAAATGTTCCACGCTGACGAATATTATAAACGTCTGAAAGTGGAAACCGTCCCCGACAGCGTCTTCAATGCCGATGTTCATCCGATACCGGTTTCCAAAATGATTTCGGTTGACGGTAAACTGGCCCGCAAGGTTGCTGAAGACAAGCTCGGTGAAGACTTAGGGTTAGGTTCGCGTGTAGAAGTCGGTAATATGACCATTCAGAACATTACCGGAGAATTTACCATTAACAACGGTAAAAAGCTGGTTTTTAACAATGATCTGATTTGGGTAGCCCCGCTGGAACATCGTTCCTTCTGGAAATGGTTCCGCAACGGCCATACCCCGGGTTACATTATCGTTGACGCGACCGATGCTACCAGACGCTGGCTGGTAACGGAAGTTAACGGACAGAAGCTGCGCATTCAATATCTGGAAAGCGGACGCTTCGGTGATGACATTGAACGCCACATCAAAGGCAATGGCTATGCTTCCAAAGGTTTGAATGATCACTGCTTTGAAATTGACGGCAACGGAAATCCTTATTGGGTTCTTTCATCCTACGACCAGAAAATCGGTTTCGGCGGTGAAGAATCCGAGGGGCCGATTACCGTTGATGCTCAGACGGGGGAACTCAAAGCTTACAGCATTGAAGATGCGCCGGCCTGGATAGACCGTATTCAGCCGCAGAGCTTTATTGAAGACCAGATCAGATGCTGGGGCGAATATAAAGACGGATGGTGGAATGCCGTTTGGGCACAGATAGGCGTTCAGGAACCGACACCGGGAACGACTTTGGTTTATTCCGAAGGACGCAGTTTCTGGTACACCGGTATTCAGTCTGCCGGAGCGGATAACGGTACCAATGGTTTTATGTTGGTTGATACCCGTACCAAAGCGGCCAAATTTTACCGCGTGATCGGTATCAATGAAACCGAGGCGATGCGTATTGCCGATGACCAGCCTTTTGCCAAAGCGGCGCAGTATAGTTCCAATTTTCCGGTGCTGTACAATGTCCGCGGTATTCCGACTTATTTCATGACCATGAAAGGAAGTTCGGGAAATGTGGTCGGTTATTGTTTTCTGGCAGTCAACAACCGTCAGGCCGTTGGCAGCGGTGTTTCCAAACAGGATGCCGAAGCCGCTTATCTGCGTATGTTGAAAAAGACATATCAGGATAAGATTAAAGACGGAGACGTCAACAAGGAAACACGGCAGTTTACCGTCCGCGCCATCGTTCAGGAAAGTAATGTTTATTACATTCTGTTCAACGAGATCAAAGGAATTGAGTTTACCGGAAGTACGGAATTCTATCCGGAACTGAAATGGACCAAACCCGGAGATAAGGTCAAAGTCTCATACGGAAAAGGCGAGAGCAAAGTTATCCCGCTTGATTTCTATGAGAACTTAGACTTTGAAATCTAAGGGATCATTAAGAAAAAGCCTGGCAGATTGCTGTCAGGCTTTTTCGTTTCTTGTTAATCCGGCTTACTTATTTGGAAGCTTTTTTGACATTTAATTTTTTTACTTTGGTTTTTTCTTCTTTGCTCTTCGGAATATAGACTTTCAGCAAACCGTTGTCGTAGCTGGCGTCTGCTTTGTCAAAGTCCAAATCCCAGGGCAGGGAGACGGTGCGTTTGAATGAACCGTAGCTGATTTCGGAGAAATAGCTTCCTCCTTCCTTGTTTTCATATGAATTTTTCTTCTCGCCGGAAATTGTCAGATAACCGTCTTCCGAAAGCTGCAGGTCAATGTCGTTTTCGTTCATGCCCGGAATTTCGGCGGTAACGTTTACGCTTTCTTTGTTTTCTTTAACTTCCAGCTTTGGCTCGAAATTGTTCCAGCTTGAAACGTCCCGGCTTTCCGGCAGGTCCAGCAGATTATAAAAGCTGCCGAACAGGTTTTTCAAATCGCGGTTGGTCGGAAAGTTCAATTCGTTCAGATAATGATGTTGATTATTATTCATAAGATCTTTTCTCATTTTACAATCCTCCAGATTTTATAATGAACTCTTTCTAAGTTTCATTTAGGAAGACATAAAGCCGAAAACAAGAGGCTGATGAAAAAAACTTGAAAAATAATCGGATGCACTTATAATCTAACTACCCAACAGGAAAGGACGGACAATGGCGGAACAATGGGCTTTGGTAAGCGATTTTGACGGAACGGTCAGTGCCGATGATTTTTTCACTTTGGCTGCCGGGCGCTATTTTACCGATGAAATGCTTGAACCCTGGCGCGAATATCTTTCCGGCCGCAAAAAACATTTTGACGCTTTAAATGAAATGTTCGGCCGGCTGCGCGGTTTGCCTGATCTGCCTGCTTTTGTTAAAAATATACCTCTGGATTCCTGGTTTCCCGAAACGGTTGCGCTTTGCCATGCCAAAAAAATTCCCGTTTACATCTGCTCTGCCGGTTGCGATTGGTATATAAATCTGCTTATCGGCGGGCTTATCGGCAAATACGGGGTTTGTCTGGTGACAAACCATTGCGATTACAGCGTTGAGACAGGCCTGGTAATGAAACGCCTGCCGGAAGATCACCCGTGTTATGACGACAATATCGGCGTCTCAAAGGCCGCTGTCGTTAAAAATCTGAAAGAACGGGGATTTCGGGTTGTTTTTGCCGGAGACGGACCGCCTGACATTCTGCCGGCGCGGGAAGCCGATGTGGTCTTTGCCAAAAAGCGCCTGCTGGACCTCTGCCGCCGTGAAAACATTAAAACCGAACCCTTCGCCGACTTTCGCGATGTCTGCCGCTGTATAAAGGAGATCTGAAATGCTGTATCCGCTCTATACCAATAAACAGATTAATATTCCCTACCTTTTGAAAATCGGTGACGGCAAGGTCAAAAAAATCGGCAAATATCTCGCCGATAAAAATCTTACCAATGCCGTTATTTTCTGGAGCGAGGGAATCCAGCGCCTTCTGGCCGACCGTCTTTATCCCGGGCTGGAGGAAAACGGCGTTAAAGCGGTTTATGAACAGGACGTGCGTTTTATCAATATTGAAGAAATAACCAAAATAACTTTCAGCCTGCCCAAAGCGGCCGAAGTCATCGTCGGCATCGGCGGCGGCAAGGCGCTTGATTTTGCCAAATTCAGCGCTCATCTGCTCAAGCTGCCCTTTGTTTCGGTTCCGACGTCCACTTCCAACGACGGTTTTTGCAGTCCGAATTCTTCGTTGATTGTTGACGGTAAGCGAAAGACGGTTAAAGCCAGCATTCCTTTCGGCGTCGTCGCTGACTTGGAAGTCGTTCGTGAATCGCCGCAGATATGCCTTTATTCCGGAGTAGGGGATATGGTCTCCAAAATTACCGCTCTCTATGACTGGAAGCAGGCCGCCGAACGCAAACTTGACCGTTACAACGACTTTGCGTCGCTGCTGTCTTACAATTCGCTGACGTTGCTGTTTAACAAACACAGCACCGATATCAATGAACCGTCTTTCCAGCGCAGTCTGGTTAATTCGCTGCTGACCAGCGGCATTGCCATGGAAATTGCCGGCAGTTCCCGTCCGGCCAGCGGTTCGGAGCATTTGATTTCTCACGGGCTGGATGCGGTTTCCCGCCGGCCGCGGATGCATGGTCTTCAGGTCGGAGTTGCGACTTATCTTTGTGCCTTGCTGCAAAATAATCCCAGCACGGCCAATGTCCGGGATATCCTGTCAATTACCGGCTTTTTCAATTACGTCAAGCAGGATCCTCTGTCAAAGGAAGACTTTATCAATGCATTGCAAATGGCACCCGGAATTAAAGCCAATTATTACACCGTACTGAGCGAACCGGACAGTTTCGCCCGTGCTCTGCAGTTTATTGACCGCGATCCGATTTTAAATCAGATTATCCGCTATTAAGCTACCGGATAAGGTTTAGAAGGTTAAAGTAACGCTTGAGCAAACAGTCGTAAGTCGTGAGCTTTTGGCGAAAAATATTGTACAGTGTTTCATAATACCAAATTTGGCGGTCTTTCGGGCTGTGAAAATAATGCCAGACCAGGTTGCCGCCGCTTTCCAAACCGCAGACCATTGAATTCAGATTAGAAATTTTATCGGCACAGATAAGCAGAAGTCCGTCGGTTTCTTCCGTCGTTTCGGCATAACGAATGGTTTCCATTTTCCGTTCCTGCCAGGGAGCCTCCTTATCGCTTTCATTGTCGGCCATGATAATATGCAGTATGGCTTCGCCTTGTTCTGCTGGAAACAGGGCACGGATGTCATCGGCCGTTTGGGACGTGTCTTCCAGAATATCATGCAAAATACCGGCAATGACCAGATTTTCCGATGCCTTGCAGCCAAGCAGAATTTCCGCCACGTCAAAAACGTGCGAAACATAGGGCAGACAATCAATTTTGCGGTTTTGCCCGCGGTGGGCTTCTAAAGCGAATTCTCCGGCTTTCAGAATGGCCGGCGTCATTTCCGCCTGATGCCGTTCGGCAAAGCGCTGCCAAAGTTCTGCGGCCGTCCGGTGATTGTAATCCATTGTCTCAGTCCTTTAACAAAATCTGCCAGGGGCGGAGAGCCGAAGTTTTTTCGCCGAAAAGCAATTCCGCCATATATTTGGTAACCGCGACATTGCTGTATTCCCGATGAATTTTTTCATGTCCGGCTGCGGCAATTTTCATGCGGGCCGGAGGATTGTTTTTATAAAATTTAAGCTTGTCATAAAATTCGTCCGGCGTTTCATAAAATACGGCTTCTTCTTCGCCGAACAGATCCTGAAATCCGTTGCGGCGATCCAAAAATGTGAGCTGACCGTTGGCCATGGCGTGTACCATGCGATCCGAACTGTAAAGATAAATATCGTTCAGCCGGCTGAGATTAAAGCCCATGGCGCTCTCGCCCAGCGCCTTAATATAGGCGTAGCCGTTCAGCGCCGGCGTATTCTTAATGCCGGCGAGTTTCCATTTGAGCCCGGGCACTCTCCGGTCAGCTTCGTCGATAATGCTTTCCAGTTCCTCGTCCTGCCCGCAAAACTGGCGTTTCCCGGTATTGGCGCACAGCATCATGTCATAGGGAAGCTCTTTATGCTCGAAAGCCCGCCCGGTTTCCAGACTGTCGTCAGCCATGTTAGGCAGATAGCCGACCGCTTTTCCGGGGCGCTTGAATTGCTGCAGCAGGTTGCGGTCGCCGGTGCTGATTAGCGTCATGTCAACCGCTTCCAGACGCGAAGAAACCGCTTTGATGTTTCTTTCCGCATAGCCGGGAACAATCCAGTCACAGCTCCATTGCATGATTTTTAGAGCCGGAAACAGCCGCTTGATTTCAAACAGGGTTTCATTGCTGATTAAATCGGCATGCCCGATTAAAATTGCATCCGGCTCGGTAACTTTGCAGAAGTTGATTAAATGCTTGTTCAGTCTGTTCCGTCCGATAAAATTCATGTGTCCGAAACCGAACATCCGGCACAAATCCCGGTCAGGATAATTCAGCACCGAATAGCCGTTGCGAATAAGCCCGTTGGAGATTTTGAACGGGAAACCGACCTGAAAACATCCTTTGAGCCGGATTAAGTTAAAGTTTGACACATGAATAATTTTCTTCATCAGACAGTCTCATTTTTGGAACAAATGTTTAAACCATAAATTAAAGCGGGCAATTATTTTGAAAAACGGATGCAGAAAACGCGGAGCCTGCCCGGCGGCGGAAAACATCACCGAAACCCTTTGAATGTTGCAGTCGATAGCCACGCCCATCCGGTGATGCCCTTGATTAAGGGTATCCTGAATGCCCAGATTGCGACAGAGCATGATATCCAGCGGAAAGCGGTCGTCATAGCCGTTCCGGCGCATGCTGTCCGCCAGCTGCCGATAGAGCTTTTTGCGTTCGCTCTCGGGCATTTTGTATTTGGGGTTGGAGAATTGATAGGCATTTTCCGGCGTGCGGAAACTGCGCTCGATTTTAAGCCGCCGGATTTCAAAAGGATTAATGTGATAAATATTGCTGGAATAAGCCTTGTATTTGTAACGCAGCACCCGGATGAGCGGTGATACAAAGTCCCATGCCGCCGTTCGGGAGATAAAGGCAATGCGGACCGGAATAAAGTCCCTGCCGTCGGCAACGGCTTTTTCCACCAAACTGCGCCCTTTGAGCAGCGTGTCATAAATCACCGGTTTCTGCGCATCATAAATGTCTTTTTCCCCGATGAGGATAACAACCTTGTCCGCGCAGTCTGCCTTGCAGCTTTTGGGGCTGTCGGCAAGCACGGCCAAATCCCGGGGATCTAGATGATAAACTTCAGATGAGTAACAAATATGGCGCATAAATTTCTCCTGACACTATTGATACATTAGTTTCCCCAAAGAAGCAAATAAAAATGCCTCACTCTCCACAATCCGCCCGCGAGGACATTTTTTTTGCCGAAGCCTTGAATTCACGGGTTTTGAACTTACATTCTGCCCCGTTAAAAATGCTTAAACGGGAGAGGAAAAGTGACAGCGGCCGACGGCAACGTGATGTATAAACTGGAGAAAGGCTACCAGATAACCCGGGTTCTGGGAAAAGAATGCCTGATGATTTTGCGCGATAAATACAGCACGCCGTTGGCCACCATCGAACTTTGCCGGGGAAAAATTTCGTCCGTAACGCCGTATCGCGGCGCCGAAAACGACAGCAACCATATCCGGGTTATTCAAAGATTTGTCCGCCGTTATCATTACAGTCTGACGGCAGAGGCCGCGCTGAATCTGAGCCTTAACGTGGTTAAACGCGACGGGAAAGAAACTTACTATACGTCGTCCGAACTGACGGCTTCCCGTCTGGAACGGCTGTTTAAAAATTACGATACGTTGGCCGTAACTCTGAATAATTTCCGCAAACGCAAGCTGATAGTTCCTTCCTCTGCCAAAAAATGCAGTTTGAATCTGAGTCATGCCATCGTTTCCAAGCTGATTGTCAGCCGCAATTCGCACGCGGCGATAGATCTGCGAGACAACCGCTTTGTCGAAACGCTTATAATCGGCGACAGCTTTCGCGGCAGTCTGAATTTTTCCCGCTCCGATATACAAAACATCAAACTCGGAAATAACTGTCGCTGCGATATTTTCTGCATCCATAGCGGCAAATGCTTTGAAATGACGCTCGGTGACGTTTACAGCGGCATTTTGGATGTGCGGGATTCCTGTTTTCACCGGATAAAAACCGGATATTACTGCTATGCCGTTATCCGTCTTAGTGAAAATTGGGGCAAGAAAGACGTCATTATCGGAGATTCTTTTCGCGGCTCACTGTTTATTGATTCCGTTTTGGCCGAAAATGTTGAAATCGGTGACGACTGCCGCGGCCGTATTTCCGTCCGCGAACATAACCGCCGGCAGGGCATCAAGCATATTAACATTGCCGACGGTTTCAAAGGCGAGATAGACCTGGCCTCCGCCTTGGCGCTGCAAAAGGTTGAAGTCGGGGCTCATGCGGCCGGCAGCATCAACCTGTCCGGTTGTCCGTCCATTCAGGCCGTCAAGTTTGAAGAGGATTTTTCCGGCCGGGTTGATCTGCGCAATTCTGGGGTCATTTATGTCCGGGCCAAAGACGGCTGCAGCGGCCGGTTTGTCCTTCTCCACTGCGAAAATTTAAGTCTGCTGCGCTTACCCAGAGACAAAAGGGCGGATATTGCCGTCGAGCGTATGCCGCAGTCGGTCGGAACCGACAGTCGTAATTTTTATTATCATTTTGATGAAAAGGAACTTCCGGCGGAATTGTCCTCGCCGTTTTATGCCAGCTGGGTCAAAAAGCTGCGTCATTTTATACATCGTCATTTCATTCTCTGAAAATGTTTCAGTTTTGTTACAAAAATTTGTTGAGCCGGGCCGCAAAATATGTTATATTATAAACATAACGTAACGCGAATATAATTATGGCTTGAAGGAGTGTTGGTCATGGTAGCTCTGGTTAAGGAAACAAAAGGTGAAGTCTTCATCAAAGCGATTGAAGAGGCCAAAAATAATAAGGGACATATTTTTTCCCTGTTGCTGGAAACCCTTCAGAATGAATATCCTCAGGCAGAAGCTGTGACAATTGTCAACAAAGTCAAAAATTTTGACGCTCTGGTCAACTATGATGCCAGCCTGGCCAAATTTCAGATTGGCCGCAACGGCGATAATATTCGTAAAACGATGGAAGACATCAGCTCGACGGAAGTTCTCGGCGAAGACAACTTCAAATACAAACAGCTGATGATAAAAAAACTGAACGTGCTGGCTTCAATCAATCCCGATGCCAAAACCTATGCCGACTTGGCTGCCGCGGCATATATTTCTCAGGGGTTCGGCGACGCCAAACTGTTCAAACGCGAATTTACCAACTACGTGCATAATCTGCATAACATCAGCACGGTCGGCTGCTGGGATACCGAGTGTCTGGCGCGGCTGGGCTGTTAACCGACTTTTAATTAAAAAACTTCTATACTGTCTCCATAATGCATTTATGGAGACAATTTTTATGTCCGTTATCAAAACAATCGGCGTAATGACCGGCAATTCGCTTGATGCCGTCGATGTTGTCCTGACAGCCTTTGATGGGGTAAATATTTGCGATTTGGCTGCTCATACTCTGGCTTATCCGGCAGAATTGTCTGACCGGTTTCGCCGCCTGCGCGGACAGTTGAAGCAAACTGCCGCCGATATGGAAAGTTTTGCACGGGATACTTTTTTTTCCGAAACTGTAAACGAATATACCTCACTGGTCGCCCGGGCGGTCAATGAGCTGCTTGCCCGGAGCAATACGCCGAAAGATGAAGTTGACGCCATCGGTTTCCACGGACAGACCTGCGATCATTTTCCGCCTTCCATTGCCGGAGATTTGCCGCCTTATACGCTGCAAATAGGCAATCCTAACCTGCTGGCGGATTTGACCGGAGTTCCCGTGATTTATGATTTCCGTTCTGACGATCTGATGAACGGCGGGGAGGGTGCCCCGCTGGCTCCCATGCATAATTTTCACCTGGCCGCGAGCCTGCGGGAGAAAGGTGTTTTTCCGGTTGCATTCTGTAATGGCGGAAACACCGGAAATATTGCGCTCATCAGTCAGAACGGCGCCGGAAAAGATATTCTTCTCGGCTGGGACGTCGGGCCGTTTAACCACTTCGCCGACACCATAACCCGAACCTGTTTCGGCGCCCCTTATGACAAAGACGGCCGTTACGGCAAAAAAGGTCGTGTCCAAACCGATTTGCTGGATAAACTCTTTAACCAAACTGCCGTCAGCGAAACCGGCGAAAATTTTTATCTGTCCCGTCCGCCCAAATCGTCAGACCCGTCATGGTACCGTCTGCCGGATATCAGCGGTTATCAGGCGGAAGATGTGTTGCGGACGGTTGAATATTTAAGCAGTTATGTCTTCTTTCATTCTTTGTCATATATTCCGGAAGACGTTATGATGCCGGAATATTTTCTGCTTTTCGGCGGCGGTTGGAATAACCCGTTGATGACGGATGATTTTGCCGCTCTGTTGCATGGCGGAGAAAATCTTGTTTTGCCGCAGCATCGGGCATTGTTTGAGCGGCTGCGGTCCCGTTTTGCTCAAAGCCCGCACATTGCCCGGACAGACAGATACGGCATCAGCGGACAGTATATGGAAGCCGGGATACTTGCCGATTTGGCCCGTTGCAAAATAAAAAACATTCCCTTTACCACGCCGGAAACCACCGGCTGCAAAACACCGACAGTCTGCGGCATCTGGTGTTATCCGCACGACAGGCAGCAGCCCCTGTATAACCGTGCTGCTCCCGGCTGGCACAAAAAAATCCCCGGTTGATACGGGGATTTTCTTTACGCTGCCTTTTTACGGAGTTTTACTGTCCTGCGGTTGCCGTTAGCCGCTTTTGCGACAGCTGCTTTGCCTTTGGGCCCGAATTTGGTGCGGCTTTTGGCTTTCTTGTCCGGGGCATAAGGCTTAAACGGATTTTTTCCTTTTGCCTTGGCTTTGCTTTTGGGCAGAGACTGCCCGGTATTCAGCGGCGTAAGATCAATCGGGCAATCTTCACCGACGGCCGGTTTCGTGTCGGCATTGGCTGACGGATGCATCAGCTTATAAATGGCTTTCCACTGAGAAGCATCTTTAGGAGTCAGCAGATTAACGGCAATTCCGGAAGCCCCCGCCCGTGCCGTCCGGCCGATGCGGTGAATATAGTCTTCCGGGCATTGCGGCAGGTCATAGTTAATCACGCTTTCAATATGCGGAATGTCCAGCCCGCGGGCGGCAATATCCGTTGCCACCAGAATACGGCTTTTCATCTTGCGAAAATTGGCGATAACCCTTTCTCGTTTGGCTTGTCGCAAATCGCCGTGAATGGCGTCGGCCGATTGATTTTCTTTGTTGAGTTTGGCAGCCAGTCTTTCCGCCCCGAATTTGGTCTTAACAAAAATTAAAACCGAACCGTCGCGTTCTTTCAACTGTTTCATCAGTTCTCCGTATTTTTGCGCATCATTTGTTTTGACGATTTCCTGGCGGATATTGTCCGCCGCCGCGGTTGTCGAACCGATGGCTATTCTTACCGGGTTGGTCAGATATTTGCGTGACAGGCTGATGATATTGGCGGGCAGAGTTGCCGAAAACATCAGTGTTTGGCGTTTGGCAGGCAGAAATTTGGCAATCTGTTCGAGCTGAATGCCAAAACCCATGTCCAGCATACGGTCTGTCTCGTCTAAAACCAGAAAATCAGTTTTATTCAAAACCAGACTGCGACGCAGCAAATGGTCGTTTATTCGCCCCGGAGTGCCGACAATCAAACGGGGATTGTGTTTCAGCTGCTGCAATTGCTTAAACATGGAATCTCCGCCGATAAGCAATGCGGAAACAATTCCGGAATCTTTTTCCAGCATTGACCGGGCCGCAGAAATAACCTGTTGTGCCAGCTCTCGCGTCGGCAGCAGCACCAATGCGCAGGATAACGGGTTTTCCAACAGGTGGACAATCATCGGAATGGCAAAGGCAGCGGTTTTTCCGGTGCCTGTCTGTGCGGAACCGAGAATGTCATGTCCCTGCAACGCCACGGGAATTGACTGTTGCTGTATCGGGGTAGGTGTGTTAAAGTGAATGGCATTAAGCGCGGTTAGAATTTTCTCGGGCAGGCCCAAGTCGGCAAAATTTGACATTTTGTTTTCTTTCAATAAATTGTTTATACATACGAAAATCTAAAACACTGCTTTATTTTGACAAACAGTGCCAACTCTAAACAAATCCATTGATAAGAAAATCTTTAAATAAGAAGAGCTGCAAGAATCTCAAGCGCCACTATACAGGGATTAATTTAAATAACAAGCTTTATTTTTCTGTCGCTTTGCGCTTAAGGCTGACAAGGGCAATGCCGCCGATTACCAGTATGCCGCCGATGAAATCGGCACTGTACAGCTTTTCTCCCAGAAACAGATAGGCTTCCACCCCGCTGAATAACGGCAGCAAATAATAAATAATTGACGTCTTAACGTTGCCGATGGCCGCCAGTGCACTGTTCCAAGCCAAATAAGACAAAACGGAATTAAAAACGCCGAGATAGAAAATAACCGCCAAATCTTCCCCGTTAAAACGGCGCAGCAGTGCGGGAGGAGTCGTCAGCAGCATGAGCGGCAGAAGAATAACGGCGCCGACCACGGCCGTCGCCGCCAGCATGGCTGATTGCGAAATCTGCGGCGGCCTTTTGTATTGCAGAAAAGAATATACGGCAAAAGAAAAAGTGTTTAACAGCATTAAAAAATCGCCCGGCACGAATTGAAAGTTTTTTAGCCGGGTAAAATTGCCGTTTAAGATAATGACCGTTACGCCGAAAAGGGCAACGACCAACCCCAGCCATTGCCGCCCGGTAATCGGAGTTTTCAGAAAAATGCGGGACAGAAAAACCAAGAATATCGGCCCGGTAACGTCCAATAATCCCATATCAATGGCCGAGGCTGTCCGTCCGGCATAATAAACCAGCGTGTTGTCAAACACCATGCCGGTAACTGCCAACGCTAGAACCAGTTTCCAGTGCCGCAGCAGGTCGGAAAAACTCTCTTTGACATTTTTTCTGGCAATGAACAACAGAATAACTCCGGCAATCAACCACCGGCCGAAAGCAATCTCCATCGGCATCAGCGAAGTTGCAAACGAGCTGGCAATAATCAGATTGATACTCCAGAAAAAAACCGCCGTCAGGGCAAACAAATAGCCTGATAAGGAATTTTTGTGCATTTTTTATCTCTCTTTCTTTCAATTTATTCGAAGATATAATCGCAGCCGGAAAGATTTAAATATTGATTTTCGTTGTAAAAAAACCTATAAACAGTTCAAATATTTAATTATTAAAACTAAACGTTATGAAAAATTTTATTATTTTGTTGCTGCTGTTGGGCGGTGCTGTAACATTGAATTCCTGTCAAAAAGAGGAAGACAACTGGGCTGAAGAACTGTTGCTCGATAATCATGGCCGAACTACGGTTAAAAAAGTCTATAAAAATGTTACCTTTGTTTCGGATACGTTTATTCCGTTCAAATGCTGCGTTTTTACGTTTGCGGACGGTGCTCATAAATATGCCCAGAACCTTCGGATTGACGGTGCGGTCGGCAACGGTTATCCCGTTGAAGGATACCAGACTTATAAAGCTTGTCCTGATGAAATTTATCAAATCACGATGGGAACGCCGTCATCCCGGATAGCTCCTGAAAACAATCAGGTTCTTTCTACCCGCGGATTAATCCTCTCGGGCTATAAAGACGGCCGCATTGTTGAAGATTTTACCATGCGCTGCCGGTTTACGACCTTTTTGATTTTGGGCTTTCCGCTGATAACTCAGTTCGATACCCAGTTTTTGGAACTCGAAAACGGAAACCTGATTTATATCAAGGACTACCGTTCGCAGGGAGAAACCTTTCACGCCGGGGATTATATCCGCTATAAAACTTATACGCTCAATCCCAATGAAGCAGTCGTCATCGAAAAAACCGAGCCTTGAGGCCCGGTTTTTTTGCAAACAGCGTTATTAAAACGGTGCTTCGCAGGCAAAACCTAGTGTTTCTGTTCCTGTACAACCACTATAAGGATTGGTTCGCCAGCCTGAGAAGCAGTCTCCCGTTCCATCTCCTGAATGATAAATACATCCATTTGAAGTACTGCTTAAAGTTTTGCAGGTTCTTGTTCCTGATGCAATAGTCCAATTAAGACCTCCTGCCGTTTTAGCATTACATTGCGCATTAGCATCACTAGCAGTTCCTATTCCCCCGGAAATGGATAGATATCCATGCTGTCCGGTACTGTCAACAGAAACGACTGTTCCTAAAGCAACACCGTCTTTAACATAAGTGTCTCCGACTTTATAGGTAGTTGTAGGTGTTGTGTCTCCGGCAATTTTAGCCAGCGTGTTTACGCAACGTATTACACCTTGGAGAGAACAGCTACTAAATGAAACAACTTTTCCTGTTGAAAATGAGATTGCTATAGGATCATTATTCTGATTACCATATACATAATTTCCCGTTCCCAAAGATGTTGCCGAAAGGGTTGCCAAAGTTGCCTCTATTTTATTTTTATTAGCATAAATAGTTTCTAATTCTTCTTTGGTTGGATTTGTCCATTCTCCCTTATTATTTGCCGTATATGAAGAACACTCTGTCCCTGTTACATTGTAAAGACAATCAATACCTGAAGTTTTTTGAGGAGATAAAGCAACAATCTGTCCTGAAGTACTGTAAACCACACCGACAGGTATTTTAGTTGGAATGGGTACGGCAGAATATGTTCCGTCCGAATAGGCAATATCGCCGACGGTAATGGGTTCCCCTTCGCCGGCATTACGATAAGCCGTACAAAAATATTTGCTTTGG
>OASY01000309.1_pt1 | contig 38009 bp, 28 predicted proteins | sample 1501231 | NCBI WGS metagenome assembly OASY01 (sample SAMEA2579917, study PRJEB22360) | human gut metagenome | biome: human gut; feature: human-associated habitat; material: faeces | place: Denmark | collected 2008/2010 | reverse complement strand
AGCCATCATCGAGCTCGTCACCGAGCCGGTGAGCCCGAAGCAGGCCGTGGTCAAGGAAGCCGAAGCCGCAACCAAGGTTGCCGCTGAAGAAGCTCCGGTTGTCGAAGAGGCACCGGTTGAGGCTCAGGAAGCCACCGCAGAGAACGCCGAGTGATTGGCATCAAGCAGGCTTGACTAGCTGATGAAAGGGCTGGGAATCGAAAGGTTCCCAGCCTTTTTGTTATGCGTTGTCATATGTTGTTATGCGCCTTTTGTTATGCTCATTGCCGTGAGATTACGTATCGACTTGGCATATGACGGCACCGATTTCTACGGATGGGCGAAACAGCCTGACATGCGTACCGTGCAGGGAGAAATCGAACGAGTGCTGCATACCGTTCTTCGTGTACCGGAAGGCGATGATGACGAGCCGCTGCGCCTGACCGTCGCGGGTCGTACCGATACCGGCGTGCATGCGTCGCACCAAGTTTGCCATCTCGACATCAATGAGGAGACGCTTGCACGTTGCGTCGGGCATATGCAGGTCGAACCGGTGATGGCGTTGAAGCGACGGCTGCAACGCATGCTGCCGAATGACATCGCCATTCGTTCCATCGAGGAAGCTCCCGAAGGATTCGACGCACGTTTCTCCGCACTGGAACGCACTTACGTATATCGCATTGCCGACCGATCAAGCGAAATCGATCCACGTATCCGCAATTGCGTGCTGCATATTGACGATGATCTTGACATCGACGCCATGAACAAGGCTGCTGAAATGACTATCGGCCTGCATGATTTCGGCTCGTTCGCAACCCCGAATCCTGGAGGCACCACCATACGCGAGGTGAAAACCGCGTATTGGCGTCGTATACCGCAGCATCCGCTGATCGACGACGGAAATACGATGGGGGAGCGATATCGCACGCCTGCGGTCGAATCCGGACTGCTGTGCTTCACCATCGTTGCGGACGCTTTCGCACGCAATATGGTGCGATCGCTGGTTAATGGTTGTGTGCAGGTAGGCATCGGCAAACGTTCCGTGGATTGGTTCGCCGAAAAAATGACGACGCCGTTGCGTGAAGGCAGCACTGGTCCGATCGCTCCGCAAGGATTGACGCTGGAACATATCGAATATCCGGAAGACGACCAGTTGGCGATTCGTGCCGAAGCGATTCGTGCGAAACGTACTTTGTAAGAGCACATACTGTACGGATACACAGAAGATTGCGCTATACAATCGCACCAAATATCGCATCACAAAACCGCATCACGCAATCGCAAAAACGCAAAAACGGGATATAGTTCGAAAAGAACACGCGAATCATGCGAAATGCCATGACGACGTTACGTCGTTCTCACGAGTCCGTGATCGAGACGCAATTGTAATAATTCGTTGCATTTTAGGGTAATCGAACGCCAGTACGTCTTCTATCGAGGATTGAGCGGCCTTAAGACAGGCATGCATTTTCAGGGGTAGAAGAAGTGTGCGACGATGAATGAAGGCATAAAAGTTGCAGATCGTCTAAAGCAATAACCTTGGCTCCTATGTGCTCCTACGTGCCACAGGGCTGTAAGCAATAAAAAAACCGAAGCGCCGTTGCTCCGGTTTTTCTACTTGCGGATAAGGCGAGATTCGAACTCGCGGAGGGGTTCGCCCTCACACGCTTTCGAGGCGTGCTCCTTAGACCGCTCGGACACTTATCCATTGTGCTACTTGAAAACAAGCAACTTCATCATTTTGCCACAGCTTTGGCGATTGTCAAATCCGATTGAGGGATTTTTGCGATGTCTGCGATTGCTCGGCGTGTCTTATTCGCGGGAACACTGCGTCGCATTGTGTGAAGACGGTTGCGCGGACAGCGTACGCAAGTCTGCGCTATGCGAATAGCGCTTCGTCGAATGCCGGATAACCCCAGTCGAGTGCCAGATCCACGCGGTCGGCGATCATGCTGGCGAGCATGCCCAGTGACTGTTCCCGGGAGTCATCCGAATGGTCGTCCGAGGTTGTTTGGGACTTCGTCGAGGCGTTCGACGAAGTCGAGCTTGCCGCAACGGCTGCGATTTCGCTGCGCGCGCAATTCATTTCCAGGACGGCATCGGTTGGCGCGTACAAGCCCGTTGCGGAATCCACGATGGTATTAGGATTGGCGAGCAGCTGCGTGACATCATAGGTTTTCGCACGATTGTCTTCGGCTCCGGAAAGAGAAATCAGGCGTTGCGAAGTGGTTTTATGACGATCGCTGATGTCAAGCGTCGCATGACCGAAGGAACGCGCGGCGAACACCTCCATCGCGAACCCCACCTGATCTTCCGCAGCAGCCATGGCTGCAAGCGAATCCGTATCGACATCAAGCGAGTCAATGCCATCGCATCGTGACAGCGTGGGCTGTGCGATGTCAATCGCAAGCCGTGAGGCCATCAATCTGACGGCGTGACGGGCCTGCGCGCTGCGCAACGTGCCATCGGCGAATCGCGCCGGGCAATATGCCGCGGTGTTGGCCCAATCTGAAACCGCCTCCTGCGCGGCAAGATAGCGCATGACGATATGGCGTGACCTGTCTGCCATGATGTCGGCGTTGGCAGTCGCGTCTGCATACGCCCTTTCGCAAGGACTTGGCTGCTGTTCGGCTTCGGCGCGACCTGCGATTCGAGGAGCGGAACACGCGGCCAGTGATACCACAAGGGCGCTCGCGCACACCAAGACGCAGGCGCGTCTGACAGTCGACAAGGCCAAGGGGAAAAACGGGGAGCGTGTCTGCATGAAACATTAGACTAGTAGTCGACTGTGACCATTGGGCCGAGCGCTCGGAATAACTTCATATAGGAGGTCTTGGAAGTATGGAACTGGACCTGGCAGGAATGCACCAGCTCGCAGCTGGGCAGGGAATCGATCCCGAGACGCTGGATGCCGCACTCTCGGAAGCATTGCGACTGGCATATCTGAAAACGCCGCACGCGGCGAAGCATGCTCGTGTGGAGCTTGATCCGCGTGCCGGAAGCTTTACCGTTTGGGCTCAGGATGAGATCCCCGTCGAGCCGACCGAGGATAATCCGCACCCTGCGCCGACTCTGGGCGAGGAATATGATGACACCCCGCGCGACTTTGGCCGCTTGGCCGCAGCCACCGCGCGTCAGGTCATCAGCCAGCTGTTCCGCAAGGCCGAGGACGACAAGGTGTTCGGCGCGTTCTCCGGGCAGAAGGGCAAGCTGATCACCGGCATTGTGCAGCAGGATGTGAAGGACACCTCCAATGTGCACGTGGCCGTTGGCGACGTCGAAGCGTTGCTGCCGCGTCGTGAACAGGTGCCGGGAGAGCGTTACCGCCATGGTGAGCGCATCCGCGTGTATGTGGTGAATGTCGCACGTGGCCTCAAAGGTCCGGAAATCGTGGTGTCCCGCTCCCATCCCGAGCTGGTTCGCCGTCTGTTCGAACGTGAGGTTCCGGAACTGGTTTCCGGTGCCGTCTCGATCATGGCCATCGCGCGTGAGGCCGGTGCCCGTACCAAGATCGCGGTGCGCGCCAACACCGAGGGCGTCAATCCGAAGGGCGCTCTGATCGGCCCCGGCGGTGCTCGCGTGCGTGCGGTGATGGAGAACCTTGGGCCGGAGAAGATCGATATCGTCGACTGGTCTGCCGATCCGGCGAAGTTCGTCGCGGCGGCACTGTCTCCGGCGGTCGCCACCGGTGTGCAGGTAATCAGCGAGAAGAACCAGACCGCAATCGCCTTCATTCATGATGATCAGCTGTCGCTGGCCATCGGCAAGGAAGGCCAGAACGCACGTTTGGCCGCCAAGCTGACCGGATGGAAGATCGGCATCGAATCCGCCGAGGCACACGCCAAGAAGATGGCCGAAGCGCAGGCTTCGACCAGCGGGGAAACCGCCGAATAACCAACACTTTCAGCAGCGGTAAGCCCGTGGGCGTTCAATCCACGGGCTTGAGTATGCTGGACTCGATAATCCAAAGCGTGGGGGTACGTGCCGTCATGCCCAGGGAAAAGACGAGGTATCACGAACATGGTTGCACGATGAGAAGGAACAAGCTCGCCGTGAATCAGTAGCGGTCGCGCTCGTATGCGCGCGGCCCAAGATAGGAGAAATTGAGTGCCGAAAGCACGCGTATATGAACTTGCCAAGGAACTTGGCGTTGACAGCAAGACTGTTTTGAACAAACTTGAGGCGATGGGCGAATTTGTGAAGTCCGCATCGTCTACCGTTGAACCTCCGGTTGCCCGTAAGCTGAGGAATGCTTTCGCTTCCAACGCGCAGGGCAACGCATCCGAATCCAAGAAGCCTGCGGTCCCGGCCAAGAAGCCGGCTGCCCCGGCAGCTTCGCCTACTCCTGCGCCTCGTGCCACTCCGGCTGCTCCCGCGGCATCCGCGGCAAAGCCTGCCGCTCCAAAGCCGGCACGTCCTGCAGCATCCAAGTCCGAAGCCCCGAAGCCCGGCCAGCGCATGCCTCGTCCGGGTGATTCCCGCCAGCATGGCAATCGTGCCAACGGCAACGCTCCGCGTCCGCAGGGCGAACGCCGTCAGGGCGGCAAGCCGGCTCCGGTTCCGGGACCTCGCGCACAGCGCAACAATAACAATACCAATGCTCCGCAGGGCGGCAATGGCAACAATGCCGCCAATGGTGCGAAGCCGCACACTCCGGGCCCACGTCCGGGTAACAATCCGTTCAGCCGCAAGCAGGGCATGCATACCCCGACTCCGGGTGACATTCCGCGTCCGCATCCGATGAACCGTCCGAACGCCAACAACAATAACAACGGCGAAGGTCGTCGCGGCGGACGCCCGGGTCAGGGCGGCGGCCAGCGTGGAGGTTTCCGTGGTCGTCCGGGCCAAGGCACCGGTGCGAAGCCGGGTCAGTGGGGCCAGCATCGCCCGGGTCAGGGCGGCGGTCAGCGTCCGGCAGGTGGTGGCAACCGTTTCGGTGGCGGCGCCAATACCAATGGTGGCGGCTTCCAGGGCGGCAACAGCGCTCCGAGCAACGGTCCGGCACGCGGCGGCGGTCGCGGTCGTGGCGGTGCCGCAGGCGCGTTCGGTCGTCAGGGCGGCAAGTCCTCGAAGGCTCGTAAGAACCGTCTGGCAAAGCGTCAGGAATTCCAGGAGATGAAGGCCCCGGTCATCGGCGGCGTGCGTATTCCTACCGGCAACGGTCAGACCGTTCGTCTGCGTCAGGGCGCATCCCTTGCCGATCTGGCCGAGAAGATCAACGTCAATCCGGCGGCACTGGTCACCGTACTGTTCCACCTTGGTGAGATGGCCACGGCAACCCAGTCCTTGGACGAATCCACCTTCCAGATCCTCGGTGAGGAAATCGGCTGGGACATCAAGATCGTGTCCGCCGAAGAGGAAGACAAGGAACTGCTGCAGCAGTTCGACATCGATCTGGACGAAGAAGAACTTCAGGAAGATGAAGATCTGAAGCCGCGTCCGCCGGTCGTCACCGTGATGGGCCATGTCGATCATGGTAAGACCCGACTGCTTGACACCATCCGTCGTACCAACGTCATCGCACGTGAGGCCGGCGGCATTACCCAGCGTATCGGTGCATACCAGGTGACCGTCGATCTCGAAGGCGAACCGCGTAAGATCACGTTCCTCGATACCCCAGGCCACGAAGCCTTCACCGCCATGCGTGCCCGTGGCGCCGAACTCACCGACGTTGCGATCCTTGTGGTCGCGGCCGATGACGGCGTGATGCCGCAGACCGTGGAAGCCATCAACCACGCTCAGGCGGCCAACGTGCCGATCGTGGTGGCCGTCAACAAGATTGATAAGCCGGGCGCGAACCCAGACAAGGTCCGTGGCCAGCTCACCGAGTACGGCCTCGTTCCGGAAGAGTACGGTGGCAACACCATGTGGCGGTGAATTCCCGCAAAGCAGGGCACCAAGGAAGGAAAGCTGCTGGAAGCCGTGCTGCTGACCGCGGACGCCGAACTTGATCTGCGTGCCAACCCGGATATGGACGCTCGCGGTGCCACCGTGGAAGCCCGACTCGACAAGGGTCGCGGTGCCGTGGCAACCGTGCTCGTTCAGTCCGGTACTCTGCACATCGGCGATTCCATCGTCGCGGGAACGTCGTATGGCCGTGTCCGCGCCATGCTCGACGAAAACGGCACCCATATGAAGGAAGCCACGCCGTCCACTCCGGTGCAGGTGCTTGGTTTGACCTCCGTGCCGACAGCAGGCGATCTGTTCCTGGTGGCCTCCGATGACCGTACCGCACGCCAGATCGCCGAAAAGCGTCAGGCCACCGAGCGTGCGGCCCAGCTGGCCAAGCGTCGTAAGGTCGTGTCGCTCGAAAGCCTCAAGGAGCAGTTCGCCAAGGCTGAGGTCGACATGCTCAACATCGTCATCAAGGGCGATTCCTCCGGTTCCGTCGAGGCGCTGGAAGATTCCTTGATGAAGATCGAGGTGTCTGACGAGGTCGGCATCCAGGTGATCCACCGCGGTGTCGGTGCCATCACCCAGAACGATGTCAACTTGGCTACCGTCGACAAGGCCGTCATCATCGGCTTCAACGTTCGTCCGAACCGTCAGGTGGCGGATATGGCCGAACGCGAAGGCGTGGAAATCAAGTACTACTCGATCATCTACAAGGCCATCGAAGACATCGAAGCATCCCTCAAGGGCATGCTCAAGCCGGAATTCGAAGAGGTCGTCACGTCCCACTCCGAGATCCGCGAGATCTTCCGTTCTTCCAAGTTCGGCAATATCGCAGGTGTTATGGTGCAGGACGGCGAAGTCAAGCGCGGTACGAAGTGCCGTATTCTGCGCAACGGCATCGCCACCGTCAATGATCTCGAAATCTCCTCGCTGCGTCGCTTCAAGGACGATGTCAACTCCGTCAAGGAAGGCTACGAAGCGGGTATCAACCTCGGTTCGTTCAACGACATCGAGCTTGGCGATATCATCGAGACCTTCGAAATGCAGGAAATCGAACGCAAGTAGTCGATTGATTCGAACCAGCAATCGATAACAAGAAAGGAACGCCCACAGCTGACATACGGCTGCGGGCGTTCCGTAATACAACAGAACTTACCTGATTAAAGGACAACAATGGCAGGAACCAATCCTCGCGCCGCACGCATCGCGGCGTTGATCCAACGTGTGATCGCATCCTCCATGGAGGCGCAATTGCACGATAAGCGTCTCACAAACGTGACCATCACCGAAGTGCGTGTGACCAACGATCTGCAGATCGCCAAAGTCTATTGGACCCAGCTTGGCCGTGAAGGCCATGAGCAGGGCGAACGCCGCCGTGCACAGCAGGCACTGAACCAAGCCAAGGGTCGTCTGCGTTCCCTCGTGGGAACCAAGGCCGGTCTGCGTTTGACCCCGCAGCTCGAATTCGTATTCGACGAGGTGCCGGGCGAGGCGCATGAGATCGAAGACATTCTCGCCATCGCGCGCAAGCGTGATGAAGAACTCGCCAAGGCTCGTGAAACCGCCCAGTATGCGGGCGAAGCCGATCCGTACAAGCATCCGGAAGAGGATGACGACGATGATTTCGACGATGATGACGTCGAAGTCGAAGATTGGGATGATGACGAAGAAGCCTGAACATTCCGGCCTGCTGGTCATCGACAAGCCGCAGGGGGTCACCAGCCATGACGTGGTCGCGGCCGTGCGCGGCGCCCTGCATATGAAGCGTGTCGGCCATGCTGGCACGCTCGACCCGATGGCCACCGGCGTGCTGGTGGTGGGTTTCGGCAATGCCACGCGACTGCTCAACTACATTGTCGACCATAACAAAACGTACGAGGCCACCATTCGCCTTGGACAGCGCACCACTACGGACGATGCCGAAGGCGAGCTGTTGCCGGCGGGGGAGCGGGCAGTGAACTTTCCTTCGCGTCAAGCCGTGGAACAGCTGATCACAGAACGGTTCACCGGGCGCATCGAACAGGTACCGAACGTCTACTCCGCCATTAAGGTCAATGGCCAGCGTGCCTATGATCTGGCGCGCGAAGGCAAGGATGTGGAGCTTAAGGCACGTCCTGTGACCATCGAAGAGTTCAACGTGCGGCAGGCGCGTTACGGCTACACGCATAGCGATCGTGCCGGCACGGAACTTGCTGGCGCAGTCGTGGCCGAGAGGACAGGAGATGGATGGATTGCCGACACTGCACCGCATGAAGATATGCAGCCCGTTATGGAACTCGACGTGACCGTGACCTGTTCCGCAGGTACCTACATTCGCGCGCTCGCACGCGATCTGGGCGAGGAACTCGGGTTGGGAGGCCATCTGACGATGCTGCGACGCACACGTGTCGGCAGATTTTCAGTGAATATGCCCAACGTCATGAGCGCCCACGCTGAATCCAAAACATTCACCAATCGTGAAGGCATGGAAGTGACGCGCAATCGTGCAGTGCTTGACGATGCAGATCATGCGCTCGATCATGCGCTCGATCCCGTGGCCAGCGCTGCGGCTTCCATGAATATGCTGGCCGTGAGCGATCAGGAAGCGGCCGACTTGCGTTTCGGACGCAGAATCGCGCATGACATACGTACGACCACGGCGGCGTACGTTGAGGAAACCAACGATTTGGTCGCCATCCTCGAACGTGCGAAACGCGGTGAGGCTAAACCGGTCGCGGTATTCAACTGAACCATCCAATCAGACTACAGATACGAATTCATACACAAGAAGGACATGATGAAGACAATCACGCTCACGCCTGATGCCAGCGGCATGGTGGATTGGCCTACGCTGAGCAACGATAAGAAATCCGTGGTGACCATCGGTTCGTTCGATGGCATGCATCAGGGCCATCAGGCGGTGATTCGCCGCGTGGTGGAACTCGCCAAGAAGGAACAGTCCTTCTCCGTGGTGGTGCTGTTCGATCCACGCCCAGCGCTCGTGCACGGCTACGCGGCGCAAAACGGTGGCCAGGAGCCGCCGGCGGGCATGATCGACGCGCAGGCGCTCACCAGCATGCAGGAGCGTCTGCGCGCCATCAACAAGCTGGGCGTGGATTACACGCTCATCGTGCGTTACACGCTGGCGTTCGCGGCGAAATCGTACCGATTCTTCCTCGGACAAATGGTGGGCAAGCTGGGCATGCGCGCGCTAGTGCTCGGATCCGATGCGGCCATGGGTGCGAACCGTGCCGGCGATGTGAAGGCCATCGAGAATCTGGCGCTCGCCACCGGCGTGTTCCAGCTTGACGTGGTCGACGATCGTGGACCGGGCGAAACCCGCGTGCCAGCCAATGCGAAGCCGGTTATGCCCACCGACCATGGTGAGCCGGCCGATCCGCTGGAAGGCGCGTCCAAGGCGGAACGTCGCGCATGGAGCAAGAAAAACCAGGCGAAGGCCGTGCGCGTGTGGAGCTCCACGAATGTGCGCTACCTGCTGGGCCAGGGGCGCATCAAAGACGCCGACGCGATTCTGGGACATCCGCATGCCGTGGAAGGCGCCGTGGTGCATGGCGAGGAACGTGGACGCACCATCGGCTTCCCCACGGCGAATCTGAGCGAGAATGTGGCAGGCTATCTGCCGGTCGACGGCGTATACGCCGGTTGGCTTGTGGACTTGGGCGCGAAGACGGCGGACGATGATGCGCAGGACGCTTCCGAAGGTGTTTCGCAGCAGTTCGATTCCTCTGCCGTGGACGCGCGACTTGCCGATCATTCGCCGTATCGTTGGCCCGCTGCGATTTCCATCGGCACCAAGCCGACCTTCAACGAGGTGACCGGCATGAACGATCGCGTGGTCGAAGCCTATGCCGTCACCGACGATTGGCTTGATTTATACGATCACCAGGTACGTGTGGAATTCGTAGGATTCCTGCGTCCTCAAATCAAATTCGATTCCGCACAGGATTTGATCGATGAGCTGAAGCGCAATGTCGAGGAAACCAAGCGAATTACTGCCTGATGCTAATCACAACGATGATCGCAATAATAATCACGATAATGACAGTGATTAATGAATGCTGATATTTCCAGTAAAAACGTATCAGTATTCAAAAATAGTGGGGCTCTTACGTAAGCATCTACGTAAGAGCCCCACTTGTATAGGTTAAAAAAATAACATAATGTATATGCTTCGCGTGCATACATGCAAAAACGGTATGTAGGGTGTGTATTATCGCAACATGGCGCCAAGCGCATCCTGCAATGTGTCGACCTGAACGATCGACAATCCGGGAATTGCGATTTCTCTACGTAATGTCGGCACTACAGCGGTGGTGAAACCAAGACGGGCGGCTTCGCGCAACCGGTATTCCAATCGCGGCACCGGACGCACCTGCCCGGTCAACGAAATTTCGCCAATCGCACATGTGGTGCGGCTGATCGCCTTCGATTTCGAGGCGCTCGCCAATGCGCCGACGATCGCCAGATCGCATCCGGGCTCGCGCGCCTGGCCTCCGGCGATGGTGGAAATATACAGATCGTTCGCCAAAAGATTGACGTTGCCATGCCTGTATAGCACCGCCACCAGCATGGCGATGCGGTTGGCGTCGACGCCGTTCGCGGCACGTCGTGGCGTTGGCAGTACGGATTTGGTGACCAGCGACTGCACTTCGATGGGAAGACTGCGATGACCGTCCAACGTGAAGGTCACGCACGTGCCCTCCACCGGAGAGGGATCTGCGGAATTGGACGAGGAAAGAAACAGTCCGGACGGGTCCGTCACCTCTTCGATGCCTTCACCGCTCATATCGAAACAGCCGACCTCATCAGTAGGGCCGAAACGGTTTTTCACCGCGCGCAGCATACGCAATGCGGTTTCGGTGTCGCCTTCGAACTGGCAGACCACATCAACCAAATGTTCCAACGTGCGCGGGCCGGCAATCGACCCGTCTTTGGTGACATGACCGACCAACAATACCGGAATATCAAGCGTTTTGGCGGTGTCGATCAGCGCGCTCGCCACTTCGCGCACCTGAGTCGAGCCTCCGGAGATGCCATCGACTTCCTGCGAGACGATGGTTTGCGCGGAATCGACGATGGCCAGCGCAGGCTTGCATTGTTCGATAAGCCCCAGCGCGGTTGACAGGTCGGTGGTGGCGGCCAGAAGCAGATTCGGTTCGACCGCGCCGATGCGCGAGGCCCTCATGCGCACCTGCGCCTGCGATTCCTCACCGGAAATATAGAGCACCGTGTTGCGTTCGGGCTGTGCTGCGGAAAGACGGGCAACATTGCCTGCGGTCTCCAGCAGCAGCGTTGATTTGCCGATACCCGGTTCCGCCCGCGATAAGCGTGACGGAACCGGGAACGATGCCGCCGCCAAGTACGCGGTTGAATTCCGTGAACCCAGTGTCGATTCTGGAAATGTTTTCCGTACTGATTTCCGTGATCGGTTTCGCCGCGGAATCGGGCACTGCATGCGATAGCGTGCGCGATATGCGTCCGGGAGCGGCGGTGCGTGACGATGCGGAGGGGCGCACTTCATGGAATTCCTCGATGGTGCCCCACTGGCCGCATTCAGGGCAGCGGCCCAGCCATTTCGGCCCGCTCCAGCCGCATTCGGAACATACAAATTGCGAGGACGTCTTTGCCATATCGCTGACAATACGGATATTTTGGGACAATCGTTTTCGGAGATATTAAGGGGGTGCTGGTGCGGGATGATGGCGAGATCACGGTTTCTGGATTCGAGCGTCTCACGGATATGAAAGAATAACAGCCATGTCTACTACGCAAACTTCCTCTTCTCATGGCAAACTGATCGTGGCTGTCATTGCCGCCGCTTTGGTGGTCGTGCTCGCCTTGGTGTCCGCTTTCATCTGGCCCGGCTGGGCTCTGAACAAGGGCGATGAAGCGTCCACTCAGGGCACCACCACCTCGCAGGGCGCGTCGCAGGATGCCTCTGAGCCGACCACGCCGTCCATTGACGCTGTGGCGTTGCCGGATGACGCCAGCGAACTGTTGAAGGCCATGCCTGATTCCGTGTTGAATTTCGCGCGCACCAAGGCCGATGCCAGCACTTCGTGGAGCGGCGCTTCCCCGGTCGAGGAGTACACGTTGACGTATTCCACAGGCAAGGACGGTCAGGGTATCACCTTGAAAGTGGCGCAATGGTCTCAGTCTGATGATGCGCAAAGTCAGTATGACAATCTGACCGGTGCCATGACCGGCAAGGAGCTGGGCGGCGGCAATGTGAAGGTTTCCGGTGAAGCGACCGGCGCCTATAGCGCCAAAACCGATCCGGACGACGAAACTAAGGCCATCGCGGTCTGGCGCAACGATACCGTGGTGTTCCAAGCCACGGGAGCCAAGGATTCGGTGCAGCGCTTCTACCAGCAGTTCCCGCTGTGATACTGCCTACGGCTGGTTGTGCGATCCTATGATTCATGCATGATTCACGTAAGATTCAGCCGTGGACCATGCGGACTGCGTTTGCCTGATCTTCCGATAAAGAGGTGCGTGCTTCCACCATATGAATGCGGTTGTGTGCGTTAGTCCCCGAAGCAGTGTAGTATTGGGCAAGTTGCAAACTTTTACCCTTTGAGTTTAAGAACGGAGGCTGAGATGGGCTCGGTCATCAAGAAGCGCCGCAAGCGCATGAGCAAGAAGAAGCACCGCAAACTGCTTCGTAAGACTCGCCACCAGCGCAAGTAGTCTTCAGGCGCGGTTGAAGCGTCGCTTAAACAAAATCCCGTATGTCTTCTTGAGGTATGCGGGATTTTTGCATATTGCAAAGAAATAAACGAAAAGTACGAGAATCGAAAATCAATAGATGCAAAAAGAAGGCTGTGCGTTCGAAGTTGAGCGCACAGCCTCATATGGTTTCGTGTAGGTTCGCGAAAATCCGCGGAAAATGCGGAACTTACGCTACTTCAAACTCACTTGTTGGAGTTGGTGAGCACGCGCGGACCGTTGGGATCGCCCACGATGACCTGGTCCACCATGTGCAGGAACAGGCCATGCTCCACCACGCCAACGGTGTTGATGAGATCGTCGGCCAGAGCCTCCGGGTGTTCGATGCATTCGAGGTGCAGATCGACCACGTAGTTGTTCTCGTCGGTGCGCACCGGCTGGCCTTCGGCGTCGAGGCGAAGCACCGGCTTGTAGCCGCGGGATTCGAACTTCTTGACGACCTGGCCTGCGCCGAACGGAATCACCTCAACCGGCAGCGGGAACTTGCCGATGGTGTCCACAACCTTGGACTCGTCCACGATCCACACGATCTTGTTGGAGTTGGTGGCCACGATCTTCTCCCACAGCAGAGCGGCGCCGCCGCCCTTGATGCCGTTGAAGTTCTTGTCGACCTCGTCGGCGCCGTCGATGGTCACGTCGATGTGATCAACGTCATCGATGTCGACGATCTTGATGCCGTAGCCTTCTGCCTGCTCCTGAGTGCGGCGGGAGGGGGTCACGCCGGTGAACTCCAAGCCTTCCTCCTGCACGCGGCGGCCGAGCTCGTCGACCAGGAAGCGCACGGTCGAGCCGGTGCCCAGACCTGCGATCATGCCGTTCTGAATCAGCTTGGCAGCTTCGATGCCGGCTGCCTTCTTCAATGCGTCCTGCTGTGCCTTGTCCATGATCCTCCTTCGATATGGGGTTAAGACCGTCTCCATATTATCGGATGTGTTGATTTTTGTGCGTTTGCGGACATGTCATGAACGAAGGTGTGCCATTGGTGGTCAGCAAATGTTTTCACAGGATGTTTCACGCACTTTCGAGGCGTTAAGGTCGAAAGTGCTGGCTCGTTAGTTGTGCTTGACTGCAAATGGCGCTTCGTCGAGGACGAGCGTGCCGTCGCCTTGCACGTAGCCTTCCACCGCGATGTAACCGCGGATCAGGCGTGGCTTGCCGTCGAACGTCGGACTGGAATTTGGCGGGGGAGTGAAGCGAATGGTGCCCGACACCGCCAATCCCGAAGGACTGGCGCGATGCGGCAGTTTCGGCAAGTCGGCGACGGCGTTCGTTGGCGCCGACGCGTTTGCGGATTCGGCTGATTCGCTCGTTGACGCCGGCGTGTTTTCCGAGGAATTCGCGGATTGTTCGTTCTGTGCATCGTCGGCTGGCTGCCGCTCGTCATGCTCGTGGGGAAAACAGTCCGGCTTGAGCAGCATTTCGGCATACGATTTGCGCGGTGCCTCGGCGTCAGGCGTCGTGCCATCAGGCATGGTCGTATCAAGCGCGGTGGTCGGTTCCGGCATGTCGTCGGATTCCACCGACATTTCGTTGGACGTCAACGGCAATGTCGCCTCGTCGGGCGCTGGATAGCCTTCCGGCTCCACCAGCATATCGGCGATGGAACGCGGACGCGGCTCCGGATCGGCCGCGCCCATCAGATCATCGGCCAACGATCCTTGAGCGGACTTGCCTTGCCCGCGCCCCATATGGTATTCGTCCGTAGTGATTTTGCCGTCAAGCAGCATTTGGGCATCATCGGGAACATCGGTACCTTGCGAATATTCGGAAGCCAGCAGCGACTGCCAACCCTCCAAAGGAAGATATCCTTCACGGATCTTCGAACGGCAATCGCCCGCATAGGTGCGCGCCAGCTCGTCCACCTTCTCATTGCCGGCATTGCCGGCATGACCCTTGACCCATACGAATTTCACCGGTCCGGGGCGCTTGGAGATTTCGGCATCGATCGCGCGAATCAGATCCGCGTTCTTTACCGGCTTCTTCTGCGAGTTCTTCCAGCCGTTCTTCTTCCAGCCGTGAACCCACGTGGTGGAACAGTTGATCGCATACTGCGAATCGGTTTCGATCACCAACGGTTCGGAGCCGGGGTGCGCGCGCAACGCCTCCAGCACCGCGCACAGCTCGCCAATCTGATTGGTGCCGTTCGTAGCTCCGCCGGCATCGCAGTCGCTGTCATGGTGATGCCCCGGCTTGCCGCCTGTGGCAAGCTCATGATCGGCCCAACCCCAACCCATCGGACCATTCGGATTGCCTAAAGCGGAACCGTCTGTAGAAACCGTAATCGTCATATCTCTACCCTACGAAAGCCGTGAGACGCTGCCATACGTGGTGAACTGCGAACTGTGATCGGGCGACGTCGAACGGGAATCTCAATCATCCAAACACAGCATGACGGAAGCGCGGAACAGCGTGCCGTCATAATCGAACGAGGTCGCGCCATGATGCCGTTCCGCGGTTTCGCGCACGGTGGCGGTGCCCAAACCTTCACCCCCATGCTTGGTTGAGGCGAAAGCGTCGCCAACCTGCATAATGGAGGAATCGTGCGTGTTGTCGACCACAATGAACAGTGATGCGGGCGGCCCAGTGCGATATTTGATGCGCACCCTGAGTTTTTTCTCCCCATCCTGTTGTTTCATAATGGCCTCAGACGCATTTTCCAGTAGATTGCCGACCATGGAACATAATTCGGCATTATTGATGTTGAGATATTGCGGCACCGACGCTTTGACATCGACTTCAGCCCCTATATGGCGGATCCAGTCACAGTAGTAGACCAGCACCGCGTTCAACGAAGCATGTTCGCAATACTGCATGGGGATGGGGTGCAACAGCCTATGATTGGCCATCTCCTCCAAATACGAGGTGATGCCGGGCATATCGTCGGCCGCGGCGAGAGCCTGCAACGTCTGAATATGATGCCGGATATTGTGCTTGATCTGCCTCGCTTCGTTGATGCGTTCGTTCATATGCTGCAGCTGCAAGGTCTGCATGGCTTCGTAATGTTCGCGTTTGCTGGCTTCGCGCAGTCGGTCCGCCTGCTGGACCATATACCAGATGAGGAAGTAGGCCATGGTCATGAAACCGGAATATGCGATGGATACGGTGAAGGCGATGCTAAGCACGCGGGTGTCGAGCAGCGATGCGTTGTCGGCGGGCATGCACCACACCACAATTGCTGTGGAAATGAACGGAAAAAGCCAGATGACCCTCCAAAAATTCCTGCTGATGGAAGGTGAATCGAATGTTGCGGAAAATGAATGATGGAACGGATGGAAAAGTGTAGTCGCCGCAATCAAATCAAAAATCAGCAGACTGATCATTCCCGGCCATCCGACACGTAAATTCATGGACTGCTCATTCAGAACAGCTAAATCCACGGCCAAAGACAGGTAATAAATGATCGCGACGATATATGCGACTGTTGAAACGACGAAAAGAAGCTGCCCCCAAGGAAGATTCGTCATCTTACGTAAAGCCAATACCACAACCGGAGCCGAAGGAATCACGGACCAGAGCGAGGGGACGTGGGCGAGGCAACATGCGATGCCGCACAGGAAGAAGACAATCACGCCGGAAATCATGAGAATAAGGCCGTCGCGCTTGGAATTCTCCATATGATGCCAGGTCATGTACAGGCAGAGAAGCAGGCCCGTTAGCGCGTTTAGCTGCTCGCCGATGGCGAAGAGCATGCATGATGGCGCGATCGATGCGAGTGCGTCAAGCATGGCTAGTCTTCCATTCTCATGCGGGTGAACGTGTATTCCGCGTATTTTCTGCAGGTGGTGGTCACCGCGGTTTTCGTGATGGGAATGTGCTTGCCGCCTTTCATCACGAATTCATTGCTGCTGATGCCTGACACGTAGTCGAAGTTGACGAGCACTCCTCGCGCGGTGCGGTAGAAGTTGCTGAATACGGTGAGACGATGTTCCACATCGGAGAAGTTGGTGCGGATTTTCGCGCAGGTGCCGTCGGCGAAGGTGAATTCCACATAATGCGCGCTGGAAAGCGCGTAGGCGATAAGGCGACGGTCCATGGTGATGGCGGGATTGCCGAACGCCACCTGCCATGCGGCGTCCGTGCTGCTTTGTGCATTGCCCGTCGATTGATGTTTTTTCAGATGAGTGACCGGTGTTTTCGTGTCGAGCTGCGCTGCGACGCGGTCCATGGTCGCATGGAACGCGTCGTGATTCAGGGGCTTCAACAGATATCCGCTTGCCTGCACCTCGTAGCCGAGCACGGCGAAATCAGTGCTTGACGTGATGAACACGATCGGGCAATCGTCGTTTTGTCTGCGCAGCGTCCGTGCGATATCAAGTCCGGTCGCCGCATGCGTGGCGGTTTCGTCGTCCGACAGATAGCAGTCGAGCAGCAGCAGGTCGTATCGGGCGTCTTTCCAGCTTTCGATGAAGGATTCCGCATCGGCGAAGGTCACGCATTCCACGCCGATATCGCGGGTGCGTTTGAAATATTCCGCGCACATGACGGCCATCAGTTGGCGTTCGGCGGCGTGGTCTTCGACGATGGCGATGCGCATCGTTCACCTCCCATGAAGATTGGCGGGGACCGCTGGACTGAGTGTTGTGTCGCTATCATTCAAGCGTAATGCGAAGCGGGGCCGGCAGGAGGGTGATAGCGTGCGTGTCATGCCAGAATTCGGCGTTTCGTGCCATATCGCACGATTCGTGTTCGTTGCGATTCGTATTCGGGCGGATATGCGAGAAGCCCGCCTTTTTCAGGAAAGCGGGCTTCTCAGTGAGTTTGCGAATGATTGGCGAATGGCTGGATTACGCCGATTCGTCAATGATCACTCGGCCAAGGCCTTGTCCACGACTTCGGTGGCTTCGGCGAGCACCTTGTCGAGGGCTTCGGGGGATTCGAAGGACTCGGCGTACACCTTGTAGATGTTCTCGGTGCCGGAAGGACGGGCCGCGAACCAGTTGTTCTCGGTGGTGACCTTCAGGCCGCCGATCTTGGCGTGGTTGCCCGGGGCTTCGGTGAGCTTGGCGGTGATGTCCTCGCCGGCCAGCTGGGTGGCCGCGACGTCGTCGCCGGAAAGCTTGGCGAACTTCTGCTTCTGCTCCAAGGTGGTCGGCGTGTCGACTCGCTTGTACCAGCTTTCGCCAAAGCGATCGACCTGCTCCTGATGCAGCTGGGCCGGGTTCTTGCCGGTCTTGGCGGTGATTTCCGCAGCCAGCAGGTCAGGGATCAGACCATCCTTATCGGTGGTCCACACACGGCCGTCCTTGCGCAGGAAGCTCATGCCGGAGCTCTCTTCGCCGCCGAAGGCGACTTCGCCCTTGAACAGCGGGTCAACGAACCACTTGAAGCCGACCGGAACCTCAACGAGCTTGGCGTCGATGGAAGCGGCCACGCGGTCGATCAGGGAGGAGGACACCAGCGTCTTGCCGATGCCGGCGCCTTCCGGCCAGCCCGGGCGGTTGCCGCCGAACAGGTACTCTACGCACACGGCGATGTAGTGGTTCGGGTTCATCACGCCCCAGTTCGGGCATACGATGCCGTGACGGTCGGCGTCCGGATCGGTGCCGCCGACCAGGTCGTACTTGTCCCAAGCGCCGTTGTTGAGGGAGTCCACAAGACCCTTCATGGCGTACGGGGAGCTCGGATCCATGCGGATCTTGCCATCATGGTCGATGGTCATGAAGCTCCAGGTCGGATCGACCTGCGGGCGCACCACGTCGATGGTCAGGTTGAACTTCTCGTTCATCAGCGGCCAGTAGTTGACGGAAGCGCCGCCGAGCGGGTCGATGCCCAGGCGCACGCCGGAGGAACGGATCACATCGAAGTCGATGACGTTCTCCAGATCGGCGACATAGTGCTCGCGGAAGTCGAAGCGCTCGACCAGGTCGGACTTGACGGCCTGCTCGAACGGAACGCGCTTGATGTTCTTGAAATCGCCGAGCAGCTCGTTGGCACGATCCGCGATGGCGTTGGTGACGTCGGACGGAGCCGGGCCGCCGGTGACCGGGTCATACTTGAAGCCGCCATCGGTCGGCGGGTTGTGCGACGGGGTCACCACGATGCCGTCGGCCAGGCCTTCGCCGGTGAAGCGCTGGGTGCCATCCGCTGCGCGGTTGTGGGTCAGGATGGCCTGGGACACAACCGGGGTCGGGGTGAAGTCGTCGCGGGAATCGATGCGCACGGTCACGCCGTTGGCGACGAGCACTTCGATGGCGGTCTTCCAAGCCGGCTCGGACAGAGCATGAGTGTCGCGGCCGATGTACAGCGGGCCGGTCACGCCGGCCTTCTTGCGGTATTCGGCGATGGCCTGGGTGATGGCGACGATATGGGCCTCGTTGAACGAGGTCTTCAGAGACGATCCGCGGTGGCCGGAGGTGCCGAAGGAGACACGCTGTTCCGGAACGTTGGGGTCGGGGACGACGTCATAGTACTTGCCGATGACCTCGTCGACATTGATCAGATCTGCTGGGGTAGCGGGCATTCCCGCATTGTTTGCAACCATGGTCACTATTCTGCCACGCTTTTGCGTCAGATGTGCGTAATTGTCCCATTATGCGCGATGAATACGTTGTCTGTTTAGTGCATGTTCGGATGTGTGTACATGAATTTTCGAAAATGGCGGATTCTGCGCTTAGCCGAGTTGCGCAATGTCAAACGATGGTGTATAGTTCTATGCTATTCGACTGATGCAGGGTTGCTAGTCAACATAAAGACGCAAGACCTGAGATGTGGCTGAACTATAGCCATATCTCAGGTCTTTTTTTGTTGCCCGAAGCGGTGTTGCTCGGATCGAATCGGTTGTAAGGGAAAGAAAGGAAATCAGGATGGCTGACTCACTCGCATCGCAGATCATCACTGCAATCGGTGGTCCTGAAAACGTTCGCAGTCTGACGCATTGCGCCACTCGACTGCGCTTTGAACTGGTTGACGCATCCAAGGTCGATCAGAATAGTCTCGAGCACATGCAGGGCGTGCTCGGCGCGGTGCCGCAGAGCGGCGACCGCTTCCAGGTGGTCATCGGCGGTGGCGTTGCCACCGTGTACGAAAACATCATGCATCTGCCCGAAATGGCCGGTGTCGGCGGTGCCTCCGCATCCGACGATGGTCAGAAGAGCAATGCCGACGTCAAGGCCGAAGCCCGTTCCAAGGCCCGCGGCAAGGTGGCTTGGCTGGACTCCTTCTTCGAGTATCTCTCCGATTCCTTCCGCCCGATTCTGGGCGTGCTGCTCGGCGCTTCCATCATCATCGCGCTGGTCAACCTGCTTATTTCGCTGAACGTCATTCCGAATGACGAGGTTTCCGCAGGCTGGGTATTCGTGAAAGCCATCTGGAAGGGCGTATTCTACTTCCTGCCGATCATGGTCGCCTACAACGCGTCCAAGAAGCTCAAAGTCGACCCATGGCTGGGTGGTGCCATCATGGCCATGCTCATGACCCCGCAGTTCACCGGCTTGATGGACGCCAAGACCACCACGTGCGTGGAGAACGCCGCTCTGGGCACCAAGTCTTGCATGGCCAACATATTCGGTCTGCCGATGGCATTGAGCGACTATTCCGGCAACGTGTTCGTGCCGCTGCTCATGGCCGCCGTGCTTGCTCTCGTCTACCACGGATTGAAGAGGATCATCCCGGAAAGCGTCCAGCTGGTCTTCGTGCCGTTCTTCTGCATGATCATCGTTGGCGCGCTGACCGCCTTTATCATCGGCCCGATCGGCGTGTGGGTCGGCAACGGCCTCGGCGTCGGCTTGGCCTGGATGAACACCCATGCCCCGTTCATCTTCGCCATCATCATTCCGATGCTGTACCCGTTCCTCGTGCCGCTCGGTTTGCACTGGCCGCTCAACGCCCTGATGCTCATGAACATCCAGACTCTCGGCTACGACTTCATCCAAGGCCCGATGGGCGTGTGGAACTTCGCCTGCTTCGGCGCTACCGCTGGCGTGCTCTTCCTTGCTGTGCGTGACAAGGATAAGGACATGCGCCAGACCGCTTTGGGCGCACTTGCGGCCGGCCTGCTCGGTGGCGTTTCCGAACCGTCTCTGTACGGCATTCACCTGCGTTACAAGCTCATCTACAAGCGCATGCTGGTGGGCTGCGGTCTCGGTGGCGTCGTCATCGCCATCCTCGGTTGGCTCTTCCCGTCCGTCACCGCCGCCGGCCAGACCGTGCATGGCGTGACCACCACCGCTTTCGCATTCACCTCGTTGCTGACCATTCCGGTCTTCAATCAGATGTGGGTGTATGCAGTGTCCATCGCCGTGTCCTTCCTCACCTCCTTCCTTCTGATCATCACCTTCGACTACCGCACTCCGGAACAGAAGGCCGAAGTGCTGGCCCGTGCGGCTGCCAATCAGAAGACCGCTGTCTCGTCGGTCGAAGCCAAGGGAGTCGCTCCGGCTGCTGCCACCGCGACTGCCACTGTTGCCGCCACCAAGACTGAAGCCCCGGCTGCTGCTGCCACCACCACCGTGGTGAACGCTCCAGTCGCAGGCCATGTGATTTCCCTGGATGAAACCGGCGATCCGGTGTTCGCATCCCGCGCACTAGGCGAAGGCGTCGGCATCCAGCCGGCAGACAGCACCGTCGTCGCGCCGGTATCCGGCGTGCTGCAGACCGTCGCCGAAACCGGTCACGCATTCGGCATCAAAACCGATGATGGCGTGGAAGTGCTCGTGCACGTCGGCATCGACACGGTGAAGATGAACGGCGAAGGCTTCGATGTGAAGGTCAAGGCCAACGAACACGTGAACGCGGGGGACAACCTCGTTGTCGTCGACTTTGATAAGGTTAAGGAAGCTGGATACAGCACCACCACATTGATGACGGTGCTGAACACAGTGGCCTTCGCGTCCGTCACGCCAAAGACCGGCGTCGACGTCAAGGCCGGTGAGTCGGTGATCGACATTCAGCGCTGACCAATCGCATAGTCGGAAGGGGCCGACGTGGACGTTCTTCGCGTATTCAACAATAATGTCGTACTGGCAAAAGACGGCAACAGTGAGGTGATTCTCACCGGTCGAGGTATAGGTTTCCAAGCCAAGCCCGGCCAGCATGTTGACGACGCGAAGATCGTCCGTCGGTTCGTTCCCGCAGATGGCAAGGATCCCGACCATATGGCCCAACAGGTGGCCGGGATTCCGCCCGAAATCATTCGTCTCGTTACGGACGCCATGAACCGCACCGGTCTGAAGGAACAGGCCGACAGACAGCCTGCATTGGTGCTGGCATTATCCGACCATATTTGCGGTGCGATCCGCCGATCGCAAAACAAGCAGACCATCGAATATCCGCTGGAAGCCGAAGTGCGTTCGCTCTACGCGAGCGAATATGCCAAAGGCAAAGCTCTGGTCGATGCCATGAACACGTATCTGGGCGGTGCGCTGCCGGATTGCGAAGCCGTGGCTTTGGCCCTGCACTTGGTCAATGCGGGCTTCTCTACCGGCGATCTTTCCGCCACATACACCATGACCGGCGTCATCCAGCAAATGCTGACGGTCATCGAAGGCTATTACGGCATCACTCTCGACCAGAACAGCGTCAATGTGGCGCGTTTCATCACGCATCTGCGCTATCTTTTCGTGCGCATCCACCAACATGAACAGCTTGATGACGAGCCTGAACCAATCGTGGAATCCATCAAAACCTCATATCCGAAAGCATCGGATTGTGCGAACAAACTTGCGATCATCGTCAAAATGCGATTGAACGTGAGTCTTTCGGAAGCGGAAATCGCCTATCTCACCTTGCATGTCGCACGAGTGACTTCTCATGCGACGGAATCGCATGAGAATGACGATACCAATGCATAATCTGCATAAAATACATAATCATCGTAATAAATAATTTAATAATTACGATAATAGTTACTGATTTACATTGGAAGTATTGGCTTCGGGCGCTTCCGGCACACGCACGCACAACGACTTACGCTCCACACTGAAACGAATATGCTGCGTTTCGGGAAGCATATCGCCATCCACCTGAGCCAACACGGGTTTCTCCAACTTGATTTCCGCGCTGACGCCCTGAATCTGGTCAACCGTGGAATTCGTGGACAGCGGACTCTGCTGGGCCTTGCCGGTGATCGTCTGATGCAGCACATCGCCGAACAGATTCGCCCAACCGATCAAACCGCCGGATGTGTCAATGATCTCGTAATCGAGAATGCCGTCATCGTACACGGCGTCGGGCATGAGCGAAAATACCGGAATCTGGCCGCAATTGCCGGCCATGAACGTGCGGAAGGTCAATCCGTGCGTGGTGTGCGTGCTGCCGTCGGCGCTGGTAATGGTCACATCACCCTTGTACTTCGGGGCGAACAGGTTCTTCACGCCCGACACGAAATAGGCGAGCCAGCTGATGTTCTTCTTCAACTCAGGATCGGTGTCGTCGATCATCACCGCATCAAAGCCGATGCCCGCGATAATAAGGAACGCATGGCCGTGATCGGCGGCTTCATCATCGAGCAGCGTCAGTCGGCCGACATCCACCAAACGCGAACCATGAGATGTGGCGACGGTCAGCGCCGCATCGATATCATCCACAGGAATGCCCATATTGCGGGCAAACAGATTGCCGGTGCCAATAGGGATGATGCCCAGCGCGTGGCCGGTTCCCGAAAGTGCGCTCGCCACCGTGCGCACCGTGCCGTCGCCGCCGACCGCGACCACCACGTCGGCGCCATGCTCCAAGGCTTCCAGCGCGCAGGCGCGACCATCCTTATCAAGCTGCGTTCCGATATATTCAACCTGCGTGAGATGCTTCGCCTCACAGAACTCCTGAATATGCTGCTTGCGTTGTTCCGCCTGTGGTTTCGAAGGATTGATCACAAACGCGTAATGCACCTGATCATCGTCGCGCTTGTCGAGCTGTTCCGCAAGTTTGCGATGCTTATACGCGCGTACTGCGAAAAAGGCGGCCGCGCACACCGCTGCGACCGCAAGAACGACAATCAGAATGATAACAGGCATAGGCATGTCATCTATTGTTCACGGAAGATGCGAAAAAAGCGAATCAAGACTGATTTATTCGACGATTCCTGCACGTTGTATACAAAAATGAGAGGACTGCGGCGGGTGTCGGCTTTCAGCACTAGGCTAGGAGGCATGCTTGATATCCAATTCATTCGTGAACATGCTGACGTTGTTAAGGAATCCCAGCGCAAGCGTGGCGAATCGGTCGAACTGGTCGACGAGGTGCTGCGCTCCGACGAGGTTCGTCGTTCCTCTCTGAAGGAATTCGAGGCTGCCCGTGCGCAGCAGAAGGAAATCGGCAAGAAGGTCGCCGCGGCTCCGGCCGACGAAAAGGCCAAGCTGATTGCCGAAACCAAGGAACTCTCCCAGAAGGTTTCCGAATACAAGGCCGCAGCGGACGCCGCAGCCGAAGAATACACCACCGCCATGTGGAAGCTCTCCAACGTGGTTGAGCCGGAAGCTCCGGAAGGTGGCGAAGACGATTACGTGGTGGTCAAGAAGGTTGGACAGATCCGCGATTTCGCAGCCGAAGGTTTCGAGCCGAAGGATCACCTGACCCTCGGTCGTGGCGTTGCCGGCATCGATATGGAACGTGGCGTGAAGGTCGGCGGTTCCCGCTTCTACTTCCTGCGCGGCCAGGTGGCACGTATGCAGATCGCCATGCTCACCATGGCTGTGGACCAGGCCGAAGAGCACGGCTTCACGCTGGCCATCACCCCGACGCTGGTGCGTCCGGAAGTGATGCGCGGCACTGGCTTCCTCAACTCCCACGCCGACGAAATCTACCGTCTGCGCGAACCTGACGAGCAGTACTTGGTCGGTACTTCCGAAGTGGCGCTCGCCGGTATGCACGAGAACGAGATTCTCGACCTGTCTGACGGTCCGCTGCGTTACTGCGGTTGGAGCTCCTGCTACCGCCGTGAGGCTGGCGCAGCTGGCAAGGATACTTCCGGCATCATCCGCGTGCACCAGTTCGACAAGGTGGAAATGTTCGTTTACACCAAGCAGGAGGACTCCTACAAGGAGCATGAGCACCTGCTGGCCATGGAGCAGGAAATGCTCGGCAAAGTCGAGGTGCCGTACCGCATCATCGATACCGCTGCCGGCGATCTGGGCTCTTCCGCAGCCCGCAAGTTCGACTGCGAGGCTTGGGTGCCGACCCAGGGTCGCTACCGTGAGCTGACCTCCACTTCCAACTGCACCGAATATCAGGCTCGCCGTCTGAACATTCGCGAACGTATGGAAGATGGTGGCACCCGCGCCGTTTCCACGCTGAACGGTACGCTGGCCACCACCCGTTGGCTGGTTGCCATTCTTGAGAACCATCAGCAGAAGGACGGCTCCATCGTCATTCCGCAGGCCATGCGTGCCTACATGGGTGGCAAGGAAGTCATCGAGCCGACCAAGTGGGAAGCCTGATAGAGTTTGGGTTTGCCTGGCAGAGTCTGATAGCTTGGGTTGCTCGTGGAGTTTGGTAACTCGGGTTTGTTTATCGGTTCCACTGAGTTGCTGAGCTACTAAACTGCTGAAACGGACTTCTGCAATACGAAATATGGAAGTCTGAGGATGCCTGGCATTTGGCATTTGCCGATTTCTGGCTTTTCTGGCTTATGGGAAGGGACTCGCGGTGAGCGGGTCCCCTCTTTTTTGTTTTCGCCGCGTTCTTTCCTTTGTCCTTGCTCGCTTTCTTCCCCTCGTTCTTTGGGTTGTGCTATATTAGCGTTTCGTGCGTGATGCACATGGGTAGGTGTCTGAGCGGTCTAAAGAGACGGTCTTGAAAACCGTTGAGGTGCAAGCCTCCGCGAGTTCGAATCTCGCCTTACCCGCCTATCAGGCTTACTGAGAGCGCTCTAAGCGCCCGGTAAGCCTTTTTTGTTGCTGCAATCCGGGTAAACTCCACCCAAGTTCGGCTCAGCACCGTCCAAGTCTCAATTCTTCCATCCACTGGAACAATCTTCCCGCTGTTGGCCCTGTGAGCGTCCAGATTCTTCCAGTGGGTGGAGGATTTGGGTCGCTGGGATGGTCTGTGGCGGGGTGATTCTTCCAGTGACTGGGGGATTTTTCCCGCTGGGGGGCTTGTGGGCGTCTGTTTTTCTCCAGTGGGTGGAGGATTTGGGTCGTTGAGAGGCTTGTAAATGTCCACTTTCTTCCAGTGACTGGAAGGATTGGGGAGGGATTGTGATGTTGTTCGGTGTACGATCAGGCTGAGTTGTGAGAAAGGCTGCTGTGACTATGCGTGAGAATGGGATGCAAATGAAGGAACGAGCGATGGGAGCTATGGCTGGGCTTGCGTTGGGCGATGCGTTGGGAATGCCTACGCAAAGCATGTCGGACAAGCAGATTCGCCGGTATTACGACGGTCCGATCACGAAACTTATGAGTGCCGTGCCGCAGCAGCCGATCGCACCGAATATGAAAGCTGGTGCCGTCACCGACGATACAGAACAGGCTTTCGTACTCGCACGGCGACTTATCGACGATAACGGCTGCATTGATAACACCCGATACGCCCACGATCTGCTGCAATGGGAAGCTGCGATGAAGGCCAAGGGATCGCTTGACCTGCTGGGACCTTCCACCAAAGCAGCGCTGCAAAAACTTACCGAAGGCGTAAGTCTGGAAGAGACCGGCCGATTCGGCACCACCAACGGCGGTGCAATGCGTGCCACGCCGGTGGGCATCGCATTCCGTCCAGGCCAAGCGCTCGCCGACGCCGCCTGGCGATCCTGTGTGGTGACGCATAACACGGTGCAGGGCATTGAAGCGACCACTTTGGTGGCTGCGGCGGTGAGCTTTGCCATTGAAGGAGAACGTGACTTTTTGCACCTCGCGGTGGAATTCGTACGGAAGCTTCCACAGCGTGGCAATTGGTCGGCAAAGGCTTCGGTGCTTGCGCGTGTACAATATTTCATGAATTGGGCCGAAACTGATGGATGCAGGCTCAATGACAACGAATTCGCTGCTGTGCTGCAACGGAATTGCGGTACCAGCGTGGAATCGAACGAGTCCGTGGCCGCCGCTTTCGCCATTGCGGCGCGCTTTTTTGACGATCCCACGCATGCTTTGTGTTTCGCGGCTTCTATCGGTGGCGACACTGACACCATTGCGGCTATTGCGGGCGCGATGCTGGGGGCGTGGCATGGTATGCAAGGTTTCGACAAAACCATGCTTGATCAGGTGCTTTCACAACTTGCTGAAGATAATCACCTTGATTTGGTCGGCACTGTTACGTCGCTACGCGCGTTACGCGATGATAGTGCGCTTAATGATGTAAATATCGTTTGATCTGCAGGAACCGTAGTTAGCGAAACTATGACGGAAGTGCGAAAGGCATCGCAATGACTGGAAAAGTTATTTCTCTTGGGCAGGTTATTGTCGATCTGACCATGAATGTGGACGCGGTGCCGCGTGCGGGTGAAGATGTGTTCGCCGGCAATGTGCAAACGCAGGTTGGTGCCAGCTTCAACACGCTGTATGCCGTGCGCCGCATGGGCGTTAAGGCGTCTCATGCTGGTGTGATTGGTACGGGGCCGTGGGCTTCGCAGATTCTGCAAACGTTGGAAAATCAGGAAATTCAGCATATCGGCAAGCGGGATGCCGTGCACGATTCGGGATTTTGCGTGGCGTTGACCGACGCGAATGCTGAACGGACGTTCATTTCGACGAGGGGCGCAGAAGCGTACGGCAGTGCCGATGCGTTCGATTCTGTGAATCCAGAAAAGCGGGATGTCGTGCATGTGAGCGGATACACGTTGGTGCATCACACTGCGGACGCGCTGCTTGCTTTTGTGAAAAGAACGACTGAACATCGTGAGTTCACTGCGGTATTCGATCCTTCTCCGATGATCTCGGCAGTTGATGATGACGTTTTCCGTGTGATGCTCGCATATCGTCCGATATGGTCGTGCAATGAACGCGAGGCAACGTTGATTGCGCAACGTTTGGCGGCGCTCGATAGTGGAGATTCTTGCGATTGCAAGGTTTCGCGGGATATGCTGCAAGAGATTGAGAGTGCGAATGTCAATGAGGAGACGGTTGCGTGGCTGTGCGATCGATTGCAATCTCCTGTAATCGTTCGCGTGGGCGCGGATGGTGCGTGGTCGGCGATTCCCGGTGACGAAGTGCTGCGAATTCCAGGTTTTCCAATGAAAGCGGTGGATACCAATGGCGCTGGTGATTGTCACGCGGGTGTGTTGTGCGCCCTGCTGTGCGAAGGCGTGCCGTTGGAGGAGGCTGTACGTTGCGCCAATGCTGCTTCGGCGTTGTCTGTAACGCGATCAGGGCCGGCTACCTGCCCTGATCGAAAGGAGGTTGAGCGGCTCCTAGGAAGGGCGTTCTAAGACTTATGGTACAAATGACTATAAGTGGTTATATCATGTGCACGATTGCGCTGACGCGGCGTGCATGTCGCTTGCCCGCGGCGTTGCTCGGCAGATTCAAGGAGATTAGTTTCACATGAGCAATGAGAAAGGGACCCTCTCCATCGAGGAGCAGGGTATCGACACCATATCCGAAGAGGAGCGTAAGGGCACGCCGGCCAGTCTGTTTTGGCCCTGGTTCGCTGCCAATGTTTCCATGTTCGCCATGTCGTACGGCGCGTGGGCGCTCGGTTTCGGCATTTCGTTCTGGCAGGCCACCGCCATGACCATTATTGGCGTGGTCATCTCGTTCCTGCTGGTCGGCATCATTTCCATCGCGGGCAAACGCGGCAACGCGCCCACCATGGTGCTCACCCGCGCCACGTTCGGCGTGGAAGGTGCCAAAGTGCCAGCGGCTCTGAGCTGGATCGCCACATTAGGCTGGGAGATTTCACTGACCACCACCGCTGTGTTGGCATTATCAAGCACCATCGAAAAACTCGGTTGGGGCTCTGGTGTCGCGCCCAAGATCATCTCCACCATTGTGGTGGTCGGCCTTGTGGTGGTCGCAGGTATTTTCGGATACGACCTGATTATGCGTTGTCAGCAGGTCATCACCATCGTGACCGGTGTGATCACCGTCGGTTTCTTTATCCTCGGCTGGGGACATATTGACTTTTCCGCCATTGCCTCGGTTCCGGCGGGATCATTGCCGGCCATGCTCGGCTGCTGCTTCTTCGTGATGACCGGCTTTGGCTTGGGCTGGGTGAATATCGCTGCCGATTACTCGCGCTATCTGCCGCGCAACTCCTCCAATGGCGGCATTGTGTTCTGGACCACATTCGGTGCGTCCATTGCCAATGTGTTCCTGATTTTCTACGGTCTGCTGCTCGCGGTTTCCAATGCCGACATGGCGGAAAACGTTGGAAATGATCCGATTGGAGCCATGGCTTCCATTCTGCCGACCTGGTACTTGATTCCGTACACCATTGTGGCCGTGCTCGGTTTGATGTCCGGCTCCATTATGGACAATTATTCCAACGGGCTTGCGCTGCTGTCGTTCGGTGTGAAGTTGCCGCGTACCGTGGCTGCCGCGCTCACCGCCGCTTTGACTGTGCTTGGTGTGGTCTACGTGACTTTCTTCTCCGACACGTTCATTGGCCCGTTCCAAGGCTTTCTGACCACGCTCGGTGTGCCGATGGCCGTATGGGCCGGCATGTTCGTGGCCGATGTGATCATTCGCAAAAAGGATTACAGCACCGCTGATTTGTATGATCCGAAGGGGCGTTACGGTGCGTGGAACGGTAAGTCTTTCGCCATTCTTGTCGTCGGTACCGTGCTTGGTTGGGGATTGGTGGTCAACACTGCCGCCAGCTGGCTGAACTGGCAGGGGTATCTGCTGTTCCTTATCGGTGGCAAAGAAGGTAGTTGGGCTGCCGCCAATCTTGGTGTGATTGTTGCGCTGAGTATTGGTCTTGCGGGATCGTTGATGTTCCAGCGTGGCGATATTGCCAAGCAGGAAGCTGATCTGCCGGTTTCGGAAGCATGAGTTGCTTATTGCGATAATACAAGGAAAGGAAAAGTCATGATTGCGGAAGATGAATGGCTGGTAGTTATCGACAGGCAGCGTGTTTTTGCGGAAAGTGAATGGTCCGCATGGGCTTGCCCGGACGGCTCCTATCACACTACTGATGAAGCGTTCGCACGATTGGCTAAGGCGTTCGGCGATCGTGTGGTCTATACGCGATATGTTGCGCCTGAGCCACCGCAAAACGCTTGGGTTGATTATTTCAAAGATTGGCCGCAGTTTTTGGTTGCTCCCGACGATCCGATGTACGATCTCACCGCGGATACCGCGGAATTGGCGCAAGGCCATGCCGTGGTCAGTTGCGACACTTTCGGCAAGTGGGGAAGCGTGCTGAGCGAAGCCATTAAAGGCGCTAAAAAGATCACGGTATGTGGTGTCGCCACCGATTGCTGTGTGCTTACCACTGTGCTCGCCGCGGCTGACAATGGTGTAGCGGTACGCGTTGCTGCTGACGCTTGTGCAGGCAGTTCGCCAGAAAACCATCAGATGGCATTGAGCACCATGGCATTGTTCACGCCGCTGGTCACCGTCACTGATACTGATTCCATCGTAGGATAGGTAAGGACTTTGATTCTGCGGGGTTTGTTGAGTTCTGCTCAGCAAACCCCGCTTTTTTGTATGTCGTGCATATTGCGCCAAAACTTGGATGATGCTCGGCTGGCATCGGTAATGAGCCATTAATCTTGCGGTGCGCTTTTGTAACTGCGGCGTAACAGTGCGGTGGTGATTGTAACGGACGATTCCGGCACAATCGTGGGTATCGACAGTTTCGTGAAGAGGTTTTACTGACGGACATGTCTCTCACAGGAAAAATCCCATGTATGAATCGAGGCCACCATGGCACAGCAGATCACTAGCTTGCTTGACGATCCTACGCAAGCGGTCAGTCTAGACACTTTCAGTGGGCTCACCAAAGGATGCCCCGCACCATTCTGGCTTTTCCAAGGCGTTTGCGCGGCTTGGGGCATCGACCACCAGCGGGCGCAACTCAACCTCATCACCGTATCCGAGAACGCGACGTTCCTGCTGTTGCTGGACGGCGAGCCCCAAGGCGTGGTACGTGTCTCGCAGCCGGGCTATGTGGGAGGTCCCGAGGCGGTGGCGTCGGAAATCAGCTGGTTGAATGCGTTGCATGATATCGAAGGTATCAGCCTGATCAATCCGGTTCCCACCATCCGTGGCACGTTCGTAACGAAAATCACTGATCTGAACGGTGTCGGCTGGACGGTGATCTCCACGAAATATGTGGAAGGAACCGTGCTGGAAGATCTTGAGAATCCTGCACCGTATTACGAGACGATCGGTGAATGGGCTGCGAAATTCCATGAGCAGTCGCGCACGTGGAGCAAACCGTACGGTTTCACCCGCTTCAATTGGGATCTTTCGAACATGGTTGGTCCGGCACCGCGTTGGGGACGTTGGGAAAACGCCAATCTCACCGACGAAGAGAAGCAGCTGTGCGACACCGCGCTGTGGAAGGCCATGGACGTGGTGATGAAAGTGCCGAGAACCAACGAAACTTGGGGGCTTATCCATGCCGACTTGCGCCCGTCGAACGTGATTCGCGGCAATGACGGGAGACTGACCGTCATCGATTTCGACGATGCCGGATACAGCTGGTATCTCTACGATTACGCTTCATCGCTGAGTTTCATCGAACATGAACCGTATGCTCCCGATCTTGCCAAGGCGTGGGTCAAGGGATACCAGCGCGTCGCAGGTTCGTTCACGGATGAGGAACTGCGTATCATGTCCGCGCTTTCCATGATCCGACGCATGCAGATGCTCGGCTGGACCACCAGCCACCGTGAGGATGCCCTGCCCGACGGTCTCGCTGCACAGCAGGCTCCCGGCAGCGTAATGTGCGCAAAAAACTATCTTGAGGATCCGCTCTGGCTGCTGCATTAGGCAAGTTGCATGAAACAAGCGTAATTACGCAGAAACCAGACAATCCAAGAAATCCAATCGTAAGCACGTAAAAATACGCAATTACGAAAATCTCAATTTTTATAACTTAACAACATCTGACCGCAACCAACCAAACGAGGAATCAATGGCATAACTCGCCGAACAATAAGAGAGGAAGGCGATTACAATGACTGCGTCAACTGTTTCGGGACGATCGATAGGCGGCGTGACCTACGTTGAAACCGACAAGGACTATTTCGCAAAACGACAGCTTAAGCGAACCGCGGGAGCGTTCGGTCTATGGGCCATCGGCATTTCCGCGGTGATCTCCGGCGACTTCTCCGGCTGGAACGGAGGCATCGCCCAAGCCGGATGGGGTGGCATGCTGGTGGCCGCCATCGTGGTGTACCTCATGTACGTGCTTATGCTCAACTCCATCAGCGAAATGGCGTCGGCCATGCCGCACACGGGTGGCGCGTATTCCTTCGCGCGTGCCGCCATGGGTCCGTGGGGCGGCTTCTTCACCGGCCTTGCGGAAACCATCGAGTATGTGATGACCGCAGCCACCATCGTCTACTTCTCGTCGGCATACGCTGATGCGATCCTGTCGAACCTGACCGGATATTCGCTTGACGATCATGGCTTGGCTTGGGTTTGGTGGCTTGCCTTGTATGCGATTTTCGTAGTGGTCAATTGGCTGGGCGCCGAAACGTCGTTCCGTTTCGCCGAAGTCGTGTCGATCGCCGCGCTCGCCATCGTCGCACTGTTCGGTATCGGCGCTTTCGCCACTGGTAAGGCCGATTTCTCCACGCTGCTCAATATCACGCCTACCGAAGGCAACTCCGCGTTCCTGCCGTTCGGCCCAGGTGCCATCTTCTACGCCATGCCGTTCGCCATGTGGTTGTTCCTTGGTATTGAGCAGCTGCCTCTGGCTGCAGAGGAAGTGCGTGAGCCGGAAAAGAACATTCCGAAGTCGTCCCGCCTGTGCATTTTCACGCTGGGATTGTCCGCGCTGATCATCGTGTTCCTGAACCCGGCTGTGGTCGGTTCCGAAGCGCTCGCTGGTTCCGATGAGCCGTTGCTGGATGGCTATCGTGCGATTCTGCCGGGCAATCTCGCCGCGGTGCTGTCCGCATTCGCGTTGATCGGTCTGCTCGCTTCCATCCAAGGCATTATGTTCGCATATGGCCGCAACCTGTATTCACTGTCCCGTGCAGGCTATTATCCGGCGTTCCTGTCGCTGACCGGTAAGAAGAAGACGCCGTACTGGGGTCTGGTCGTCGGCGCGATCATCGGTTTCGCAGCCCTGTTCATCATCGCGTACGGCGGTGATGGCGCCGGTTCGGTGGTGTTGAACATCGCCGTGTGGGGTGCGGTGCTGGCATATCTGCTGCAGATGGTTTCCTATGTGATCCTCAGGAAGAAGATGCCTGATATCAAGCGTCCGTTCACCAGCCCGTTCGGCGTGCCGGGCGCGGTAATCGCAGGTTTGCTTGCATTCTGCATTTTCGTTGCCGTGCTGCTGAACCCGGATTATCGACTGGCCGTCTACGCCATGGTGGTCATCTACGTTCTCGCGACCATCTTCTTCGCGGTTTACGGACGTAAGCACCTGGTGCTTTCTCCGGAAGAAGAGTTCGCCGCTTCCGGCGGAAAGGTCGCATATAAGACTGAAGACTGACTGATTTTCTGCGATTATCGTTTCGTTTTCTTGAAATAAAACGATATCGCCAAGGCCGTGTTCATCTGGGATGCGGCCTTTTTCAATCATCGGAAATATGTAAAAAGGTCAACCAAATAGGTGGAAAACAGCGGAAATGGTTTGTTTCTGCGCTGTATCAGCCACTCAACATTACTGCGTTACCGTGTGGGTAACGCCACAGGAAGCCAACGAAAGAAGGAATCATGGCAACTCGATCAACCATCATGGACACCAATAGCTTCCGTCCGGAAATGGCGGCCGCGCTCGACCCAGAAACACGCAAACTAACCGAAGAGCGTGACGTGCTTGGTCCGGCCTACCGTTTGTTCTACCGCAATCCAGTGCATCTGGTGAAGGGCCGTGGCTCGCATCTTTGGGATGCCGACGGCGAGGAATACTTGGACGTGTACAACAATGTCGCATCCGTCGGCCACTGTCACCCGCGCGTGGTGGATGCACTTACCCAGCAGGCTTCGATGCTCAACACCCACACGCGCTACCTGCATGAGAACATCCTGCATTATGCGGAAGATATCCTCTCCACCATGCCTGACGAACTTGACCGCATCATGTTCCAGTGCACTGGTTCCGAAGCCAACGATCTGGCCATTCGCGTAGCACAGACCTACACTGGCGGCGAAGGCGTGATCGTGACCAGCGAGGCCTACCATGGCAATTCGGCACTCACCTCCAAGCTTTCCCCAGCGCTCGGCACCGCGCAAACGCTTGGCTTGACCATGCGCATGATTCCCACGCCGGACACTTACCGCTTGGTCATTGACGGCAAGCCTGCCGCGGAATGCGCCGCCGAGGAATTCGGCAACTGGATGGCTGGCGAAGTGCGCAAGGCCGTTGCCGATATGGAACGTCATGGCATCAAGTTTGCGGCATTGCTTGCCGACTCCATCTTCTCCTCCGACGGCGTGTACCCCGATCCGGTCGGCTATCTGAAGCCGGTGATCGACACCGTTCATGAACTGGGTGGCGTATGGATCGCCGACGAAGTGCAGCCGGGCTTCACTCGCACCGGCGACGCATTCTGGGGATTCGGACGCCAAGGCATTGTTCCCGATCTGGTCACATCCGGCAAGCCCATGGCCAACGGTCTGCCCACGTCGATGATGGCCGCCCGCCACGAAGTACTTGAACCGTTCGCAGGCTCCATTCCTTACTTCAACACTTTCGGCGGCAACCCGGTATGCATGGCCGCGGCCCAGGCGGTGCTTGACGTGATGCGTGACGAAGACACCATGGGCAACGCCAAGAAGGTCGGCGCAATATTCAAGGATGCCGTCGCGTCGCTTATGCCGGCACACCCCTGCATCGGCGACGTGCGTGGCGCGGGCCTGTACATCGGCTGCGAAATCGTCAAGCCGGGCACCAAGGATCCCGACCAGCAGGCAGCGCTCGATATCCTCGAAACCCTGCGTGACAACCACATCCTCACCTCCGTATGCGGCCGTTACGGCAATATCCTCAAGCTGCGCCCGCCGCTGGTGTTCAGCGAATCCGATGTGGATTGGTTCATGGATGGATTCATGAAGACTCTGGAAACATTGAAGCTGTAAAACGACAGATAACCATAAAGAAAGGGCGCGGATATGGAAGATCATACCGGCATCAGGCGCACGCGAAGCGCTACGAGCGAACTGGTCTACCGTATCCGCGCTCGCATTCGTGAACAGGAGCTTCTTCCCGGAGAGAAACTCGGATCGGAACGGGCGCTCGCCGACAGTCTTGGCGTCAGCCGTTCCGATTTGCGCAATGCGTTGACCGTGTTGGAATCCGATCATGAAATCATCCGCAAAATCGGGCGTGCCGGAGGCATCGTCATATCGGACGGACGTTTGGAACGCAATATCAACACGGTGGAATCATTGCCGACGATCGCGCGAAGACAAGGCATGCGCGTTTCGTCGAAAGTATTGCAGGCGGTGATTGCCCCGGCTTCCGTTTCCGACGTGCGTTTGCTGCGATTGCCGGGCGAGCATCCGATGATCTACGACATTACGCGATTGCGGTATATCGAAAATCGGTCGCTTTCGTTGGAACGGTCGCATTTGCCGGCATATCTGTTTCCTCTGTTCCTTACACGCGATTTGACGACCCCGTTCTACACCATGTTCGAACGTGATTATGGCGTGTATCCGTGCAATGTCGACGAAACATTGGAATCGGTGGTCGGCGACGAGCAGGAGAACGAGCTGCTGCAGATCGAGGCGGGAACTCCGCTGATGCGCATTCACCGGATCGCCTATGCGTCGGATGGATGCCCGTTCGAGCGTGCCACTGACGTGTATATCGCTGATCGCATGCGATTCACCATGCATCATTCCGGCTATGTACGCCTGTCCGCAACGTCTACGCAGAATATGACGAAATAAGCCGGAAGATTCTTCGGTTATACGATGCGGCGGTCGGCGGCCCAGCGGGTGAGTTCGGTGCGGTTTGACAGCTGCAGTTTGCGTAGTACGGAGCTGACGTGCGTTTCCACGGTTTTGATGGAAATAAACAGTTCCGCAGCCACTTCCTTGTACGTGTAGCCGCGCGCGATCAAGCGCATGACTTCCTGCTCACGGTTCGACAAGCGGTCCAGCTCGTCATCGTGGATCGGTCCGCTTGCAGAGCCGCCCATGCCAGCCGGTGAGCCATTTTGGAAAGCGGACAGCACGAATCCCGCCAATTTCGGCGAAAACACGGCATAGCCCTCATGCACTTGCTTGATGGAAGAAATCAAATCATCGCCGGAAATCGTCTTTGTCACATAGCCTTGCGCTCCGGCACGAATCACCGAACCGACATCCTGCGGCGAATCAGACACCGACAGCGCCAGAAACACGGTATTAGGGGAGTATGCGCGCGATTTCACGAGAATTTCAGCTCCGCCGCCACCCTCGCCACCGGGAACATGCACATCAAGCAGCACCACATCCGGCTTCGTCTGCGCGATCATCGCCACCGATCCCTCGACATCGGCCGCTTGCCCGACGATGTCGAAATGCGGCTGCAGCGTTGCGATAACGCCCGCACGGAACATTTCATGATCGTCAACGATGGCGATGCGGATCTGCTGTTCCTGCTCGTTCATTGCTGCTCCTCGAAATGGTTGGTAGGTTGATTGCTGAATTGATTGGTACGTTGATTGTTGGATTGACGGTTATGGTGATTGGGAAAATCGGTTTGTTGTGAGTTGCTTTGCGGCTCGTGCGATTGCTGCGCATTCGTGTCGGCGGCTGCGGATGCGGGCATGTCTGCGATTGGCATATGCATGCGTACCTCCGTGCCCCATTGCGGTCTCGATACTATCTCCACTGTACCGCCACGACGCTTGATTCGTCCGATAATCGATTCACGAATGCCAAGGCGATTCGCGGGGATGGCATTCACGTCAAATCCGTTGCCATGGTCGCGCACGAACACTTCCACCAGTTTGCTGCTTGCCTCGCAGTAGACGGAAATCGGCTCTCCTCCATGCGCTACCGCATTGATAAGCGCCTGTTGCGTGGCGTCAAGCAACGCATCGGTTTGCGCGCTTGGACGTGCGTCGCCCACCGTCACCACTTCGATCGGCTTGCCATGCGTGTCTTCCACATGTGCGGCGATTTCTTTCAAGCCGGCGTTCACGGAACGGTCAGACGTGGTGCGTTCCTGATACAGCCATTCACGCAATTCGCGTTCCTGCGAACGCGCCAGCGAAAACACCGTCTGCTGGTCGTCGGCATGCAACTGAATCAGCGCCAACGTTTGCAGTACGCCATCATGCAGATGCGCGGTCATGTCGGCACGTTCCTCTTCGCGTTCCTTCGATGCGCGTTCCGTACCCAAATCGCGAATCAGCGCCATGATCCATGGCACAATCGCAAGCAATGCGCCAATCAGCAGTGCCAAACCGGCGCACAGTATGCGAATCATGGAAAACGCGTCAAAATGCATGCAGGAACTGACGTACAAAGCGTATGCGGCGAAAATAATCGCAATGCCGCCAAGCATCGTCCATAGTTGACCTTCTTCGGCGTTGAAACGCAACCAAGAGACGCCGATACCGACCAGACCAAGCAGCAGGGGCACAATCAGAGTGCGTTCAACACCGCCTGCGAACATGACGAAACAGATGGAAAGCAGCATCAGACCAGCTAATGCAAGCAAAGCGGGTTTTGGTGCTTTCTTCAGTGTCTGCTCAAGACTTTCGCTGGAAGATTGCGTATCGCCATGCGTTCCGTCGTTGCATGCAGTCGTATCTTCAAAAGATGGTGGTTGCGGGTGCGGACCATCTTGCGGAGCTGTAAAAGATTGATATTCCGGGGAAACGGGATATGTCCCGTACGGCATGTTGCCCCGGGAAAGCGGTGCCTGCCATGGCGAACGTTTGCCGGCAATAATGTACGTCTGCTGTATGGGGTCTCCCACGGGAAGTGCCATCCACAGGAAAATGTAAGCGATGAGCCCTGAACCGAACAGACATGTGGTGGCGAGGAAAAACAGGCGCACCCATAGCACGGCAATGCCCAAATGCATGCTGATCGCCTTGCATACGCCAGCTCCCATGCGTCCGTATGGAGGACGCATCAACGGCAGTTTGGCCGGCTGCGTCGGCAGCGGACGTCCCTCATGCAGGGCTTGATCGCAGCAGTAGCGCATATATACGGCGCTCGCCTGGTCGTATTGGCTTTGCGTATACCACGGTTTTCCTAAGGATTTCATACTTCTATTGTGCCTTGTAAGGGACGCCGTTTCAGGGCATTCATATAGTGTTCAGGGCAGATTCAGGGTGTTCCCCGATACATGTGGCATGCGCGAGTTGCTGTAATGGAACCATGAGCAATGCAAACAATGGTCCGCTGGGCGATCGCGGCAACGCAGGGCCGCAGCCTTCTGCTGGACAGCCGTATCATCGGCAG
>OASY01000304.1_pt1 | contig 38282 bp, 22 predicted proteins | sample 1501231 | NCBI WGS metagenome assembly OASY01 (sample SAMEA2579917, study PRJEB22360) | human gut metagenome | biome: human gut; feature: human-associated habitat; material: faeces | place: Denmark | collected 2008/2010 | reverse complement strand
GAAGTTATGGAGGGTAACAATGGAATATAGTAAGGAAGATTTAATGGAAGCAAAACGGCAAATTGATTCAACATTGCATAAATTGCGGGAAACCATAATAACCTTTGAAGCAAAAGAAACTCCAGAGAGATATAAGTCACAGATTACTTTGGCGAAAAGACGGATAAGGGCTTTTGAAATAGCAAATTATTTTATAGAAAACGAGATTGAAAACAGTCAGTAAATTCAAAACAAGTGTATCTTTGGCGTTGGCATTCGTTTAGAATGCTGTAATCTTAATCGAAAGAACCATAATCTGAAAAGGGAGATAATATTTAAAAAACATTAAGGAAAATTTGGCTACTCCCCATACTGGCTTTTGCTAAACAACTCCAACCAGTCACCCCAGCAGACAGTAACCTCCATTTTGAAACTGGAATAAATTTATCGATCATCACAATTCCAATCTCATAGAAATGACTTCCTGAAATCCGACTATGCGGGAGCGAAATCCTTTGGGATTTCTTCCACACTCAACAAATCCAGCCCGTTCATACATAGAAACTGCTCTTTCATTTTCAGCAACTACTTTAAGTTCAAGCTGGTTATATCCCGCTGTTTTAGCACATTCGATACACGAAGTCAGCAAAGCCTTACCAATTCCAAGTCCCCAATACTTTTTCACAACACTGATGCCAAATTCTGCTCGATGCCGTACCTTATATTTTGTACCGATTGCCTCAATTCCTGCTGTTCCCGCAATTACACTGTCAACTATGGCAAGCAATTCAATCTCTCTTTCACTCTCAGCTTTTTCTTTCAGAAACTGGCTCTCCTGTTCGACATTAAAACTGTTTTCATCTGGATATGTAAGCAAATAATCTGTTTCACTATGTGTCAGATTGAAATTATCCACTACAAGCTGACCATCACTCTCTGTTCCATTCCTCAAACAACATTCCATGCCATTACTTAATATTATTGTTTTGTTATATCTCATAACTACTCCTTTACTGACAACTGTCCTCAAAGTCAGCTTCTTCATCTATACAATATCCTAATCAGAAAAATGTTTTCTCATTTCATATTGTTTAACAAATACACTAAATTTCCATTTCTTCAAAAAAGCGTTCAATGCCTGATCCCGTTCATCCACATTTATTACCCTCATCTCTAAACTCTTTGTTTGTTTAAGTAAATCTAACAAAATCTCTGTGGCAACTCCCATTCTGCGATATTGGGGATGTACCGCTAACTGCGCAATATCTCCTTTTATTTTGTCCACAATACCATATCCAATCAAGTTTCCATCAAATTTAATAATCGTATAAGAAAAGGATTTAGCGATTGCACAAACAGCATCTTTTGCGTTTTGCCATGAAGGTGGATAAGTCCAAAAATCTTTGACCGCTGTCCATTGATCATCTTGTAATTTTTCCGGATGTTCCAGTTTCCACACTTTATGTACGCCCGGTTCTTTTATCTTGCCCGTCAGTTGGTAACAATTCAATATTCTGTTAATTCGAAATCCCTGTTTTTTATATAAAGTGAGCGCCTTCTCATTATCTTGAATCACTTCCAGTTGATACATGCTGATTTTATTTTTTATACATATAGTGCTAACCAGATTCAATAATTCCCCCATAATTCCTGTTCTCCGAAAATCGGGGATAACTCCTGTTCCGAGGTCATAGACTGTCTTTTCGTTATCCCAATCTCTCACTCCATTCAAGATAAAACCGACAAGCGTTCTATCTGCAAAGGCTCCAACTGAAACCGCAGGCATAAATCCATTTCTTTTCAGCATTGTTTCAAAAGATTTAAAAGGCATATCAACTGAAACCTGATAATCAGAAAATGCCTGTGTAAACGCTTCGTATATACAAACGGAATCTGTATTTTCCAATGTCCGGTATTCCATATTTTCTCCTTAATGCTATATTTACTCTATTGGAAGATTGTGCTGTTTCAAAAATGAAAGCTTATCCCAATAGCCTCGTTGGAATAAAATTTTCCCATTCACTACCTGAAAAAAACCACACCCCCGTAACCCCAATGGATCACGCCATTCCAAGATTGCCCATTGCCCATCCTCAAAAATATTTTCCACGATAGCTGTCATATCCGCTGTTGAAAATTCGGCTGTGAACATGGTACGGATTGCTTCAATTCCTACTACTGGCTCATTCGCTACTTGGTGATTCGTCGCATTTTCATGATAAAGGGCTGTAATTGCTTCCACATCATGTTTATTGAATGCATCTACCCATAACTGAACAACTTCTTTCGGTCTTAACATTTCTGTTTTTCCTCCTATGCCTTGTGTGTTTTTATTATATCAAAAAGCAAGTTGAAAGTCGAGAATCATTATAAAGGCACAAAAACTCCACAAACCAACACACCCTCCGGGAGTGTCGAGGGTAGAATAGCAAGCACTGCCTATGTCCGGACACATAGGCAAAATTCCCCATACATCCCTACCGTCCGTATGATGAAATTTCTATAGGGAAGTATCCCTAACCCTCTTTGATTTTCCTTCTGCTTTTTCTCTGCCAGTCCTTGACCATTTTCCGCAGATTTGCTACAATAACACATGGATAATTCTATCCAAAAACAACTGAACAGACACGAAACCAGACTGTTGTAAACCGAACATTTTACAGCAGTTTTTTTGTACCCAAAATCAGGAAAGGAAGTATCAGAAATGGCAAACAGGACACGCACCAACCGGAACGAATTTCACTTAGACGATAAAGAGCAGTTTATTCTTGATGAGAAGTTTAAGCTGTCCGGCATGAAAAACAAATCAGCTTTCCTCCGGAAGCTCATCCTCTACGGATATGTCTATGATGTTGATTACAGTTTCCTCCGGGAGTACAACACAGAGCTTGGACGGATCAGCTCCAGCCTGAACCAGATTGCAAAAAGAATTAACAGTACAAACCATGTCTATCAGGAAGATATGGACGAAGTAAAGGAGTTGATGAAACAGGTATGGCATACACAAAAATCCATGCTATCACAGCAACCGTTGATAAAGCGGTAGCCTACATCTGTAACCCGGATAAGACTGATGAAAGCATCTACATCTCCTCTTACGCCTGTGCGCCGGAAACCGCAGCGATTGACTTCAAATATACCTTAGACCACTGCCGGGAAAACAGCCCAAATAAAGCCTATCATCTGATACAGGCTTTCGCTCCCGGAGAGGTCAGTTTTGAGGAAGCGCACCGGATAGGGAAAGAGCTTGCCGACAAAGTTTTAGAGGGAAAATATTCTTACGTTGTCACCACACATATTGATAAAGGTCACGTCCATAACCACATCATTTTTTGTGCTGCCGACAACTTTGAACATAACAAATATCACGACTGCAAACAGACCTATTACCGCATCCGGAAATTGAGTGATGAGCTGTGCAACGAGCATAACCTTTCCGTCATTATCCCCGGCGGGGAGCGTGGCAAAAAATATAACGAATGGCAGTCAGACAAGAACGGTGTCGCATGGAAAACGCAGATAAGAAAGGACATCAATGCTGCCATAAAATCATCTTCCACCTATGAGGAATTTCTGCTCCTGATGCGGGCAAAAGGCTATGAGATAAAAGGGGAAAGTTTTGGGGAAGATGCGCCAAAATATATCTCATTCCGCCCGCTTGGAAAAGACCGTTTTGTGCGTGGCAGCGTAAAGTCACTCGGCAGGGAATACACAAAAGAACGCATCAAAGAACGGATTGAATTGAAACGGGAGAGGAAAGCTGTTATCCCGAAAAAAGATTACGCAAACAAAAGGCTGGTTGACACCTCTGATGAAAAATTCCAGAACAGTCCGGGACTGAAAAGGTGGGCAGCGATTGAAAATTTAAAAATTGCTGCACAGGCTTACAATGAAGCCGGTTCTATAAAAGAACTGGAACAGAAAATCGCCACCACAGCCGCCACCGGGAAGGAAGCAAAACAGACTGTCCGTAAGTTAGAAAACCGCATCAAAGACCTTGCAGAGATTATCAAGTATGCAGAACAGTATAAAGCAAATAAATCCTATAACATCGCCTACAAAAAAGCTAAGAACCCCGACGCATATTTCCGTAAGCATGAGAGCCAGATCATTCTCTATGGCGGCGCAAGGCGTATGCTGGAGCAGGCGGGCATCAGTCTAAAAGGCTTGAACATTGACAAGCTGAAAGCTGAATATCAGGAGCTGACCACACAGAAGAAAGAACTGACTGCCACCTACAAAAACTGTGATAAGGAACTGAAATCGCTGAACCGGAAGCTGGAAAATCTCAACCAGTATTTAGGGCGCTCAGAGCCGCAGAAAGACACACCAAAAGAGCCAGACAGGAATAACACCCCTGCCCGGTAAAAAGGGCGGAGAATCGCCTGTTAAGAGCCAAAAAAGCACCGTGGAAATGTGCATAACTCCCCATTCCGTCATGGACAACACCGTTCACAGGACATGGAAAAGCAAAGTGCAGCTTTCCCACATCCTGCAAACAATGTTGCCCACAACTCCATGAGAAGGGGAGTTATACACATTACCACAGTGCCGACGCCTGCTGAATCCCACTCTTTCCTTCAACCTCAGAATCAGTAATCCATCTATTGATATAGCTTCATAAGAATTTCATCCACTTCTTCTCTATTTCGAATTGCTTTCCACTTTGCAATTTCATCTCTAATTCGTTTTTTATGTTTCAGAAATTGTACTCCAGATATTTCAGACAGCAATTCCTCATAAAATGTAATTTTATCTGTCAAGCTCGTTGTTCCAGTCCATGAATTAGATACTAGGCTTAATCGACTGAACAACTCAAAATTTGAATTACATTCCAGAAAACATAAGATTGCTTTTTTTCTTATCTCCCTCTTCATATCTTGCAAAATTCCGAACAACTCTATCAGATTTTCATTGTCAAATTTTTCTCTTATATAATGGATAATCCATTGTTCTTTTCTGCTGTCTATTTCTTTGTGTCCATCAAACGAAAAAACCTTGTAGAAATAGCTTCTTCTATGCCAGTAAAATGACTTATTACAAAGTAATTCTTCAAAATACAAATCAAATATATTTAAAAAGTTTTCTTGTTTCCAGCAAGTATCTAATCTGTATTCTTCATCATTTACTGAATAATTTTGGTGCGTTTTTTAAATGTATCTGGCATCCCATTTTACCAAAGCCATATTCCGCAATATAAAACCACCAAGAAATGTACCTCTGTAATCTATATAACTGCACCCTGCTAGAGATTTAAAATATATATCTTTCAATTCTCTTTCTGCATTTTTATAAATATTCAACACCTCGTTGGGAGTATAATAATTGGCATCAAACAAGTTCGAAAAATATCTTCTAAATATACCTGCATCATCCTCTACCTCATTTAATAAAATTTTTGCAACATCAACGTATATATTCGGAGAATATTTTTTAAATTTATCGAGTAACCTAAGGTTAATTTCAAATGCTTCTTTGTCATATACAGCTATTGATTCCATTACAAGATTCATAAACCGTTGATAATCATCTTGCATTACTTTATTGTCATCGATCATTTCATAATATGTAAACTGCCACTGTTTTTTCATTGGAAACGAGGCATCCCAAATATGATCCCTCACTTTCTTACAATCAAAATATTTCAGCAATGGAGCAACTAACATTTCCGACCGAAATTCAATGTTTTCTCCAAATTTAAAGAAAGCTAAAACAAATGCCCACAATTTTTCCTTATCATACATTAGGAGAGTGCATAAGATTGATATGCCCTCTCTCATATCTACCTCTTTGTCACCTATTATTCTAATAATATTGTTAATACATTGCACCAGCTCTATCATCTGACTAGCAGAGTATTTTTCATAGAATTCTCTTATATTTGATTTGAATACAGCTTCTCTTTCTTTATAGCTCGAAGTATCCCTATAGAATTGATTTGATAATACCTTATATACATTCCATTCTTCTGTATCAAATACCTCGCTATATTTTTCAGTCAATTTAGAGAAATGCATCTCTGACATCCTAAAAAATTTTGAACATATATACGCAAAGCGAAATGGCTCCATATATACCTTTATACGCTCCAGAACCACGCTTATATTCTTCCAGTCAAATGCCAGTTCATCTGAAAATGTACTTTTATTTGCATACAAATTCGGATAAGTACATAATAGGTAAACAATGTCTTCTAAATTTTCTTCATCGCTTGCTAAAGAAATAATCTCTGTCCATATCTTAGACCGATATTGCTTGCAACCATCTGTCAGTACAACTGAAATCCGACATGAGGTAAGTACATTATCTCTTTCTACTTCCACACAATCAAAATACAGTGATAAATAATGGCTGGACATCTTATAAAATAATTTTTTTATAACAGGACAATCCAAATTTTTCCTTATTTTATCAATAACAAGATTTGGAACATAATAATCTTCATAATAAGAATGTCTATTGATACTATAATATGTTTTAAAAAGGCTATAAACCCATTTAATAGCATCCTGCTTTTTCATGCAATATCTCACTGCTAACTCTATCGCCTCTACTATACCATAGTCTTTTTTATATCCAGCCAGCAACTGAAGTATGCTGTCTTTTATATCTACATTCCATTTATTTTCCTCATCTTCCAATAGATTAATATCAATATCAACACCTTCAGTCTGGTCAATTTTTTCGCTCACATACAACAACGATTCCTCTGGTTTAAAAATATGAAACGCCCTTACAAATTCTCCGAATACTTTATCATCTACTTTAAACTCATCCCAAACCTTACTTATTTCTTCAGTTAAGTAATCTTTCATTTTGTCAGAATAAAAAACATTTAAAAGTATATCAACAAATTTAATTGTACTGTTTTTATATTTCAAGAATCCAATTCTCAAAATATCAGAGAAAGCAATCAACCTTTTTTCAAAAAATACATAATATAACATATAATTTGACAGGCATTGATCAGAAACCTTTGCTACCCTTTCAGATTTAATCTCTACATACTCTATACTATGTAGAAAATGAATATTAGCATCAAATTCCTCTTTTGTTATTTCTACTACATCAAGAATATCTTGTATTCTATCTAAATTTTCTAAATCTATTGTGTTAAAAATAGAAATAATTCCAATAGATAGACAAAGTCTTATATCTGTCAAAATAGTAGTAGTTTCCAGAAAGAAGCTGTAATAGCTTTTATATAACTCCTCCATGTTGGCAATCGACCGTAAATCACTTTTTTCTATCGCTAATTTCCCAGCCATATAAGCAATGCGTGGATTTCCGCCTGCAATACGAACAATTTGTTCTATATAATCACTATTTTCTATTTTCAGGTTCGTTTTTACAAAATCTCGTATCTCCTGATTAGTAAACTTTGAAATAGCAAAGCACTTTAAATCAGCCAATTTCTCTGTTTCATTTATAACAGATTTTCTCGCATAATCTCTAACCGTTGCAATAATACGGATATCGTATCTTTTATCATCCCTTATCGCATATTCAACCAGATGTGATAATCCCACTAATTCATTCGCATCATCTACAAAAATAAGATATTTTCCCTCTACTGAAATGTATCGTGACAAATCCTCCATTATTGGCTGATCATTACACTTAATACAAAGGATTTTACATTTGCTTTTCTCTTTATATTCTTTCGCTATTTCTATAGCCAAACGTGTTTTCCCAACACCGGCTTTTCCCAAAATAATTATTACTTTTTTCTCTCCTAATGTTTCAAGGATTTCCTTTTTCTCCTTTTCACGATACAAAAAAGTTGTTGTCAATGGAGCAGTTCTGCCATTAGAATTATCATACCGCTTAATAAATTCTCCTATTGGAAATATTTGATTACTGTCTATTGAAAGATTCAATTTATCTTTTGCAATATACTGATAATTTCTATAAATCTTATCTGCAATCCTATCGATTCCATACAATTCCAGTTCTATTCCATAAGAACTGCATAACTCCCTTAATGTTTGGTCATCACCAGCCTTTAATGTAGATGAAGTATGACAACAAATTATTTTCTCAATATCCTTTACATCTACGCCAGTCTTTTCTTGATCTAAACATTTTTCAATATCCTCTTTGATTTTCTTATTTATGTTTGTCTGCTCTGTGGTATATGCCACAAAAATATACTTCCCCGATTTGCTTCGGAAATAAGTATCCGGATTTCCTATTGTAGTCTTTAACGTTCCTGCTTTCATCCCTAGGGAAAAAATGCCTTCATATCCCTCTGCACATAAAAGAGCATCACATAAATCCTGAAATCCCCCACCCTCCAAAGTGGACAATATACAACTTTTAATTGTAGATGTCATTATCACACCTCACACTATATTTAACAAATATACTCCAGTTTCGACTTATTGAACTGTTTAACGCTATTTATTCTACCATACGAGCGCACACAATTCTATTAAATATTGTCATTAAGACCGTTTTCAGGCAGGAAAATCAGAATATCTGCCAAAAAATAGGAGTGCCGAAGCACCCCCATTTCCTAAACCCTCTTGCAAAATCCGCAGTGTTGGTTTATAATCATCATAGAAGCCGAAGGATTCTAGCACGTCCGACGGTTGTACAATCGGAAACGAGTAATCAATTTTAGAAAAACAAACGGATCACTGGCTATCCCCTATTCGCAGTAGAGGATAGCCTTTTCCGTTACTTGCGGTTGTGTTTATTGTCTATGTATGTCAAGGCTGCAAAAATCACCAGCACCAACGTAAGCACTTCTAACGTATTCATACCGACCTCCTTTCCGTTTCCAGAAAGGACAACCGCAGACTATCCCTACCTGCTCTAATCTGACTAAAAAGAATTATAGCACTTCCTGTCGGATAATGCTATAAAAGTTTCACGATAAATTATTCTGCCGCTTCCAGTCCAATCTCCGCAAATTCCTCATCGCTCATAGTTTCCAGTTTCCCTAAGACCTGCCCGGCAAGCTCCACCATTTCGCTATCCTGTATGTGGGGAATCACATTCTTTATATCGGCAATCATGCCCTTCCTGTCCTGCCCCTCAAACACACACATCAGATTGACTTCTTCCACTGTAAATTTATCCATAGCTTATATCTCCCTCTCTGATTTTTTCTCCGTTCCCTTTTCCGGAATTTCTTTTCCTGACTTATCCCTCTGCTCGATGACCGCCTTTTTCTCCGCCAGTTTTTCCTTTATGGAAACCCTGCCCGTCTTATGCTCTTTTTCTTCTTTCGGCTTCTCATTATTCAGGACGTTATCAATCATGTTATAGTTACATTCTTCCAGTTCCTCAATCTTCGCAAGCGGCTTATACTCTGCCAGTTTGTCTAAAAGCTCCTTTGCCTTCCTTGCAGTCTGTACACCCTCGCTATCGTCAAGCTCTGTCCCATTCCCGAATATATCCGTTATGCCCTCCCTCATGCTGTCTGAAATCATGGCATTGAGGAAATCATTCAGATACTCCGTATTCCCGTTCCTGATGTCCTCTGCGATATTCGCTACCTGTGCTTCCCTGTCCTCCACCGTATCATTGTACTGATAAGTGTCATAGTCATAGGAAAGCTGGTCTATTTCTGCGGCAAGGAAAGCCGCCTGCCACTTCTCCAGTGAGCCAAGCACTTCAATATCCGGCAGCTTATCGATCAGCTCCGCAATCACCGCTACCGCCTTTGGATTGTCTGTAATGTCCGGCACATAATCTAAAATCTCCAGATCGGCAGTCCTGCCCGACACAATATCCATCTGCGTGTCCTCATACGTTTCCGTCCCTTCCGTATGAATGTTGATGCCGATGCTCCGGATACCGTTCATCCTCTCCGGCGGTATCTGGTTGAAAATTTCGATTGCTTCTTCCACGCTTGCTATATCCTCATGGTATTCTCCGAGGTTATGGAACTCCCCGCACTCTGCCACTGTAAGGGTAATGACTGTCTGCTTTTCTTCCTGCGCCTGTTCCGTATTCCTCTCCTGCAGGGCAGCACGTTTTTCCGCAAGGTACGCTTCCACTCCCGGAAGATACTGCCCAAGCGTCCCGGTCTTTCCTTCTGTGATAGGGTTGATGTCAACTTTCACGCCGCCAATGCTTAACCCGTCCTCATTAAATGTGTTAAACAGGGAATCCTCCGTTTCCCCGCCCCGGTATTCCACAACTACATCAAGGTCAGAATTTTCCTGCTCCAGACCTCTGCATCGGCTCCCGGAAACCGCCACGTCCACAAGCTCTATGTCCATGTCATACTCGTCAATCTTGGACTGTAAATAGGCGTATATGGTAAGTTCTATATCCTCCTGTGTCTGCCCATTGATGCCATTCCATAATTCCTCTGTCCGGGCTTTAAAATCGGCTATCACCTTGCTTTCCGTCGCTTCCGGCACTTCATTTTTGATACGTTCCTCAAGATGCGTCATTTCCGCCTGCTCTGCTTTTTCCATCAATCCGTCATAATCAATCGGTATCAGTTCATCATCCGCCTGTATGTTGCCTTCCAGAGCGCTCCGGTGCGCCGGTTCTTTCAAATCCGCCACAATCTCATCAAGTGCCTGTCTGATTGTTATATCCGGATTGTCATACACCCCACCGTCCAATTTCCAGTAACCCATATCGTAAATTGTGTAGTCATACCCTTCACTGGCTTCCTGAATACTGATATAGCGGTCTGCCAACTGGAAAGCAAGCTCTGTTTCTTCCCTGCCACTGGCATCTATGTACGGATTCTTCCATTCCGTAAAAGGGATATTTTCAAGGATATGGTTTTGCTCCCCCTCTGGCATCAGATTTCCCATTTTCCCCTGTTCATAGAGAATATCAAACCTTTCCATATACATTGAAACATCATTTATGCCGCTGGTCTTTAGCTGAAGCTCAAACAATTCTCTTACTAAATCTTTTGTTTCCTCCGGCGTCCTCTCCCGGTAAACCTCCGCCCGGTCAAAACCGACCTCCTGATATAAAGTCTGCAAATCACTCTTGAACCGGCTGTTTTCCACTTCATTCTGCGTAAATTCAAGCGGCACACAGTTCCGGTTGTTTTTCACATGAAGAACATCAAATTCCTTTCCGTTAATACCAAATCCAAATACTGCCTTTGTCATGCCTGTCTGATCGGAATCTTCCCTCTCCCGGCACTCCTTAAACTTTGTGATTGCTTCCGCAAGACTGTCAAATCGCTCTACCTCGCCTTTTTCCGGATTACTTCCTACCCTTGCGGATAAATCCTCAATGACATAGTAGGTAAATTTATCCACATCCGCTTCTTGTATGCCGCTTTCTGCGGTATTTTCCGTTACTTCTGCCGCATCCCCTATATCCGAATTTTTTTCTTCTCTGGTTTCCGAAAATACCGAAAGTTCCTTCGTAAACTCCGGTATCTCCCTGTAACCAACGGAATCCACATAATGGCTTGTATTCTCCCCGTCCTGATGCAGCACCACCACATCACTGACAGAAAGGGAATGCCCGGTAAAATCCGCCGGACGGTCTATATTGAACCGGGTATAAATATCTTCAAGGCTCATGCCTTCCTTCAGCTCCCCGGTGTAGACCAGAGTGTAATTCTCTTTAGAAACCGGGATACCCTTCATTTCAAGATAATCCATTGCCATAAACCGTATATCCCTTGTTTCCTCCGTATCTTTAAGCTGATAGATACCAAACCTGCTCTCATTTCCATACAGAAGCCGCATTTCCGGGCTTGGCGCATCTTCCTCTAATCCCTGTTCCAGATAAGCACTCCAATCGTCCTGTTCCACGCCAAACAGACCGTCATGCCCCTGCACTGCGCCCCAATCCTCAGCAAGCGTTTCCGAACCGTCTGAATGGAGCAGATATACCTCCATGCCTTCCTCAAATAGTTCTGATGCCCGCTCTTTCGTCAGCGGCAGCATTTCATTCCAAAGATAGCCATACTCGTGCATCTCCGATAAACCTACCATGCCATCCGGAAGGGCATCTATCTCCGCCTGTGCTACTTCCTTTGTTTCCAAAAGCAGTGGTAAATCGTCTTTCTGTTCCGCAAGGGAATATGCAAGGGAAGTAGTTTTCCCCATATCGTCCAGTTTAAAGGCATGGTTCATAATCAGGTTGCGCTCGTCAATACTATATACAGACCTGTGGAACTCCATGAGGTTAATGAGCTGCTCTGCCTGCTGCATGATCGGAAGCTCCGAAGCGGCATGAATCTCCTTTTTGCCCATATCCACCTCAAAATCATAAAACTGCGGATAGCCGTCATTCACCCCGCCGCTTTTCATAATGGTTACACATTCAAAGCCTTTTTCTTTCAGATAGTCCGTAACACTCCCGCCCCACTCATTTCCTTCGCCGGGCAGCATATCATATAAGGCATTTTCCACTTCCGACTGCATATTTGTGATTTTAATGGTTTCATACTCCCCGTTTTCGGGCATGGCTATCCGGACAACAACATCGGCATATTCAATCGGCTTGTTGGCTCTCTCCCGTTCCTCCTGCAATGCCTTAAAATCGGTTATCTCATAAGTATCCGTATTGTAAGCGTAATCTAAATGGTATTCCTCTACTTCTTCGCTCCGCTCATTCCCAAGCAACGTTACCCACGCCCCGGCTCTTTCAAGGTAGGCTTCCACACTCTGCCTGTCATCATCTTTCATATCAAGCAAAGAATTAAAAAGCTCTGTCCGTTCCATGCCCCTAACGCCCAAAAGGTCATATTCTGAACGGTCTGTATTCGCCACAAGCAGAATGATGTCCTCCTGTGCCTGTTCTGCAGCACGTTCTTTATCAATCTCCAAAAGCTGTGCTTCAATCCCCTTTATCAGTTCCGAAGAAGTCCGGCGTATCGTATCAAGGGAAGATTTTAACTCCGGCATTTCCTTTCCGCTGCTCCACCCGGCGATATACCCAAAAGAATAGTCGGACGTATCAATCCCGAAGTGCTGGCAGACGGTGTAGGCGATGCTCTCCGCTTCCACTTCCTTTGTTTCCCTGTCTTTGGCAATCCCTGTTTCCTGTTCAACCTCCTTTGCATGGAGTTTTGCGTGTGCTACCTCATGCACTCCGGTTTTTGCAGTCTGCGCTTCTCCCATGCCTTCCTTGATAGCGATAGGGTGGTTTAAGTCAATAAAATAGCCTTTCCTGTCACCCTCCATGCCCTCATAGCGGATTGGTACAGGGGAAACCCTTGCAAGTGCTTCCATAAAATCCCGGTAACGCTCTACATCCCCATGCAGCTCGCTCACGCCGAGTCCGGGAAGCTCTTTCCCGTCCGTCTGCGAATAATCAAACACTGTGACAACCCGGAAAGCGGGTATCTTTATCTCCACTTCCTCCACAACAGGCATCCCGTCCCGGTCAAGCACAGGCTCATTCGTGACCGGATCAATCTTTTCCTGTTCCTCTTTGATTTTATAAGGCGAAGGCGCAAGGATACGGATACCCCTCTCGCCCCTGTTCACATGGCGCTCAAAATTCTTCTGCCATGCCTTATACCCGGCAACGTAGGTTGCGTCAGGGCATTGCATCTCTATGAGCTGGATATTGTTTGCGCTGTAATTATGGAATTTTGACATGGTATTCAGGTAGCTTTTGTATTTTTCTCCCTCAAATAATTCCTTTAAGCCTTCCTCCAGCCTGTCCGTTATCTCCTTTACTTTCTGTTTTTCAGTTCTCGCATCTGCCATCTGGTTATTTCTCCTTTTCCTCCATAAAAAACAGGGACAGATAAGTTTCCCTCTCTGCCCCCGTTCCGGATATTTTTATTTGCAGCTATCTTTATAAACATTCCTCTTTGCTTTTTGGCTTTGCCTTATCCTGCTCCGGCACTTTCTTCTGCCCTGCCTTTTCCTTCATCTGCGACAGTTTATCCTTTACGGACACCCGCCCTCCTTTCTCCGCTTCCTTCCCGGCATCCAGACTAGAAGAAAGCCGATCCAGCTTATCAAATGCCTTATCTATCCCGTCAATCTTTTTCCGAAGGTTCTCCACCGCCTTTTTTACAGGCTTATTGATTACCCTTGTCATGCCGACACCCGGCTTTTCATCCGATACCTCTTTCGTGCCTTTCCCGGCTAACAGCCTGCCCACATTGGAAACGCTGTTCCCGATCTGCTTCAGTTCGTCCCCGATGCTGTCAATCTGGTTGGCTGTCTTTTCACAGTCTGTCATCACATCAACCAGACGTTCCCGGTAATCGGAAAGCATGGACTTCACTCCGGAAATTCCTGTCTGGAGAACCTTGCACATCTCCGCTTTCCCTTTTTCCTTAAAGGCACTGACCGCCTGTTGCGCTGTTTCCACCAAACTGTTTCTTACCGATGACAGACATTCCGAAAGGCTTGTGATTTTTTCCTGAAGGTGCGCCACTTTATCCATGAGCTTCTCCGTCACAGATTTTGGCTGGTTTTCCTGCATCTGCGAAAGCTGCTCCCGGACACCCTGTAATTCATCCACCATTGCGGTAAGCTGCATCTGCATACCCGCCACATACCAGAAAATCCCCATAAAATCCTGTGACCGCCCGTCCATATCCTGCTGGTTAAGCAGTTCTATAAGCTGCTTTAATACTTCATTTTCTTCCATGATCTGTTTTGTGTTCTGTTCTGCTGTTTCCATTTTCGTCCTCCTTATAAACTTTCTTCTTTTCCTTTTCCCTTTGAAATCTCCGGCTTTTCCGGCATTTTCTGTCCATAAGCCTTCTGCCGCATCTCGGCAAGTTTTTCTTTTATGGAAATGCGCCCTCTCGGACTGTCTGATAGCATCCGCTCTTTCCCATGCTCCGCTACTTTTTCCGATACTGCCCGGTTAATCTGCGGCTTAAAAGGCACATCCGCCACAGCTTCTGCTTCACGCTCTATTTCCTCTGTATCCATTTCCTCCTGTTCCCCGTCATTCTCCGGCTCATCGTCCATATCAATCCCATCGCCGCCCTTTTCGTCCATGTTCAACAAAGCATTTAATTCTGTCAGACGTTCCAGTTTCTCCGCAAGCTCCGCTTCCTGTGGGAATGGCTTTGTAACCTCCACTTTTGCGGTTTCAAGCTGATGCTCCACGTTTTCCAGTTTCTGCGCCACTTCTTCCATTCTTTTATTCATGCCTTCTAAGGCATTGCTTAACCTCTGTAAATTTCCCAACGGATCAGTGCCGATTTCCACCTCATGGCTGATACTGCCTTTCAAATTGACCGTAAACTTGGAAAAGAACGAATCATAGGAAACACTCATTTTAAATCCCTGATATTCCCCGATTGTGACTGCCATATTTGGCTGTTTTGCACTCCGGCACATATCAATCAGTGCTGCCCCGGCTTCTTTTTTATCCGTATATACCCGGTTCCCGATTTTTATGGAAAAGGTATCTTTATCCGGGAACTTATTCTGCGCATAGGTCTGAATGTCGGCACGATACCCCGCAAGGCGTTCTTTCATGGACGCAATCTGTACCGGGTAATGCTTCACGATATTGTCCTCCAAACGGTATTTCTGGCTGGTATGGTTCGCTTTTAACAGCTTTAGCTTTGACACCTGAATATCTAAATCCATCTTTTCCTTAATATAGGGATTACCGGTTGCCAAAGCCTTTACTTCCGCATAAGTGAGCGCTGCTTCGTCTATGTCCTCACAGCTCCGCACCGGGGATTTGCTCGTCATAATCTGCCCGATAAATTTCTGCTTATTTTCAATGAGCTGCCATGAGTAGCTGTCGAATGTTCCTTCTGTCACATACCGGAAAATCTTTACCTTGTCATTCATGTTGCCCTGCCTTAAAATCCTGCCTTCCTGCTGTTCAATGTCGGAAGGACGCCAAGGCACATCAAGGTGGTGAAGGGCGATAAGCCGATCCTGCACGTTCGTCCCGGCTCCCATTTTTGCGGTTGAGCCTAATAAAAAACGAACCTGCCCGCTCCTTACTTTTGCGAACAGCTCCGCTTTCCTTGTTTCCGTATTGGCATCATGGATAAAGGCGATTTCATTCTCCGGCACTCCCTTCGCCATGAGCTTATCCCTGATGTCCTCATATACATTAAATGTACCATCTCCTTTCGGTGTAGATAAATCACAGAAGATAAGCTGCGCCGACTTCTGCTCTTTGGTCTGCTCCCATATTTCAAACGCCTTCTCCACACAGGTTGTAGCTTTGGAATTTTCTTCATCCGGGAGCATAGCATTTATAAGCCGCTGATCTAACGCCAGCTTTCTTCCATCGTTGGTTATCTTGAGCATATTGTCGATGTTCGGCTGCACTTTCCTGTCCCTGACCGCTTCTGCCCTGTCTGCAAGGGAATGTACCATGTCCTGTTGGTATTCGCTCGGCTTTAACACAATATTTTCATAATCCGCTTCCGGCACAGGCAGCTTTAACATATCCGGTGTCTGAATGTCGGCACTCTCTTTAAACAGTGCAATCAGCTCCGGCAGATTGAAGAACTTAGCGAACCTTGTTTTCGCCCGGTAGCCTGTACCTTCCGGCGCAAGTTCTATGGCTGTCTGTGTTTCCCCAAACGATGCCGCCCAACTGTCAAAATGCCCCAATCCCAAACGCTGTAAGGTGTTATACTGGAGATAGCGCATATTCGTGTATAACTCTGTCATGCTGTTAGAAATTGGCGTACCTGTTGCGAATGTGATGCCTTTCCCGCCTGTCAGCTCATCCATATACTGGCATTTTGCGAACATATCAGAAGATTTCTGTGCTTCCGACTGTGCGATGCCCGCCACATTCCGCATCTTTGTGTATAAAAAGAGGTTTTTATAGTTGTGGCTTTCATCTACAAACAGCTTATCTACGCCCAACTGTTCAAAGGTCACTACATTATCTTTCCGGCTTGCATCATTTAAGCGGCTCAGCCTCGTATTCAGCGATTTTTTCGTTTTCTCCATCTGCTTAATGGAGTAACGCTCCCCATTCTCCGCTTTCAAGGCTTCGATTGCCATTTCAATCTCTGCTATCTGTCTTTCAATCATCGCCATCTGTCTTTCAGTGGAAAGCGGAATTTTCTCGAATTGACTGTGACCGATAATCACAGCATCATAATCCCCTGTTGCGATTCTGGAACAGAACTTTTTCCGGTTGGCGGGTTCAAAATCCTTTTTTGTAGCCGCTAAAATATTCGCCCCCGGATACAGCCGCAGGAAATCGCTTGCCCACTGTTCTGTCAAATGGTTCGGCACAACAAATAAGCTCTTTTGGCACAGTCCTAACCGCTTGCTCTCCATTGCTGCAGCAATCATTTCAAAGGTCTTTCCTGCCCCTACACAGTGGGCAAGCAGCGTGTTATCCCCGTATAGCTGATGCGCCACAGCGTTAAGCTGGTGCGGTCTTAATATGATGTCCGGTGTCATGCCGGGGAATTTTAAGTGTGAACCGTCGTATTCCCTCGGTCTGGTGGAATTGAAAAGCTCGTTATACTTTGTACATAAGTCCTGCCTGCGCTCCGGATCACGAAATACCCAATCCTTAAAGGCTTCCCGTATCGCTTCCTGTTTCTGGCTTGCAAGCATGGTTTCCTTTTTATTAAGGACTCTCTTTTCTTTCCCGTCCTCCGTAACCACATCAAAGATGCGGGTGTCACGAAGGTTCAGGGAATCTTCTAAAATCCTGTAAGCATTTGCCCGGCTTGTGCCATAGGTCATGTTGACAAGGGCATTTCCCCTGTCCGCATTTTTCCCCTTCACGTTCCACTGCCCGGTCACATTGGAATACTGTACGCCCATTGCCTTACGGTCAAACAGGTACTCCGGCGTTTCAAAGGTTTCACGCATGAAATCCTCAATATATTTTGTGGAAATCCATGTTGCGCCGATCCGCACCTCAATCTCCGATGCGTCAAGCTCCTTCGGCTGTACACCCTCCAGAGAAGTTACGTTAATGGCATATTCCGGGTGGTTCTCCGCAAAAGTTTTTGCCACTGACAGCTTCTCCCGCACATTCCCGCTTAAATACTCGTCTGCGGTTTCCCATTCTTCTGTCACCGGGTTCTGGAAGATTACCCCCGCAAGCTCCTTTGTAATTTCTTCCTCACTTTTACCCGCAAGCTGTGACATATACGCTAAGTCCACGCCCGCCTTTTCACTCAGCGATACAGCCAGTGCTTCACTGGCTGTGTCCACGCTTGTCACAACCTCCTGCTTTTTAATGGTTCGCTTCGTGAACATATCCGCCTTGCCGATGAAGTTCCCCTCATCGTCCAGCCTTTCAAGGGAACATAACAGGCAGTAACTGGAATCCTGATTGAACGCCCTTTTATTGACTTGTGAACTGATAAGACCGAATTTCTTGGAGAAATCATCGTATAACTGGTTTAACTCCGTCTGCTTGTTTTGAATCATATCTTCCGAGTATTCTTCCAACTGGAAATTTATCAGCTCCTGTGTGCAGTCCCGGATAGCCACCATGCCCTTAATCCTCTGCTCTGCCTTTTCCGACACGTCCACAGGCTTCATAATGGAATTTTCCCGGTAATATACGGTATCGTCCACAACCGTATAGCTGTAATTCTTCACGTCCGGATCGGCGGGTATGTTCTCCTTTGCCAGTTCATCGTCAATCTCGTTGAAATCCGCCTGCTCGATGCTGCCCTCCACATGGGAAAGCGCATTTTTAAGCTGTACTGACAAAGGAAGGGAAGTGTCCGGCAGGCAGGCGCTTTCCATGCCATGCGCCCCGGAAACCATCTCCATTTTTCCCAATACCATCTCCGGGTGGTCTGCAAAATACTGGTTCATCACAATACCGTCTTTTTCCGTCAGATGCACCCAATCCGGCTCTATATCCATTACCCGGTCACGTTTCTTTAAAAACAGAATATCCGAAGTGACCTCCGTACCCGCATTTTCCTTAAATGCTGTGTTCGGGAGCCTGACCGCCCCTAAAAGCTCCGCCCTCTGTGCAAGGTATTTCCGCACTTCCGGATTTTTCTTATCCATTGTCCCCTTTGAGGTGACAAAAGCGACAATGCCGCCCGGTCTGACCTTATCCAGTGTCTTTGCAAAAAAATAGTCATGGATAAGGAAATTGTGCTTGTCATACTGCCTATCAGACACTTTATACTGTCCGAAAGGCACGTTTCCCACCGCAACATCAAAAAAGTCATTGGGATAACTGGTATTCTCAAAGCCTGTTATTTTAATATCCGCATGAGGGTAAAGCTGTTTTGCAATCCGCCCGGTCAACCCGTCAAGCTCCGCCCCATACAGCCTGCTTGCCTGCATTTCCTCCGGCAGACAGCCATAGAAATTCCCTATCCCTGCGGCGGGATCTAACACGTTCCCTCTGGTAAATCCCATTTTCCCCACTGCGTCATAGATTGCCTGAATGATGACCGGACTTGTATAATGGGCATTTAATGTGCTTTCCCTTGCGGAAGCGTATTCCTCCGGGGATAACAGGCTCTTTAATTCCTGATATTCATTCGCCCAATTTGCTTTGGAAGAATCAAAAGCATCGGCAAGACCGCCCCATCCCACATATTTTGCTAAAATCTCCTGTTCCTCTGGTGTGGCGGTACGGTGTTCGCCCTCAATCTTTTCAAGGGTGCGTATGGCTTCTATATTCTGGCGGAACTTCTCTTTCGGCGCAAACCCTTTCCCGGTGTTTTCGGCTTCATTAAAAGAAATATGATAATTTACTGCTCCCGACTTATCAATCTCCAGCTCTTTTTCTGGTGATTTTTCCGGTTCTTCCTCCGATTCCCCTGTCAGTGCTTCCACGTCACCCATGACCTGCCTGATAAACGGATCGTTCTCTAAGGCGTTTTCATCTACAAGCTGCCCGTCCACAATGCCTGCTTTTTCCAAACGCTCCCGGACTGCCTGTGCGTCAATATCGGGGAAATCATCGTCCGTATCAGAAATATCTTCTTTCGGAATACTCTCCGTTTCTGGCTGTCCTGCCTTTTCGGTATCAGTTTCTGGTATTGGCTCTATATTCTTCGTTTCTTCCCGTTCCGGTTCTTCAGATAAATCTTCCTGCTCTGCCTTTGAAACTTCCTCCGCAGCTTTTTCTTCCCTCTGCTGTTCCGGCTCATTCTCATAACGTGCCGCATACTTCTGTGCTTCCTTCAGCAGAGCGTCCATCTCCACCGCTTTTTCTGTATTGCCGCTTAATGACTGCATCAGGACATAATCGGCGGCTTCTAAAAATAAAGTATCATAAACCGCCTTGCCCTCTAATCTTCTGTCAGCGTCCTCAATGGCAATCTCCCCGGTATCTTCATTCCAGCCGACCACATCTTTCATGGACAGCGCACCGCAGATTTTTACCACAGCAGACATCTCCGCAATCCTTTCAGCCAGTGCCTTTTCACTGTCACTGATGTTATTTTCCGGTTCAGGATTTTGTGCTTTTTGTCCGGAAGATTCTGTTTCCTGCTCCGGTACAGCCGCCTTCTCCGGCTCCCTGTCACGCTCTATGTACCGTCTTGCCTGATTGGTAAAACCGTCCAGTACAGCCGGGTGGGAAGTGACGATATAATCCCTTGTCTGCCAGTCAGCGGAAGGCACAAGGCTTTTTGCCCATTCCTTATTGTTCGGGGAAAACCTCCCGTCATGGGATAAATGCGTGATTGTATTGGCAAGGACAATCTCTACACGCTCCTTCCCGTACTGCCTGATAACACCCTCGGCGGTATCCCTCGGAAGTGTATAACCGTCAAATTTTTCCGCAATCGCCTGTTCTATGGCATTTTTACACTCTATCCGGATACCATGCTCCAGCTTTTCCTGCTCCCGGCGCATGGCTTCCTCTGCCTGCTCTTTTTTATACTGTGCATAGGCTTCCTTGCCCTTTGGCGAAAGGTATTTATCCGCTTTTACAAGCTCGCTGATGCATTTCTCCACCACATTCCACTTCAAAAGGACTTTTGCGTATGGGTTTCCATAACTGCCCTTTTCCAGACGGATACCCTTTGCGTCATGTTCTTCATGCCCTTTATCACTCCCGATCAGTGCGTGGGAACTGCCGCCTGTTCCATATTCATTTTTAAGGAAAGCAATATTATCTTTTTTATCATGCCCCTCCATGAAATACTCATAAATGCGGAACTGCCCATGATGAAAGCTACTGCCCCCTGTCAGCCGGGTGTCTATCTCGTCCTGTGTGATAAAATCCTCATTCCGCACCTCCACACTGTCCTGTGCCGTATATTCTCTTTTTTCCACACTTAAATCTGCTATCTCTGAAAGCAGATGCTCCGGACTTTTCACATACCGCCACTTTATCTGCTTTTCCCCGGCTTCAAGCTGTTCTTTCGCTTTGGAAAGCTCCCCGGAAACAATATCCCGCCCTTCCTGCGTGGATAAAAGCTCACAAAGGTTCGTGATGCTTTCCGGGTGGTTATAATTCTTTATGGGTATGTTCTCCGGCACTTCCCCGATACCGTCCCGGAAGAAATTGAACAGGTCATTTGACACCCTCTGCCGCTCCACTGCGTCCACAAGGAACACTTCATTAGCGCCCATATAAGAGCCATTCTCCACCATAGACCGGACAATGCCCTCCACTTCCTGCCAGCCCATCACCGCAACCGGATTTTCCTTTGCAGACATCCCGTAGCCGATACTCATGCCGGATTCACTGAACCAGACAGAAATAGGATTGTTCCCAAAGTCAAAGCCTTTCCCGGTAGTCCGGTATTCGTTTTTCAGAAACTCCGCCATTTCCTCCGGCGTCTTGCCCTGCTGGTACTTTGCATAAATGCGGCTTCTGCTGTTATCCCGTCCGCCGCCTGTACGCAGAATGGCTTCAAGCTGTTCTTTGGGCAAAGAAAAAGCGGCGGGCATGATGTATTTCTCTCCTGCCTGCGCCGCTTCAATCGTGCCGATCTGTTCCTCGATACTTGGGAAAAGGCTAAGCTGTTGGTAAACTTCCGTTTCCTTTGGTTCTGGTTCTTCCCACTGCGGTATCTGCCCCTCTTTCAGATATTCGCCTTTCTCCATATAAAAAGCGATGCTGTCCCTCACAGTTTCCCATGACACAGACGATTCCGCTGTCCGGTTCAGGTAGTTCCCTCTCCAGACGGTCAGACCGTTCTCATCCGCCCTGTACCCGGCTCTTTCCTCCCCAACATAAAACTCCGTATATTCCCCATGCCTGTAACTGTTTTTGATATATTCCGTCTGCTTTCCCTTATCCGGCTCAAAAAGCATTACCCCGGCAATATCCGGGCATTTATGCTCCATAAATTCGTCAAACTGTAAAATACCCTTTTCAATTTCAAACAAAGAAAAGCCGGATAATGTGTTTTCTCCATTACCCGGCTCTGGCAGCTCCTTATTTTCAGTTATTTCTTCCTCATTTACAGGCTGTATATCAGCTCTTTCAGCACGATTTCCTCCGCTGAGTGCCTGATGTTGTTCATCATCCCCACCCATTTCATCTGATTGGTGGCTTTCAGTTCCTCCGTCACGCCCTCCGCTTTCGCCATCTGCGCTGTCAGCAGTTCCATCCTCTGTTCTGCCTGTTCCTGAATAGCCAGAAGATGCTCTTTCAGCTTCCCTTTCAGCAGAAGTCCGGTGTAGATTCCCTTCTTGTGTTCCTGTAAGTAATTCTTCCTCATCAGCCCGTACTTCGTCAGTGTCCCCTCCGGCTGCTCGTCCATCTGTAACATCGGTATCAGATAATCCCCGTTTTTCTCGTAGGTCAGATTCATCATTATTTCCCCTTTCCCCGGCATTTCCGGTCTGTGTGGTAGGTTGTACGTCCTGCGCTTCACTTTCACGCTTTAAAGCATTATAGCGTGTGTCAACAGTATTTGCAAGTCCTTTTTCAACTAAATTTTTCGATGCTTCATTTCTGGCATACGCCCTGTCATACGCCCCGATTGCCTTCCCGATTTCCATAAGGACAGGCTTGGATAAATCGGATATGCTGTCCCCGATATGCGACAGGGTTTCCACCGTATTAAATTCATGGATATAAGGGAACTGGATTTTCTCTGCCAGCTCCGCATCATCCATGCCGCACCGCTTTAAGACCATGTAAGCGATACTGTCCGCCAGCGTTTCCCGGATACGCACAGCAACATTCAGTTCGTCCAGTTCCTCCAGAAAACTTCCCTCTTTCAGATATTCCATATCCGAAGCAAGCTCCCCATAACAATCCTGTGCAATCCGGGCAGCAATCTCCCTGATCCTGTCCGTAAACCCGGCTTCTTTGTTGGTATCCCCGTAAATCCCTTCCAGACGGTCAAGCACCGCTTCCTGATGTTCCTCTCTCATTTCCCATAGCTGGGGGAAACGCCCGATACGCCTTGCCTTATGCACGTCCGATATGTCAAAGACATACCGCAGTCCGGTGTAAGGACTTCCTTCTTCATCAATCAGGGCAATCCCCTTTGCCCCTTTGTTTACCCAACAGTGCATTTTGTCATTCCATATCTCTATGGAAGCGCAGGCTGTGGCATCCGGTCTTTGGGCATAGATAAGGAGCTGGTCTTTGAACGGGTATTTGTAGAGCCTTGATGCTGTGTTCAGATATTTCTTCCAGCTTTCTTCATTCCTCGCCACTTCCTTTGATGTTTCTGCGGAAAGTGCGGAAATCAAGTCATATTTTCTCATGGTAAACCTCCATTTCCTGTTTATTGTTTTTGGGCAATAAAAAAGGTGGCTATGGTTCGTTCATAAGCCATTGCCACCAGTGACGGTAAACTTTATTCAATTTTTGTCTGCTCCTTTCCTAAAATCTTTATATTTATATAAGAAAAGTACCTAAGATTTCTCCTAAGTACTTTTCAATACTGCTACAATTATGCCTTACCACAACATTTTTTATATTTCTTTCCGCTACCACATGGACATGGATCATTCGGATATATTTTCTTTTTCTGCTTTTTCTTTAATGTTTCTATAACCCTATTTTGATAAAGAAAATCTGCATATTTCTCTAATTTATCCTTATCATACCCTTCTTTATCAATGTCTTCAATATATAATTTTTTATAAGTTACATCTTGCAACTCATCTGATTCGTCATATTGAAGAAAAATATACCAGCTTTCATTTTGTCCTACCCTCATCATATTTGCATACATATAATTAAGTCTGTCTTCTTCGCTAAACTCCTTAATCCCATTCTGTTTAACAAAGCATCCATACATAACATCCCCATTACTAAATGCTGGGAACATTCTACCTATCTCTCTCTGTCGTTTTAATAAATAATGAATAGTTTCCACAAGCTGACTTCTAGTTTCAGGTGCATAATCCAACAAGAAATTTACAAAAGATACTCTTCCATACAATTTCTTTTCCTCTACAACAGAAATAATTTTTCTAATCTCATCTGGAACTTCTTGTACCGGTTTATTACTCTCCACTTCTTCACAATGTAAACTTGCAAAATACGCATCTAAATCCTCTCTATAACCATAAGCGGCAAAAGAATCACAATCATCAAATTCATCTGCGTACATTTCATAGTTATTATGAACAATATACATTCCCAAATGATCCAGTTCATCGCTAAGTAATAGAGTTTTTGACCTTGTTGCTGTTTTACGCTGTTTTAGATAATGCAAAAAGTATAACGGTGAATTAAAATATGCTGTGTATACTTCCAAATCATCCACACTAATTGCTATTGTTCCACTGTTCACCTGCAAGAAATTCATCTTCTCAATCTTCGCTTCAAAAGCATTAAAATTATCAACCGTTACACAAAATGTAAATATATTTTGGAACTTATCCCTACTAATAGTTACCTTTTCATTCTTTTTATCATCATAAAATGTCACCTGCTTATTTCTTTCTATATAGTTCAATGTTCTTTCACATTGATAATCTGCCTTCCCAATCAATGCATCAAAAGATTTTTTATGTGCTTTATAATCTGTAATTGCTGGAGTATATGTAAAAGAACCTGCCTTAACTTCCGCAATAATAAGAGTATCATCATATAGTACCAATATATCATTTTCATCCATTTTCTTTAATGAACTGCCTATCGGATAATAATTACCTACATAAGTCTGACATCCCGGTAAAAGCCGTTTAAATTGATCTTCTACTAAAGTTTCACTCGCTTTCTGTTGTATATCTGCCCATTGTGTTGTATATTCATTATCATGTCTTTTCATATCTTTTTGAATAATACGATAGATATTATCAAATAAATTATAATAATCAAAACAATAGCTAGATTCGCCTATTTTTATAAATGGTCTTTTCTGAACAGGCAAATCACGTATAATCCAGCCTGAGAAATCTTTTTCATCTATAAAATCTTTACATTCACCAATATCCCACGATAAACTATTTATTAATGTATCACTCCAACCTGTTACTTTCTTTATATCATACAGCTGTGTTCCAAAACACTTTTCGCATAATTCCAAATTTTGTTGACTATCTCTAATTTCATCTAAAAGTTTTTCAACATCTTCCAAGTTTTTCCCCTCTGATGCTTTTTGAAACTCCAAGAATTCATTAAACATTCCTTTCATAGAATCTAGTTTAGCTGATGAAAGCGAATATTCTAACTTTTCTAATCCCTCTAATAAATCTTGTGCTGATACCCCATATAATTCTCGCATCTTATCTGAATGAGGTAATAGTAAACTCTCCATATTTGTAAGCTGCTGAAACTGGTATCTTTTACCTCGCACATTTCCCATTAGTTGTGCTTCCATAATATACTGTATATCTTTTTCATCTAAATCTGCATCGTCAATCATCGTCTTAGCTGCCCAAAAAATATAGAAAATCTGTGTTTTTATATACAGTTCATCAACTTTTTCTAACACATTTTCAATTAACTCTTCTTGATTATCCTTAAATCCTTCAGAATAATTCTCCTGTGAAACTAAAATACTCTGTATATATTCAACTGTTCTTAATTCAAAATTTTGTTTTCCTTCTATCTGTATCTCAGAAACAGTATTGAATAAATTAACCATTCCACGATCCATAGCTACCATCAATAACGATAAGGGATCACATTTGCTAATATGCTCCCGAATATCCATAACTAATGTATCAATTTCAGCTTTCTTTTCATCATACTGTTGCGCCAATTCTGTATTTCGTTCTAAAATGTCTTGTTCCGTAAAATTATTCTTCAAAGACACTATATTTCCCATTCGTCCCAACTCTAAAAAACCATTACTGTAAAACTCATCAAAAGGTATCTGCTTATTCTTTCTTTTTTTCTTCATAATCTCTCTCCTATATATCTAACAATAGTTTATATGGCACTTACACATCTTTCTAGTTTTGCGCTAATTTTTTGTTTGTATTTAATTATGCCATCCAGCTATCGTTAATTATATCAATCAATCTATATTTCCACAATCATTTTCAAATCACCTTCTTCCTAAATGGCTGCAAAATACAAAATGTGTATCTTGCAGCCTGTTTCCTGTTACTTTCCGGCATTACTCATAGAAACCATTTTCCTCAATGCCTTTTTCCAGAATGGTATGTATCAGTTCCTCCAGTTCCACACCGTTAATCTCGCTGACTACAATCAGCTTTGCAAGGGTATCTTTCTGTACGGATATTGCATACTGTTCCTCATCGGCACGAAGCTCATGGACACAGATGCCAAGTCCGTCCGCAATCCTGCATACTACCCCAAGCTCCGGCTCCCTGATGCCCGCCAGAATATCCATGATTGTCCGCTCCGGCACTCCTGACATTCTGGAAAGCTCCATAATGCTGACTTCTTCCTCTTTCATCATGTTTAATAACTTATCTCCTGTTGTAAACATATCTTTTCCTCCCTTTATTTTTTCTTCCCGCCGGAAGATTTCTTTTTTGGAAATTCCATGACAAATTTAAACTGTACCCCGCTTTTTTCTTCCCCGCCTTTGGTATAGTGGTATTCCTCCGTCCCACTCGGAATGATATAGGCATCATAAGGCTTGCCCGCCTTGCTCTTTAACCCTTTTAACAGGATTTTCTTTCCGGCAAGCAAATCCTTTACCTGTATGTCGGTAAGTGAAGCTCCCATTACCCTGCTCACATTCATGCCGCATTTCTTTACGCAGTACGCACCGAATTTCCCCTTTACCACCTGACCGCCGCAGTTCGGACACGTCCCAAGCACCGTCTGTTCCTGTGCGAACATCTTTTTCTGCTCGTCGCTGACCTCATGGTAGGTGTGTATCAGCTCCGACACCATGTTTTCAATCTCCGCCATGAAGTCCTCCATTGGAAGCTCCCCTTTTGCTACCAGTGTCAGGGCATTTTCCCAATCGGCAGTAAGTTTCGGGGATTTCACAACGTCCGGCAGGACTGTAATCAGCTTCAATCCGTCCTCGGTGGGTATGATCTGTTTTTTCTCACGCTTTACAAAACCGTCTTTTACCAGCTTTTCAATGATGTCCGCCCTTGTCGCAGGCGTACCCAAGCCTTTCCGCTCCACATCGTCGCCCATATCTTCCGCCCCGGCACGTTCCATTGCAGATAATAATAAATCTTCTGTAAAATGCTTCGGCGGGGAAGTGAAATGCTCACTGATTTTCGTCTGCACACCGTCAAATGCCTGTCCTTCCGACAGTTCCGGCAGCTTCTTTTCCTCTTTTTCTTCCTCCTGATTCCCGGAGATTTTAAAGGAACGCTTAAAGGCATCTTCAAAAGACTTCCACCCGTTATGCGTGACAGACTTCCCGGAAACAGTAAATGTGTGTCCGTTACAGGAAAACTCTGCCTTGACCGTTTCATACAAATGCTTCTCCCCGGTGGCGCATAAAAGACGGTTTGCAACCAGAGATAAGATTTTACACTCTGTTTCCGGCAATGCCGCAAGGTCAGCCTTCGCAATCTCCATTGTGGGGATAATGGCATGGTGGTCTGTCACTTTCTTACTGTTCAGAATCCTCTTTATATCCGGTCTGGGAGCTTTATTTTCCTCAAACATCAGGGAATGGAACACCGCTTCGATTACGCCCTCTGCGGTCTGCCCCATGTCATCAGACAGAAACTGGCTGTCCGTCCTCGGATATGTGGCTAACTTTTTCTCATAAAGGCTCTGTGTGTACTCTAAGGTCTGCTTTGCGGTAAACCCAAACAGGCGGTTCGCATCCCTCTGGAGCGTAGTGAGGTCATAGAGCTTCGGCGGCATGACTGTCTTTTCCTCTTTTACAACAGACGTGGTAAGAGCCTGCCCATTCTGACAAGCTCCCACAATCTCATCTGCTTTCTTTTTATCATCAATGCGCCCGGTGGCGGCATCTATCCCATCCATCAGGATATGTGCCATGTAATATTTTTCCTTCTGGAAATTCATAATCTTTGCTTCCCTGTCCACCAGCATCGCAAGGGTGGGTGTCTGCACCCTGCCCACCTTCAGGACTTTGCCGCCATACAAAACAGTGAACAGCCTTGTACCGTTGATGCCCACAAGCCAGTCCGCTTCCTGCCTGCACAGTGCGGAATGGTATAAATTATCGTAATCACTCCCCGGCTGTAAATTCTCAAACCCTTCCCGGATTGCGCTTTCCTCCATTGAGGAAATCCACAGGCGTTTGATCGGCTTGTCACAGCCTGCCATTTCATACACCAGACGGAAGATAAGCTCACCCTCCCGCCCGGCGTCAGTGGCACAGATTGTGGCGGTGACATCTTTCCTGTGCATCAACTGGCAAAGTACGTCATACTGCGCTTTCGTGTCCGACTTGACCTCATACTGCCATTTTTCCGGATTTACGGGAAGGCTCTCATACGTCCATTTCTTCCACTGTTCCCCGTAGCTTTCCGGCTGTGCCAGCTCCACCAGATGCCCCACGCACCAGCTCACAATATACCCGTTCCCTTCCATATATCCGTCACTGATTTCCGTTGCGCCGATTACTTCTGAAATACTTCTTGCAACACTTGGTTTTTCCGTTATCACTAACTGCATTTATTCATCCTCTCCTTCTTTATCCTCAAAAAAATCGTCCTCACTGTCCTCGTTTTCCTCGTCATCTTCGTATTCTTCTTCCTCGTCCTCCTCATCATCGTCCTCGTCAAGAAATTCCTCTTTCTTTTTCCGGACTACCTTGAAATAATAGCCGCCGCCGATAGCGATAACTGCCACAACTCCAAGAATGATATAGGTTGCCATCGGGTTTTCTTCTGCTTTCTCCGGCTCTGGTTCAGGTTCTTCGGTATTTTCTTCCCCGTCTGGTTCTTCCGTAAGTTCTTCTTCTGTTTCCTGTTCCCCGTTGTTATTGGGCAGTGCGCCCTCCGACACAGGGATTGCAGATTCCAGAGCAGCGGAATTTTTCGGTAAGGTTTCGCTGTTGTCCGCTGTCACGTTTAACAGGTCATTTTCCGTAACTTCCGTCAGGAAGTACACCATTTCTTCCTCCCCGTCCCGGTCAATGATAAGGTAGAACACTTTTTCCGATGCAGTCTGGATTGTATAAAATTCCTTCCCGGTTTCGCTTTTTTCCTTCTCCCCGGATTCTTCCTTTTCCTCCGATGCAGCCGCTTCCGCCATTGCCTGTTTTTTCTGTTCAGCCGGGCTTAATTCTGATACGGTATTCCCGTCACTGTCCGTTTTGGTATGCTCCGTTACCTGTGCGGTAGCAGAGGAAGGCTTGGTTGCCTGTGCATTGACCGGGAGCTGCTCTGCCGGGTTCTTCTCACCGCTGTCCTCCTTTTCCGGATCGGTGTAATATGGGTTGGCTGTTTTATAAACCTCTGACATATTCCCGGCATTATCCATAGCGGAAATGGTAAAATACTGGTAGCCTGCGTCAAACTGCTGCAAGCGGATATTTAAGACACCGTTTGTAAGCTCCGTAAACTCATACCCGTTCACATACACCGCCTTGATGCCGGAATCCGTATCATGCGCCTGTACGCTTAACAGACCGTCACTGACCGCAGCGTTTAGGGTAGGCTTCGTGAAATCAAAACATTTAATATAACGGTTCTTCTCATAGGTCTTGCCCCTCTGGTCTGTCACAAGCACATAGACGGTGGTATTTTCCGAAATCTCCACATACATATCCTCTGTGATGTCCGTCCAGCTCCCGTTCTGTGCGACTTTTGCCTGTACGGTCTTTATGGTGAAATTGCCGGAATGTGCCACATCTTCTATGGAGATATGTACCTTTGTGGTGTCATTGTGCCACCCGGACGGAGTGGAGATTGTGATTTTTACATTCGGGTTCACATATTCACATAAGCTGTAATCTTCCTTGCAGGCTTCACAATCTTTGTCAATGGAATACTGTGTGCATTTTTCTTTACAGGTACATTCCGGCTTTGGAATCTCATTCCCCGATACCGTTCCGCCCTCCGTTTCTTCTTCTGATTCGCCGCCGCTCTCACCGGGTTCTGTTTCAATGCTTTCCTCCGCTTCTTTGCTGCCCTCTGTTCCGGTGCTTTCCTCTGTTTCCCCTTCGGTACTGCTTTCCTCCGCATAAGCGTCTACCGTATTCCCGCTGTTCGCCATAACCGCCCCTATGGGCATACAGAACAATAATGCCGATAACAGCAGCGACGCCACTGCCCTAACTGATAACTTTTTCTTCATTTCCTGCCATCTCCTTTGCGTTTTCTTTTTCTTCCAATAACTTCAAAATCTCGTCCTCGCTGAATTTAATGAGTAATTGCAGCTTCTCGGACGAGATTTTATGCTTTTCGATAATATCCATTTTTTCGGCTCTTTCCGCCATGCGCTTCTGTTCTTCCAAATCCTTCTGCTTCGCCTGTAATGTTTCAAGCTGCGCCCGCACTTTGGTAAGCTCCTTTTCAATGCGTTCCTTTGTCATAAATTCCTCACTTCCTTCTGTTTTTTCCGCTTTTCCCATCCGACGGGATCAAAATCATTAAAATCCAGTACAGCTCTGAAAAGCCATTTGTTATTTACCCATCTTTGCAGTTTTCTGGTAACAGGCGGTGCGGTGGGTTTTTCATATACCATCACATAAGGATCAAAACCCATATCCCGCAGAGTATATATCCTATACAAATCCTGTTCGTGGCTGCTGTTATAGTTTGTCAGCACATACACCCGTCTTTTCCGGTAATCATTCACAGTTGTAAGCTCTGAAAATCTTTTAAAATACCCTGTCAGGTCATCTTCCGGATTATCCCAAGCAAAGTGCAGCATTTTTGTTTTCACTTTATTCAGCATCTCCACTTTCTCCGGAGTAATCAAGCGCACATCAAGCCCCTGTGTAAAGTCCACCATTGCGCCACTTTGCACAAGCTGTTGTAATAACCGTTCCCAATCCGGACAGGCTAACAGATTCGCATCAAGCAGCTTTATTTCCCTTTCCCCATTCCAGAACTCGGCTAGGTCAGCAACCGCTTTTGTCCTGCGCCCCTCTTTATCCCCTACAATGCAAAAACCGCATCCACGAGGACACCCTCTTGACAGAAAACCGTATGCTGTTCCCGCAAATTTCGGGTATAATGCGTAATCTGGATATGTATGCTCTACTTCTTCCGGCAGATAGTTTTCAAGTCCATACCCAGTGCCGCCCCTTATAATGTGGTCAGCATGGATTGTGCCAGAATAATCCTTTGAATAACTATCTGTAAACACCCGGCTCATATATACAAGGTCATAATGTTTCCTCCCATCATGCCATTCCACCGTATCGCCCCTCGCCTTATGATAAGCAGACAATTTCATCAGACACAAATTGGGGAAATTGTGACTGTCCACATCAATCAATCCGATTTTAATAGTATCACTCTCCTTTTTTAGTTATGAAATTGCTATATCACTTTATTGTCAGTTAAGCCTGCCAAACGCATAAAAATGGCTCTGCCAGTACGGGGAATTGATGCTTGCGTAACTGATCGGATCGCCGCAGTGTATCATTGTACCATTGCCGCAGTAAATCCCCACATGGCTCACCGCCCCGGCTGAATTGTAAGTCCCGGTAAAGAATATAATATCCCCTGCCTTTGCGTCCGATGCGGAAACAGGCGTACACTGGTCATAAATCCCCTGTGCGGTGGTTCGTGGAAGGTTGTGTACTCCGCTGTTGGTAAATACCCAGCAGACAAAACCAGAACAGTCAAAACTTGTGGAAGGGCTTGAACCGCCCCACACATACGGGAATCCTAAATATTTTGCGGCTTCCTCCATAAGAGCCTGCACCGATGCATCATCGTAGGCATCCGGTGGTATGGCGTTCCCCGGCAGTCCGCCCGGTGTTTCCCCATACAGTGTGCCTTCGCCCACATCAAAATAAAATAGCGGGTTGTAATACTCCCCGTTATATAAACATTCGATATGCAAATGGCTCCCTGTGCTGCTCCCGGTATTGCCCGTTGTCCCGATGACCGCCCCTTTTTCCACTGTCTGCCCCGCACTCACGCTTAAGCTGTCCATGTGGGCATACTTGGTTGTATAACCGTCTATCGCAATCGCTACATAATTCCCATAATGGCTGTCGTATGCCGCCGCTGTTACCGTACCGTCATGCGCTGCATATACGGTTGTGCCTGTCGGGACTGCTATATCCACGCCCCGGTGAAATTCCTCATTCCCTGTGACCTCGTTTTTCCGGTATCCGTAATAGCTTGACACATAATAATACCAGTAGAGGTTAAGCGGCGAAGCAAACTCTTGAAGCAGACCATTCGTTTCCCCATACATGGCAAAAATCTCCGCCTGTTCGGTATCCATTTTCCCGGAAACAAGGCTCTCTAACGATATGACCGTAAGTGTCACTCTGAGGATACTGACCTCGTATTCTTCTTCCTCCTCGTACTCATATTCTTCCTCTGTTTCTTCCCCGGTAACCGGATCAGTGACTGTCCTTGTGCCAGTCTTTGTGACCGTCCTTGTCCTCGTTTCCGTATCCGGCGTGAGCGTCAGCGTATACATCTCGTCAAAAAGAGCCTGTATTTCACTTTCCACCTCACTTGCGGTAAACTCTGTATGGACTGCGGATAAATAGCTGATAAGGGTATACGGGTTATGCCCGATTGCGCCAAGATTATAGGAATATTCGTCATACCCCGGATTGTCTGTTTCCACCCGGTCAATCTCTTTCTGCAGCTCAAGCTCCAGACGGGTAAACTGCAAATCAGCGGCGTCAATCTCCTTCGGCTTGCTTAAATAGCTCGCCGCTAAAATCGTTGACTGCGTATCCGCAAACATCGCCCCACAGGACGATACGGAAACCATAATCATCATAAGGAGCAGAGCCATGATGCCCACCGTCACAAGCAAACCGGCATTTTTCCTTGCAAACTCCTGTAACTTCCTCGCCACAGTGACCGCACCGTTTTTCGTCTTTTCAAACGCCTGCTCCGCTGTTTTGGCAGATGCCGCTTTCTTCCTAGCCTTGATGTACTCCCGCTTGATGCGCTGTTTCTGTAACCGCTTCTGCAACACTTTTTTCTGCATCTGCGGGTTTTCCTCCAAAAACTTCTGATACTGGAAATTGACTTCCTTTTTAAACTGCTTTTTTTCCAGCTTTGCCACCTTCGCCCGCTGTTTCTGCTCTTTTCCCTTTATCTGCCTTTTGACGAAAGAAAACAGTTCTTCCCCTTTCTGCTCCGATTTGTGTGCGCCCTCCACTGCTGAATTTTCTTTCTCCGTTTCAGCAATCTTCCCATGCACAAAATTCCGGCTTTCATTCTGCATCCGGCGCATGGTGGTTTTCGGTATGCCCTCCTGCTTGAAGGGTTTTTCCTTATCCAGAGGGACAACCACATACTTTCCCTTCCCGGTTTTCTCGTCAAATACTCTCTGCAAAGTATATTCCCTTGTCTTTGGCAGCTTTGCCCTTGCCTTCTGTACCTTCTTCCCGGCTTTCCCTGCCTGCCGCTGTTTCTTTTGCAGCTTTTTACTGCCCGTAAATTCAGAGCCTCCTTCCCCCTGAAACAGATTTCCGGTATTCTCCGCAAAAGATTCTTCGGTAAAGGTTTTATTTTCCGTTTTTTCCTTTGTGCCGCCTTTTACCCGGTGTTCCTTTTGTACCCGCTTTTTATGGTATTTCCCTTTTTTCTGCGACTGCCTGTAAGTATCCCTCCGGTGGTAATCTTCCGTATCCGGCTGTTTTTTCTCCATTTCCTCCGGCTGGCTGAAATTGTCCTGCCCGGTAAATCCACTGCTTTCCCTGACAAAATCAGGCTTTTCTCCCTGCCCCGGCTTCGCATCGGACTTTTGGACTTTTTGTCCAGAAGTGGTCTGGTACATCTGCTTTTTCGCTTTGGCTTTTGAAGCATGGTTCGATTCCCGCTGTCTGGTATCTCCCTTTTGGGAATCCACACCCTTATGTTCCGAAAAAGTTTGATTTTCCTGTAACTGCCCATTTCCGGACTTCTGGACTTTTTGTCCAAAAGTTTCCTGATGCGCCTGCGTAACTTTTTCCGCCTGCCTTTTCCCGGCTGAACCATGCCCCGGCTTCTTGGTATCGGCATCCCTCGGCTGATAGGCAGCACTGCCGCCACCTGTAAAGGCATTATCGGCTCCCTTACGGAACTCCGCATTTACTTCTTTACGGTAGGCGGTATCCTGTTTTTTCTTCCCTTTCTTTTCTGCCATTAACCTTCCTCATCTTCCTTCGTTACGGATTCCTCCGGTTTTGTGTTCATAATCGCAAAAGTTTTTGTATTAGCCGGGTATTTATCCACGAATGGGATAACCACATTGTCAAACAGTATCAGACCGCTTCCCGGTTCAGAATTAGTGACGTGCATGAGCTGTTTCTCCGACAATCCCAACTTATCCGCCAAGATATGCTGGTCTTTGGCGTTCTGGTTCAGCAGATATACAAAATCGCTGTTCCCCAAGATGCCCTCGATTTCCTCCGATTTCAGAAAATCGCCCACGTTCTGCGTCAAGCCTGTCGGGATTCCGCCCCATTTCCTGAAACGCTTCCAAATCTCCACCGAATAGATAGCTGTCTGCTTTTCCTTCAAAAGCAAATGGAACTCATCACAGTAGTACCTTGTGGCAACTTTGCGCTCCCGGTTCTGCGACACCCTGTTCCAGACCGCATCCTGCACAATCAGCATCCCAATCTCTTTTAACTGGTTTCCCAAGTCACGAATGTCAAAACACATGATCCGGTTGTGTGCGTCTACATTGGTTCGGTGGTTAAAATAGTTCTGTGAGCCATGCACATACAGTACAAGGCTGTTGGCAATCCGAACCGCCTTCTGCTTCGCTTCCCTCTGCATCTCCGGCGCAACGTCCCTCGGCTCATACTTTAACAGCGCATTATACAAATCTTCCAGTATGGGCATATTCTCCGGCTTCGGGTGCTTGAAATACCCGTCATAGATATGTTTGATGCAGGTGTCAATGATGCCCTTCTCGTCATTTTCCAGACCGTCCTTCCCTCCGGCAATCAAATCACACAGCGTAATCAGGAAGTCACTCTTTAGCTTCAACGCTTCCTTATCCCCTTTATGGGAAAGCTGAATGTCCATCGGGTTCAGGTAATCCTTTGAATTGGTGGCAAGCCTTACCACCTGCCCATGAAGCGCCTGCACCAGAGGGAAATACTCGCCTTCCGGATCGCAGACAATAATATCGTCCTTCGTGATAAGGAAACAGGACAAAATCTCCCTCTTTGCCGAAAAAGACTTACCGCTTCCCGGTGTTCCCAAAATAACTCCGTTCGGTGTACGCAGCCTTTTCCGGTCTGCCATAATCATGTTGTTAGAAAGTGCGTTCAGACCGTAATAAATAGCAGGTGCGGGCATGAAAAGCTCCTGTGTGCAGAACGGTACAAGGACAGCAGTGCTTTTTGTGGTAAGGTTCCTTTCAATCCCCACGTCATTACACCCAATCGGCGCACTTGCCATCAGCCCCTGCTCCTGTAAATACTGCAAACACCGTAAGTTACAGTTTGCCTGCTGGATAATGCCGGATACCCTCTGCGTAAGGTTTTCAAGCTCCCTCTTTGTCCTCCCGTAACAGGTAATCAGGAATGTCATTTTGATAAGTTTCTGGTTGCTTGTATTCAGATCGTCAAGCAGTTCCAGAGTGTCCTTCTCATACGTCACGATGTCAGTCGGCAGAATATCCATATCGTAACCGCTCCGGACTGCCTTTTTCTGTTCCTCAATCTTATTTTTCTGAATGTCGGTGAGCGCACGTTTTATCATTTTGATTGCTTCCACCGGATCAATCGTCCTCATGTGCATAGTAAGGGTAAGGTTGTCATCAATGTCCAGCAGCTTCTTAATCATCTCGTCCGTAAACTTGGGCGCAATCATATCAAGGTAAGACACGCTCCCATAAATACTGCCGGACTTGAAGCGGCTCGGATAGCGGAAATCAAACCCCGGCGGCGCAATATAATCTTTAACTGACTTTCCGGATTCTGACAGTTCCTTAAAGGAAAAACGGAAAGGCTCCATCGTACCCTGATTGAAATACTCATGTAAGATACGGAGCCTTTCCTTCCCGTCAAGACCTCTGGCGTTTGTGCCGATATTGTTTAAATTGTGTACCACATCTTTTTCAATATTGCTTAGTTTGCTCTTTGCTTCCCTGTACCCGATACTTTCCACACCGAAAATAATGTACTTTGACTTGATAATGCCATTGTTGCCCTTTGCCGACTGGTGCTTTAACATCTGCGTGTATTCATCACGAATATCGTCAAACGCATCCCCCTGCAGGGCAATGTCAAACTGTTCCGCAAGAGCCTGTTCGCTGACCTGCCTGTTGAATAAGAACAACTGGAATTTTATGGACGGATCGAAATAGTTAATCAACTTGCTGTATTCCTCCAAAATGTCAGCCTGATCCTCCACCTCCAGCAAGTCATAATTGATGTCATAAAACTCCACCATTTTCGTATAATAATTGTCCGCCACCTGACAGATGCCGTCCCGGTACATTTTCTTAAATGTAATGGTTTTCTGTGCGGTGTCCGGCTTCGCCTGTTCTTTGCTGTTCCCGGCAAGGACACGCCTAAGCTCCGCCAGACGTTTCTTTTCCGAAAAAGTCAGTCCCGCCTTTTCCGGTGTCTGTTTATTTTTCTGCGGCTTTGGCTTTCCCACTGCCGCCTTTTGCTTTTTCTTCAAGGAAATATACCTCCTTCCTGATTTTTTCCCGTTCCTCCAACTGCTCGTAGAGGTTTTCCGATTTATACGGTCTGATTCCCGGCGTGAGTACCTTCTGCCGGAGCATGAAGTATAAAATCTTCTCTGCCGGGAAACCGTCTTTTTCATACATAGCCAAAAAGAAGAATGGCAGCATTGCGCCCACCATGATAAGCGCCGCCCCCTGTATGCCTAATACCCCTTTTGTGAGGAAATATAAAGGAACACCCACAAGGGCAGCTCCCGAAAAACAGATAATCTGCCTTTTGGTAAGGTTCAATGCTACTTTTGTCTTGATTCCACTCAGGTCTTTTGGCACTGGTACTGAAATTGCCATAAATTCCGCTCCTTTCGTGGGCAATGCCCGCCAAGCACAGCCTTTTGTGCTTAGTGGGCATTGAAAATTGATTTGCTTAAAGAACCTGTCTTGAACAGGCTGAAACACAGGATTACGGTATATGCCGCTACCGACCATAATGCGCTGTGCAGGTTGCCCGCCACTGCGACGCTTGCCACCAGAACAGCATAAATCGCCACACATACCATGATAAAGAAACCCTGAAACGCCAGTGCGACAAGTCCTTTTAAATAATTCGTCCCGATTGTTCCCCATTCCCGGTTGGTAACTGTCGCTGCCGGGATTGGCGCTACTGATACATAAAGGTATATTTCAATCATGCGCCCGTATAAAATGACGGTGATGAGGACGGACATGATTTTCATACACAGGCTGATTACCATTGTTTCCAGACCTAAACCGATCAGCTCCCCGATACTCATTGTGTCTATCTGGCTGTTGAACATGGAAGTAAGCGTTGCTTCCACATCAAGGCTTGTAGAGCCTGATATGGAAGATGCCGCCTGTGTCACTACATGGCTTCCAACGTCAAATACCGCCATGACAATATCAAAAGTCTTGGAAAGCAGCATGACAGCGATGCAAGCCTTGAATAAAAAACGGAAGAACAGGCTTGTATCGAAGTCATGCATATTGTTTTTGTCTATTACCATTGTGATAAGCTCATAAATCAGCACGAAACTGATAATCAGCCCTGCTATGGGGATTACCACATTCTCCGACAGCGTCCTTACCATGCTGAATATGCCGGAGTTCCATGTGCTGGGTGTCTTGCTGACTTCCCTGGCAATCGTGCCTACCTTGTCATTGACGTCGGTAAACATCGTGCCGAGGTTGTCAAGCACCCACCCCTGAAGCATTTCCTTTATGAAATCAGTGATTTTGTCAATGATTCCGCCCATGAAGGGTTATCTCTTATGAGAACAGTGTGGAAAGCTGTGGAATCACCGTCTGCGCCACAATGATAATGCCCCCGCCGCTCATAAGCTGTTTAATGCCCTGTGATT
>OASY01000292.1_pt1 | contig 38996 bp, 46 predicted proteins | sample 1501231 | NCBI WGS metagenome assembly OASY01 (sample SAMEA2579917, study PRJEB22360) | human gut metagenome | biome: human gut; feature: human-associated habitat; material: faeces | place: Denmark | collected 2008/2010 | reverse complement strand
CCCCCCCCGACAATATATGGATCAATCTGAGAAACCGATTCATCCATATCTAGCCAAGCGCGCGCACATGCCAAATCCAGCCCATCATCAATATCAATGCTCGTTCTTTTATCTAAGATGTACCGATAGGGATTGTGCCCGTGAAAATATTTCCACTCAATCATTTTTTCACGCGGAGCAAGTAAAATGCCGTCCGTTACAAAATATAACGGCGGAAGCTGTTGGGATGGAACATGTTTGATTCCAAGTTCATAATTGACGGGGCCGTTATCATCCCACAGATATCGCTTGAATTTTTCCATCGACACCAAGGAGTCATACCCCTGTTCCAATGCCTCATGGTAGAGCTTAATCGCTTCTTTATAGTGCCGTGGAAAAACCAACGGTGCTGTACAAGTAGCCCAGAGAATATCATCACCCGGAACATTTTCGCAAATATAGGCAACGACCTCACCAAATGTTTTGGTCTTTTCATCGCAAAATTCCGGTGCACGTTTATGTGTCAGTACTCCTTGAGAGGAAGCCATGGCAAGCATTAAATCAGAGTCAGAAGATACGACAATATTGGTAATTGCATCCACCTGTTTTAATTGATTGATTTTGTTAATTAAAAGATTTGTTCCTGCAAAGGGCGCAATATTTTTGTTTTTTAATCTACGGCTTCCCTCACGAACGGGAATAATTGCTGTAATGCTCATACAATCCTCCTGCTTTATTTCTTTTTTATAATTCTTTTTGCACTACAAAGCAGTGTATAATACACTTTTCTATAGCACATTAAAACGGCCACCATCGGGATCAGAATCAAGATATAGTGTTTAGAATAAACATATAACCACGCTGTCACGCACAACATAAGCCAAACGAAAAAGGATGTAAAAATACTTTTCTTCGGTAACACATCTTGCGTATGACTTGCTCGAATTGCAAAAATCAGAAAACTCGAAAGGGCCGAGGCAATTGTTGCGCCTTGAACACCAAACCATTTTACAAAGACAATGTTCATTACTGTATTTGCAATAGCACTTATTACTGCCGATTCGCCCATTGTTTTGGAATCTTTTTTTGCAGAAAGAATCGCTCCCAAATAACCAGAAGCCGTATTGATCACGCTACTGATAAGCAAAAACGGAACATACTTCCATGCAACAAAGAAATCCTTCGCATATAAAACATGAGCCAATATGCGGGTCGTCAATATCAGACCAAGTGCCAGAAGAGACATCAGTGCATCCAAAATCTGAAAGGTTTCTTGATAAAACACTTTAGAATCTGCGTTATACTCTTTTACTGCGGAAATCTGCCACGCCTGCAAAAATAGCTGCTGTATCGTATTGAGAATCGTTGGAATCTTATATGCAACGGACAAAATACCATTTGCAGAAACACCAATCAAAAACGACACCACATATTTGTCTGATGCACTATTGATCCACCAACTGACAGCCGTGAGAACCAGAGGTGCGCTATATTTTAAAACCTCCGCCTGTACCTTCTTGCTGATTTTAAGATGCGTATAACTCCATATTTCCAGTCGAACTGCCAGATAAATTGCGGGAATCAACTGGGACGCACAAGAAGCGATGAAAAATCCAGTGACTCCAAGTTCGAAGACCAGAAGAAGCAAAATATTAGTTCCGACTAGGCAAACCGTGCTGATAATTCCGGCTATCGCCATTTGCTTTACAGCTTCACATCCTTTTGCAAATTGCGTCAGGAGTGAATAAAGCAGTGTCGAAATAAAATACAAAAGAATCAGTAGTTCTTCTCCGGCAAAAACATTTGTAATATGAAAAACACTATTGGCAGCTAAAATTGCGGCAAATATGAATGCCGCAACTGAAATACGCCGCAACCCAATCGAAAAAATATCGGCCCGATCATATCTGGAATCCATGCTGTAACGCATAACACCATCGACAATATTCACCGATAGAATTGGAATTAGAAGCGAAACAGTCGAAACAGCCAAATCGTATGTTCCGTATTCTTCTGTTGTCAGAACGCTGGTGTAGAGCGGAACCATCAAAAACGTCAGAATCTTGGTCGAGAAGCTGCTGATGGTAAGAATTCCTGTATTTTTTATCAGGTATTTATAGCGATTATCCATCCTATCACCTTCTCAATCCAAAATTGCATCCAAGGATTCCGGTGCATCCACATCGGAAAGCTTATCTTTCAAACAGGTTTCGCTTAAAATCTCGCTGATTTTCCTTGTGTTGACAGAAGCAGCTGGGTTTCCGCATAAATCGCATAATTTATAGAGGAAATGGATTTTCGGCTTTTTCTCTTGCAACATACTGACACTCAAAACGCTTCCGGAGTTGACTGTTAGAAAAATATGATCGGAAAAATCACGGCCTAGCTGAATCGCTTCCCAAGGAATTGCGGAATTATTATCCACATTCAACCCGGCAGAAACAAATCGGTCGATGGAATCACGCGGATGCACTTTAACGATCAGATTTTCATTTCCAATCAGTGCGGCCACCTGTTTAATTACATTAAGTTCACCGACTGGCGCACCACCCTCAAAATCAAATACGCTGGAAAAGAAAATATACTTTTGAGGATAAACCGCTGTTGACGTATGAAATAGTTTTGAAAGAACTTGCGCCGTTTTTTCGTCTGCCTCAATTTTGGGAATCTGTACTGGATTCAAATGACCCTTATAAAGTTCCGGATAAAAACAATAGAAGTTGTGCTGGCATTCTAAGAGTGTTTTCTTTCCTAGAATTTTCCGTAGTGGGTTTACGATTTTATCTTTTTTTGCTAGATACTCTCCATCTGCATAAGAGAAGATACCCTCCTCAAATCGAGAGACTTTAATTTGAGGATTCTTCTCATAAAGTTCTGCGAAAACAACTTTAAGATTGTCAAATTGATTATAATAGATCAGGTCATCATAAAAATCAGATTCAAATGGATTTCCAAATCCACCATTTCCAACTATTTCTTTTATGGTAACAGACAAATTTTCTTTTCGGTTACTAGATTGCAAATTCATTTGCTCCCTGCATTGCCATAAATAACAGCTATTGAAGACTTTCAACGTTGATAAGCGATCGATAATTTGTCCAGCATTTCGTGAAAGATTGGAAAAAGCAACCGTAACCGAATCTTTTGAAAAGAGAACATTTTTCAGTTGAATGGCTTCAATAAGTTGAAAGTATGTATTACAAACACACAGTATTTTTCTCATGATGTCTCGATTCCCTTGATGAGTGTATTACTGTAAATCCTTGCTTTTGGCGAAATAACCGTGGCATCTTCAGGAATATTGTTTGTTACGATTGCGCCCGCTCCAACTTTTGAGCCTGAATTTATCGTAACGCCCCCAATTATAATAGCTCCAGCAAATACATTTACATTATCTTTGATAATTGGGGCTTTTCCATTTTTGTAACCGATAGTTACTTGTTGGTTTACCCCAAAATTTTCACCAACTCGTTCAGCCGCAATAATTGTGGCAAATCTATGTTGGATATACAGCCCCCCACCCGCTTGCATATCTGGACGAATCATCAATGTTTCCATCGGCGGAAAGAAGATTCTTGTAAAGAAATCTGCTACATATGATTTTGCATAATGAAGTCTATACTGTAATAAATTTCGAAATTCTTTTTTTGCTAAAAGTGTATCACCGAAAAAGCAAAAATCCGAGCATACCTTTTTATCAATTTCTTTCCAACGCTTTAAATCTGCATGAATCATCATCCATGTTTTTGATATATGGCACAACCACCAAAGCGGGACAACTCTCCACAAATTAAGAATTAGTTTTATCCTTTTTAGCATCTTTCTTTATTCTCACTCTTTCAATCAAATAATCCAATCAAAAAACTCACATAGTTTTCAAAACTATAATTTAACGCTGTCTTTTTTGCATTCTCACTTAGTGTGCGATACCGATTTGGATTCCGGATAATATTTATAATCGCTTGCAGAAATGCATCCGTATCCCCCATTGTATCCATGAGCGCACCATTTACTCCATTTTCAATAACTTCGGACACCCCACCAGATTCTGCAAAGCCAATCACGGGTACCCCGAATTTCATTGCTTCCAAGACCACCGATGGAAATGTGTCTACACGTGAAGTCATTGCTAGAACATCTGCTGATGTGTATAGTGCGGCCATCTCATCAGCTCCCGTTAATTTTCCAAGATATACAAAATTTTGAGGGGGGGTGTTTTTTGCAATACAAGTGTCATAGAAGCTTTCTTTTTTTCCCGCCCACACAAATAAAATTTCTGCAGGAGCCAACCTTGACATTTCAAGAAAATAATCAAACCCTTTGCGGCTTGTTGTATTCCCAATGCCAACCACTATTCGTTGGCCGCTTCTTTTACGGATCCTTTCTTCAAGGATTTGCGATGCATTGAATATTTTTTGTTGCGAAACATCTTGAAGATATATTCCCTGCGGCTTCACCATCTGTTGGTTTGATACTTTACCATAATTCGATGTAATTTTCTCTTGCATTTCATTCGTTGGAAATATAACATAATTGGAATAGTCAAGAATTTCTTTGAGTTGATTCTCAATCTTTAATTGTTTAATCACATCGGGCATTTCGTGTATTAACGAAACCACTTTTATGCCACATTCATTAGCCATTCTAATACAATCCCCATTAACTGCGGTGTTAGCTAACAAGTTATTATAGCCAGCTCTTTTTAATTCGAGGAAAATTTTATTTAATTTTCTTTTTGAAAGAAACACCTGTAGGGGCGCAATTTGAGCATACTCATCATTGAGTTCGCCAAACTGCCTTGATAAAATACAAATATCTTTTCCTTGGCGCTTCATCTCTTTTGCAATATTCTCAGCCAACAAACTTGCTCCCAACCGATTTGACTCATGGGATAATATCACGATGCCTTTTTGTGTGCGTATAGGTTCTATATCCATTATATATTTCCAATCGGATGGATTTTCAATGATAAGTTTTGCTTTGAAAATAAATTTACGGACATAATATGTTACTATATTCGTTTTTAAGAATTCCATTATCCTCACCATCATAATGCAACTTTTCTGCCCACAAGAATGCCCAAAACCACACATAATATAGCATAGGATTTGTTCCACCTGCAACTACGAAAGAAACAATAGCAACTGTATAACTAAAGCATTTATTATCGTGGCTTTTAGCCATTCTTTTCCAAAGCGGTTTTATAAATGACCATAATACAAATATAATAATACCTATCCCTATCAATCCACATTGATATAAAAGTGCATGATAATAAACTTCATACGACCACATAGTTGACTTGTTCGCTAAACTCGTGGATACATATGAATTTAACCCATGTCCAATAAATACACCGTGAAAGCTATTTAGCCACCCATTAAGAAGTGCCGTTATATTTCCACCACGCTTTTGTGTCCCGATTGCCTTTGAGCTCAGTCCATAAATCACCGTATTTATAGCTTGCTGAAAAACATTTGTTATATTTAATGTCTTTCCGATATAATTCATGGCATAATACAGAAATATTCCACCAACTAAAACAGCAGCAATACTTTTTAGAAGAATTTTTGCTGAGCATTTTCTCATAATCCGAATTGCCAAAATGAAAAATGCCCCCGCCATTAAAATTTCGAGAGTTTTTCGTCCGCTGATAACCGCATATGAACATCCCGCAATAACTCCCACATATAGGCAATATCTTTTTGGCTTCGATAGTGTTTTTGTCGAATAGAGCATCGTGATCATATACGGAAGGATAAAGATAAGTGCTGGTTCATTAGACATTCTGAGCGACAATTCATTTGATTTTATAACTGCACTTGAAACGTACATCAAATTAAAAACGGCCAATTTAGGAATGACTCTAAAGTTTGCCATTATCGCTCCAATATTCAGAACGGTAATGGTTGTCCCACCATAAATTAAAAAAGACTCAATATACTCCCACCGTTTTTTCTTTGTAAATATCATGCCGAGAAAAAAAGATGCTATCGGAGTAATGAAATAATAATTCACAAGTGCATAATCAACGCTTGCAAATTTGTACCCAGAAAGAATTCCATAAAAAAGAGAAAACCCAAAATATCCGATAAATCCAATTATTGCTACGTAATAAGTTTTTTTCACTCGTGTTTTGCAATAGAGATTTTCCATAAAGCTTATCCCACACAGGAGAACAAGTAATGCCGTTTTTGTACCCGCATATGCTCTTGGAACTGCCATCATCAAAAAAAGCCATATGGTTCCAATCAAAAGATAAAGAATGTCTATCGTGTTTCGACCATTTACTTTTATGTACATAATAAATATTCCTTAGGATGGAAAAGTTTTATATTTTCCTTAAAATGTCTTTTTCCCCATTCTTCCACGCTTATAGTCCATATATGCTATTGTAAGCATTTTGATTTTTGTGACTTTATCACTCTCAAACCATAAAACATGTCCGAGATGTTTTATGGTTTGAGCCACATTCAAGAAGATACGTTTGAAAGGTGAATAGAATTTTTTATTGTAGTAAAATCGGTTTCTAAAGATGTAATAATGCCGAATTGGATTATGGCTTGTATGCTTTGAACCATTGTCATCACCCAATTTCTGATTCAGGACAGCCCCCATATACAACATAATCTTATAGTTTTTCAGCACAAGCTGCCTGCAAAAATCGACTTCACATCGATCAATAAAATAGTCCTCGTCATATCGCAAATGGTTTTGGCAAATAAGTTTCACGTTGACAAACGATCCTGACGTAATCACCCATGGAACGCATATTTCCTTTTCTTCTCTCTGGAAAGACGAGTTATCATAATTGATATACGGTGCAACAATCCCGACCCTACGAGTTATATACTCCCTATTGCTTTCAATATGTGCTTTAAGCAACTCAATATTATCGCTTGTAAATACACTGTCTTGATCAAGCAAACAAAGATAGTCTATACTTCCTTGAACCTTATTGAGCACCCAGTTAAACGAAGCAGGGAGTCCGATGTTTCCTCCGTTCCAATGATATATAATATTGGTGCAGTCTTCCCAGCTTAATAAGTCGAATATATTGGAATTGTCCAAAATATATACAACATCAAATGATTTGGCATATAGCTTAACTCTTGCAATTTCTTCTTTTGGAAGATTATAAATTACTACGCATGCTGCATACTTCATATTTTTGTATCTATCCACTTTCCTAAAGCAATCATCATTTTGTTTTTTATGGCCAGTCTTATTTGATTCGGAATAAACGGAATTAGTGCTAGACGCACTTTCATATAAAGTTGGTGAATTATTCCCACTTTTGGTCTTTCAGCAAAATCAATATCTTTGTATTTGTTTTTCAGGTGACACAAAACAGTTCTATCCCACATACCTTTTTCAATCCCAGCTATAATTGAAAAACCGTTTCGTAAAACAATTGCTCGATTCTCATAAAATACTTTACTATAGTTTGGATTATTTGCGCATTCCAAATATTTCAGTTCAAACTCACGATCTGTCAGTCCATTTGCGAATTCGTTTTGAATAAATGCGCTTGATGCAAGATATGCTACAAAGCTGTGTGCATATCGTTCGTCCATACGGATATAACGAATTAGACTTCCAGCGATTTTGGCTCTGTAGAAGTGTCCCTGTGGTTCAAGCTTACAATATGCAATTTTATGACTTTTCACCTCTTTTAGCAACTCTTCAACATAAGCATTATTTACTGGATTATCAATGAATGCATCCCCCAAAAAGACAAAATAGTAATCAGATGGATACGCTTGTGAAGTTTTATATACACATTCCGGCAATGTTGCTTTTTCGCCATTATACATAGGTATCCATCCACTAGAAATTTTTTGACTGTATTGTGGACCGCAAATAGATAGAATGCAAATATAATTTTCCGGACTCCAATTTTTGTGTAGAACACTTATAAAATTCTCGCATATGTCGATATAACTGCTATGCGTTGGGACAATAATTATATATTTCTTTTTCATAAGAAATTTTATCCTATAAATTTGTTTAACGTTTCTCCGTTCAAAAAATTATTTTTGACCATAAGAATTCAGTAGGATGATGGCTTTTCCCTTTTCATATATACTGTAGTATTTCTTTACTTCCTCAGCACTTTCTCAAACATAAACTTCCGCAGCCAATTCGGAGCCAACGATGATCCGCTACGAATCACACAACTCTTAATGTACTGTCCTACTCCAATGAATCCCTGTTTCTTCATAAATTTGAACAGCCTTGCCTGTGTCCTGGCGTACTTCCAACCGGCTCTTCTTAAATACATATCCGAGCCTGCCCGCATATGGAGCAACGGCTCTTGAATGTTATAGCCCTGATACCCTGTCATCAGCATCCTTAGCCAGAGGTAATAGTCCTCCAGTAAGTAGAAATCTTGATAGGAGCCAACTGCTTCGACTGCGGACTTCTTATACATCACACAGGGGTGATTAAACGGATTACGCTTCTTTGCAAACTCTACAATTTCTGCATTCGTCTCCGGCGGCACCCGTTTCGTATCAACGGTGTTCGGATCAGTGGTAAACTCCTCCACAATGCCGGAGCAAATGCTCACTTCCGAATGTGTGTTAAACACAGCAATCTGTTTTTCACAGCGATCCGGGTACGCAATGTCATCACTGTCCATTCGGGCGACCAACTCATTTTTGCAATACTTGATTCCCTCATTCAGCGCATTGCCAAGCCCACCGTTTTTCGCAAGTCGGACAACATTTAATGTGTCACCCATCTCCTGCTGCTTTGTAGCAATCACGCCATCTAGCTGTTCGTTCAGCGGTCCATCACATACCAGCACAAAATCATTTGTGGAGATCGTCTGCGTTTGTATGCTCTCTATCGCCTGCTTCAGATACTCCGGCTTCTCTTTGTGATAAACCGACATAAGAACGGAGTATTCTCTGTATTCCACAACACTCATCGTCCCTCTCCACATATCAAAGATTACAGCCCAGACTCATCTCAAAGAGTCTGAGCCGTTTATTCCTTATAAAGCTCTACTAATCGTCCTCAGCAGTGTGAGCCACACTGCTGCTATGTCTCTTGTACCGCTGCATTGGGTCCCCACTACGCTCTAAATTGCACCATTTTTGACGCTATGGTAGCCCCCGTCTTTAGTCCTGATAGTACTATCACCCGCCACGGTAGCTCATGTGTTTGTTCCGGGTTCCACTCATCCACGCCATCGTAGCTTCCTTGTTTATGCCGGATTACCCCAGACGAATGAGCATAAGATCATCAGTACCAACCTGTTATCTCCAAGACCGGGATGAAATCGCAGATGATGTTATCACGGTCCAGCCCCGATAACGCTATGTGAAAGTCACCACAGTATCGTCAGTACCCTCACAGTGCCATCTGGCATAAACCCACGAGCTACGGTCGCATCCATAAAAGTGCTTTTTCAGGGCGTAAAAGCCTCAATTCAACCTCATTTTGCCCGCTCTCACGCTCAATCTCTCGGCATTTTGCACTACTAGAAGCAGTATTTCAGCTTTATACCGGTCAATTTACCAACTTTCTAACGCCACGCCACCGTAAGAGGTGTATTTATGCCTGACTCCACTCTGGAATTTTTTTCAATTTTTAGCAGCTCAAAATGCACAAAAGCGTCGATATTTAGTGGTTTTCTCCACTCATGGCGGTGGTTTGGCCCTCGGAAACTCCCTCGGTGCTTTCTGGTATAAACAGGATCTTCACGGTTGCCAGCATGATCTTCAGGTCCTCCACAAGGCTTGGGTGGGCGATGTACATCAGGTCCATCTGCAGCTTATCATACGGTGTCGTGTTATATTTTCCGTACACCTGTGCATAACCGGTCAGACCGGCCTTGGCCTGCAAGCGCAGGGCGAATTCCGGCATCTCCTCGCAGTACTGGGCGGCAATTTCCGGGCGTTCCGGGCGGGGGCCGACGATGGATAAATCACCCCGGAGGATATTCAGCAGCTGGGGAAGCTCGTCCAACCGGCAGGCACGGATGATATGGCCGACTTTTGTGACGCGGTCGTCCTTGTCGCCGGTGGAGAGGCGGGCGACACCATCCTTTTCGGCATCCACCCGCATGGAGCGGAACTTCAGGATCTCAAACTGCCCGCCATCCTTAGTCAGACGCACCTGCTTGTAGAATGCCGGGCCGCCATCCGATTTGACCGCAATGGCAGTGATGAGGAACAGCGGACTGAGAACGACCAAGCCGATCAGAGAAATAATGATATCCACGGCCCGCTTGATGAACAGATATTCCGGGCTGGCCATATAGCGGCCGACACGCAGCATGGGCAGATGGAACATGTGCATCGGCCATGCGCCGCTCATGATGACATCGCCCACGCGGGGGATGACGAACATGTTGATGCCCTGACCGACACAATATTTCAGGATAATATTTCGCTCGTGGCTGTGGACACCGCTGACAAAAACAGTCTCCATGCCATCCAGAACCCTTAGATCAGCAAGACAGTCTTCGGCACTCATGGTCAGATGCACATTATATTTGTGGTTCAGACCATATTCGTTGATGAGCTTTTCCATGCCATGACGCTCATCGTAAATGATGGCTGTCCGCTGTGGCGGGAACGTCTGGTAATACCATTTGTGCGCACAGGATGCCCAGACAGCCGCCATCACAAGCTGCCCTGCAATGGCTGCGATGCCGGGCCAGAGGTTGCAGAGCTTCGCCGCCATCAGGCAGATGACGATATAAAGAATGCCATCCGTTGCCATGGCCGCAAGGAGCTGTCCATAGACCAGCTCGGAGATCCGCTGCATCGACATCCAGAACGCATCGTAGACTTTGCCCAGCGTGATATACAGCACAAAAAAAAGCGCAAGGATGGCCAGATTGCCCTTCCATGAAAACTTCGTGTACACCTGCTCGGAATAATACAGGAACCAGCATGCCGCAAACGGCAGCTCAATCATCAGGACGTCCAGAATCTTTACGACCCGCAACATCACATCATGTTGAAATTTCGACATAACTTCCTCCCGATTTTCCACTCTTGACTTTTGCAGAATTGTAACCTTCATTCTCCCCACCGATGGTTCACGGAGAGCCGCCGATGAGGAGAGTGCAGCCTACAATCGCTGATGACGGGCAGAGGCCCTGCCCGGGAGAAAGTCACTTAACCGCAAGCGGCTTGTCTCCCGGGGCATCGACCGAATTAGGCCTTATGGGTCAGCAGGATGATGGTGCCGGACTTGGGCATCTTAAAGGTCAGCTTGCCGTTGACGACAACAGCCTTGATGGCGACCCAGTTACCGTTTGCGTCCTGATACAGAACAACAGCGGTATCGCCGTCCTCCATGCCGGTGACAGTCACGGCAACCTCGCCGGTCTTGGAATCGACATTGACGTCGCCGACAGCGCGGATGCTCAGATCCTCGACGGTCTCGACGCCGGCAACAGCAGCAGCCTGTGCGACAGTCTCCTCGCCGACGACAGCGGCCAGCTTCTCCTCGGTGTTGCCCTCGGTAGAAACGATGGTCTTGTAGACCACCTTAGTGGTCTCGCTGGCATCGTCGGAAGAAGGAGCAACAATGGTAGAAGCGGTGTCGGAACCGCCAGTGATGCTGGGAACAGTAACGCCCGTTGCAGCGAAAGCAGAGACGCCGACGACCGTAGCCATCGCCACTGCGGCGACTGCCATTACGAATTTCTTTTTCATACAGTTAACCTCCATTTTATTTTTGAGCATTGCCCGATTTCTCGTGGCTGTGCTCTTTATAATAGTAGCCGGACTTGTAGTAGCGGTTATAATACATGCTCGACTTACTATTCACCTCGGCACGGTTCAGCACGACGCCCAGCAGCGGCACTTCTGTGCGCTGCAGGAGCTGGACCGAGTTGCCCACGAGCTTACGGGGCGTTTCGCCGCTGCGGACGACCAACACGGTGCCGTCGCAGTGGGTGGCGATATTCAAAGCGTCGGCCACGCTGCCAAGCGGCGGCGTGTCAACGAGGATGACTCCGAATTTTTCGCAGCACTGCTCCATCATCTGTCCAAAGCGCTCGCTTTCCAGCAGGATGGTGGGGTTGGTCACGTTTTTTGCCACCGGCAGGATATAGCCGTTGGGGATGTTGGTCTCGTAGATGACATCGTCCAGCTCGGCCTTGCCTGCCAGATAATGCACACCGCCCAGCAGATGGCCGGAGGTGGACAGGCCGTATTTCCGGCGAATCTCCGACTTGCGGAAATCGCAGTCGATGAGTAACGTGGGCGTGCCCAGCTCCGCGATCATCCGCCAGAGCTGCATGGTCACAAAGCTCTTGCCCTCGTTGGGGGTGCTGCTGGTGACCATGATGGTCTTGACGTTACTGCCGCAGAAGCTCAGGTTGACGCGCAGCTGGTTGATGGCCTCGCTCATCTCAAAGGGGAGCTGCGGCATCTTGCCGATCGTGATCTTTTTCATCTTCTTCTCCCCCTTGTCATTTACCTGCCCAATGGAAGGGCTTTTTCTTGTCGTCGTCCCTGTCATCGCTGAAGCTGCCCAGACTCACTTCGGGGATGGTCGTCAACGGCTGGATGCCAAGATACTTGGCGACATCATCCGGCGTCTCCAATGTGTCGTTCATCAGGTACTGCACCAGCAGGACGCCGCAGCAGAGCACGGCACCCAGCAGAGCGCCCAGAGTCGTGTTCTTTGCGTAGCTGGGGCTGTATTTCTGGGAGGGCACCACGGCATCCTCCACCAGATTGGGTGTTTCGGTCTCCATGATCTTGGGCAGATAGATGCGGGCCTGCTTGACCAGCTCGTTCGCGATGTCCGCCGCCCGCTGAGGGTCGGTGTCCGTGACCGTGACGGTCAGGATGCGGGTGCTGCTGGTGTTGCTGATGCTGATCTGCTTTTCCAGCTGGCGATATGTAACGTCAAGGTCGAGGTTCTTGATGACGTCCTGCAGCAGCGGGCGGCTGAGCATCAGCTCCTGATAGTCTGCCGTCAACTGGGAGCCGATCTGCAGGTCGGTCAGGTTGACGATAGAATTGTTGGAGGCCGACACCACATAGATGCTGGACGATGCCTGATACTTCGGCGTCACAAAGAAGAAGGTGAAGCCGAAGGCTAGAACAGCGCCCACCAGAAAACACGCGATGATCTGCACGATATGGCCCCAGAGCAGGTAAAATACCTCCACGAGGTCGATCTCTTCCTCCGACTTGTCATTCTGCACCAGCGTCGCGGGCGAAGCGGCCGTGGTCGGATTGAGTTCCTGTTGTTCTTTTGTCACGAATCAATAACATCCTTTCCTATTTTGTAATTCAGGTATCACTTTTTTCATAGAACAGCTGCAAAACGGTCTCCTGGCGGCTGGTCTCGTCCAGATGATAAGCCCAGAAGCCGTTTTCCACGACATTCTCACCGGCGATGGTGAGGGTGTCCAGCCGCTTATACTGTTTCAGCTTTTCCCCGATCTTTGCCGCCGTGCCGCTGGCGATGTCCGTGACCATGTAGTCGCTCAGGGCATCGTAGGCTTTGGCTGCAAATTCGGTATCCTGCTGCTTCAGCTTTTCTTCCAGGGCCGTCAGGAACTGCTGCTGGCGGCGCATACGGGCGATGTTGGTTTGGTCATCGATGTAATGGCGGCTGCGCACATAAGTCAGCGCCTTCTGCCCGTCCAGCGTCATCGTGTCGCCCTGTACAAGGGACGGGTCAATCTCCGAGAAGTCCGAGGTGATCGTCAGGGTCACGCCGCCCACAAGGTCGGTGACGATGCCCACGGCATCCATGTTGAGCGCCAGATAGCCGTTGATGGGCTGGTCGTTCAGCAGCATGGAGACGGCGAGCTCAGTGTTCTCGCAGCTGTTTTTGCCGCCGTTGCCGTAGTAGTGGGCCAGTGCGATCTGCTCGTCCGCGTAGGCGGATACCCCACCCATAACATCCAGAACGGGGACTTTTGTAATGGTGTCACGGTTGATCTGGAGCATCTGCCAGGTCTGGTTGGCGTTATCCACTACCAGCACGATCTGGACATCTGCCTGACCGCCGCCCTCATAGCTGTCCACGGCCACGGCCTTGCCCTCTTTGTCGATGCCCATCAGCAGGTAAGTTTCCAGCTCCGGGCGCTGCTGCCAGGTCTGGCCGTTATAGGTAACTTCCTTCAGTTCGTCGGAAGTTGCGATGACTTCGCTGCCAACTTCGTCAGAGCCGGTGGAGTACTGCCCGTTTTCCCAGAGGCGGAGAGCCAGACCGCCGCAGACCAGCAGGCACACCAGCACCACCAGCACCACCACGGCCTTCACGGCATCTTTTTTGTCAAAACGCTTTTTCTGACGGTATTTCACTCTGTCACGAGATGAGGCACTGTCAGCATCCGGGCGTTCTCGTCCATCCGGTCAAGGAATTTTTCGCCCAGCTTGCGCAGTACCGTCTCTCTTCCTCCTTTCAGATTCGGCGGGCGGCTCGTCGTATTGTGGCAGTCGCTTCCCAGCAGGGGAGTCGAGGTCAGCTCCAGAAGCTCCAGCCCCTGCTTCCGGGACCGCCAGTGCAGCAGCGTGTCCGCGTTGACCTGCAAAGCAATGGGGAGAGAGGCCAGCTCTTTCAGCCTGCGGCGGTTGTTGCTGCTGAAGCAGAACCGCTCCGGGTGGACGAGCACCACGTTGAAGTGTAGATCCAGCGCAAGCACCGTCACGGCCTCGGTCTGCTGGTCCGTCCACTCCGAAAAAGGCATCTCCAGCATCAGGGTCCGGGTGTTCTCGATGCAGAGCCGCTCCGGGTGATGCTCTTCCACGCCCCGGAAGTAGGCGACCTCGGCAGCTGGGAGGATGCAGGGCAGATCATCCTGCGCCCCGACAGCTTCCCGCAGCTGTTCCAGCGCCATGGCCCGCCGCTCCAGATACATGGTCACGCTGTTCTGCCCGGCGTAGTAGTGCGAGGTCGCGCAGACCTCTGCCACGCCCATCTCCGCCAGCCTGTGCAGCATCTCGATGGACATCTCCACGCTCTTGCTGCCATCGTCCATCCCCGGCAGGATGTGGGCGTGCATCTCTACAAGGCCGCCTGCATTCATTTTCCGCATCCCCTCCTTCGTGTCGTTCTGATAAGGCCAGAAATGGTATCCTCCATTTGGTTAATGGAAGATACCATGTGTTGGACAATCTTTTTTTCTTCGCTATTCTATTTTAACATTGAATCGCATTATAGGCAATAGACTTTGGTACTCTTTACCAGAGAAATTTCGGCGATATAGTCAATCTTTTTGTGATTTGTTGTCCAATTTGTTCAGGAAAATGGGGACAAATTCAATTTTCAAGTAATTAGTGGTCAATAAGGTGTCAGCAGGAGGCATTGTATGGCAAGACGCGGTGAAAACATCCGAAAGCGCAGCGATGGACGGTGGGAAGGCCGATATATCAAAGGCCGTTCCGCGGACGGAAAGCCCTGCTGGGGCTATGTATATGGGACAACCTATGCCGAGGTGCGGGAAATCTCTGCCCGCAAAAAGGCAGAGTACGGCATTTATAACCTGAACAGCACCGATATTACTTTTTCAGAAATTTCAGAGCAATGGTTGTATTCTGTCCGGCAGGGTGTAAAAGAATCAACTTTCTCACACTATCAGTATACTCTACGACATTATCTCCAACCTGTTTTCGGGGATTTCAAAGTGAGTGCATTAAGTGAAAAAATTCTGGAGCAGGGACTTTTGGCAGTGATAACACCAGCCAACGGAAAGCAAAAGCCTTTAGGGGCAACCATGGCACAGGAGTGCTTGTCGATGCTGCGGCGCATCTGCAAGTATGCAGCGCATTTTCATCTCATTCGCCCTTTAGAGATCACGGTAAAGCTGCCGCAAAAATCCCCAAAAATACTGCTGCCGTTTACAACAGAAGAACAAAAGAAATTACAGTCGTTCGTAATGGATGCACCTACGCCCCGGAAAATAGGTCTACTGCTTGGTTTTCAGTTAGGGCTGCGTATCGGCGAGATTTGCGGACTGAAATGGGGAGATTTTGATTTATTGGCAGGAACTGTGACGATTCAGCGGACAGTAACACGGATCTCTTGTGGAAATGGCCACACAAAAGTCGTTGTTCAATCTCCCAAGACCCAAAATTCCCATCGTGAGATTCCCCTTCCTAAATCGCTGCTTCGTATTCTGAAGAAGTTGTCGAAAGATTTCAGCAGCGGAACTTGGTTTCTTTCTGGCAATGAGGAAAAGCCAGTCGAACCTCGATGTTACCGTAAGAGCATTTACGGCTATCTGAAAAAAGCCAGTGTCCATCAGGCGCATCCTCATGCGCTTCGCCACACCTTTGCAACGACCTGCTTGCAGGCGCATTGCGACATCAAAACCTTGAGCGAGCTGTTAGGTCATGCAGATGCTGCAGTCACGTTAAAAAAATATGTTCACTCTGATATGACACGCAAACGAAAAGAAATAAATCGTGTTTTCGAAAACTTTTAAGGGGCAATTCGTGGTCGAACGCTTGTGAAACGTTCGATAAATCGCAATTTATTGAGTGCCTTCTTCCATTAACCAAATGGAGGATACCTTTTCTTGTCTTTCTGTTGGTTGATTTTCGTACCAACTTTTCGGGAATATCATTCTTGAATATACGGTGCGCCGTACACAAAAACAACCTATTTCCGCTAATATCTACAAAAAAGGAGAACAGACATATGATATTAGCGACCGATGAAGATACAAAAGTAAAAGATGCCGTTGCATTACGTTTCAAAGAGCTTTGCGAGGAACGCAACATAAGTCCCAATGCCCTCGCTGTCCGTTCCGGTGTCACTCCGTCCACCGTTTACAGTATGCTTGATTTCTCTCAGCAGAGCGTCACCGTTCCAACCGTCAAAAAGCTGTGTGATGGCCTCGGAATTACGCTTGTGGATTTCTTTAACGCTTCGATTTTCACCACGATTGATCAGGAAATCCGATAAAAACGCATTGGTGTCGGTTTATCTATTGGAGATGTACCGGCGTTGTACGAAGCCGCTGATTATTTTACGCTCGAATTATAGCCCTAACGTTTTTCTTTTTGCCCTATAACATAGAGATCTTTCTCGGTTATTATCGCAATTTTCAAAAAATAGTGCCTATTATCGCCAGTCAAGAAATTAGTGCAACATTCAAACAGCACATTAGCGATATTCAGTTTGCGGATGTTGCTTGTGCATAAAAAACGCAAACTGCTATAAAGATGCACCGCGCTTTTTGCGCTCTGCCCGCCTTCCACCATTGAAAACGAAAGGACAAAAACATGAAAAGGAGAATCATCGAGTACAAACCAAGTCCCGGCAAACAGAATCTGACACGCCGACTGTATCTTTGCGCTCTGACCTTGTGGCACAGCTTGTGGCTGCCTACCTGCTTGGTCGGAGGGATGGCATATGATGTATTATGATCAGTTCAACACCGGAAAGCGTATTCAAAAACTGCGCAGAGAGCGCTACCTGACGCAGGAAGAGCTGGCCGTCCGCTTGAATGTCAGCGACCGCCACCTCCGCAGTCTTGAGAGTGAGGAGTATATTCCTTCTATTGACCTTTTCATCGAAATCGCTGCATTTTTTGATGTAACACTGGATCATTTGATTATGGGAAAGTCGTTATCTGACCAAGAAGAAAGCTTACGAAACAAGTTGCAGCAAAAGCGTTTGACAAATCAAAAGCTCCGTTTGAAATTGCAGCGTATTATGCAGAAACTGTCTGCAATCGCTGAAGAACTTTAACTCTATATAAAGTTGCGCCCCTCCGGGCAGGCAGCATTGCGCTGCTTGTTCAGAGGGGTGCTTTTTGTTTTTGTACAAAATACTTTTTTGAAAAGCTTCGATTTTATCGTATTTTTTGCAGAAGCGAAATATCGGTTCAGCGTTGTTTTTATATCAAAACCGGAAGTATCACTTCCGGTTTTTCAAGCCAAAAACCGGAGGTACGACCTCCTAAAAAAGCATTCAGTTTTCAGGTACACTATGGTCACAGCAAGGGCAACACCCCAGACGGAGAGAAGCCCAAAGCTGGAAACCGTACCTTGAAAACTGAATATCATTCCCTCGGACAAAATAATGAAACTTCCATAACTCGCGGCCCGGTCATAACGAAGACGGGGTGGCTGAAGAAGCCAATGTGGAGTGTGGGTGCAAGTCCCCACTTACCGAGGTGCATTCCAAATCCAACGGGGGTCGAGGACAAATAGGGTGGGACACTTAAAACAAAATCTTCAAAGCCCACCACCGGAATTCTTCTGAATCAAGGCAGTGGGCTTTTTCCATACCGAATATTCATTCTGATGACACGGAGGTAATGATTATGAGCCGTACTTTTACCCACAAGACCGATGAATCGACCCTGACCACCCTCTGCCCCCGCTGCCTGAATGCCTTTCGGAACACCCGTGGCATCCGTGTCCGCCGTGCTGACCCCTACCAGCTCACCAAGGAGCCTTGCACCTACTGCCAGACCAACTTTGGCTACGACTACTACATCCAGCCCACCAGCCCGAAATCCACCTACTTTAAGAAGGGACGGTTTGATGATGAATCTGAATGCGCTTAAGATCGACCCAGAGTTTCAGGGCAAGATCCCGCCGCTGAACGCCGAGGAGGAGCACATCTTAGAGCAGAACATGATTCAGGAGCGGCGGCTACTGAATCCGCTCATCATCTGGAACGGTTACATACTGGATGGACATTCCCGGTATCGCATCCTCAAGCATCACCCGGAGATCGCTTTTGAAGTGAAGGAAATCCAGTTGCCCGACCGTTACGCTGCACTGGCATGGATTTGTCAGAATCAGTTGGGGCGCAGAAACCTTGACCCGGAACGCCGGAAGTTCTTGATGGGGAAAACCTATGAAAACGAAAAGCTCTCTGTAGGTGGGTCAATTCATCGAGCACATGATGAATCTGGGAGATTCACCTCATGTGCTCAAAATGATCACATGAGGTCAGCCGAAGGACGCACCTGCGAACGTATTGCTGCCAAAAACGGCGTTACCCCAATATTTGTTCGTCGAGCTGAAAAGTATGCGAAAGGCGTTGATGCGGCGGAAGCTGCCGTCCCCGGTGCAATGGAGGAAATACTGACCGGGCATATCAAGGCTACCGATGCCGAGATCACCGCTTTGGCGCAAACCCCAAAAGAAGAAATCCCGGCAATCATTAAGGAGCTGCGCAAACCCAAGAAGGACCGGAAAGCAAAGAAGCCGACAAGCCCGGAAAAATCCGATGTTGCTGCCGACGATGCTTCTGATTCCGATGAAGTCCATACCGAGGATGAAATTGTGCCGGTAAGCAATTCGCCCCCGGATTTCAAAAGGAGTATCCAAGGTCACAAACGCTGTCTTACAGACGAAGATCGAAAACGACTTCGGCAATCCATTGACAACCGCCATCATAAAACGGCCGTTGCGAACGGCTCAATTATGATGTGCGAAGTTCAGGGCGCAAAGGAGGATTTTATCCGCCGCTGGAATCTCGTATTCAAAGACTATCCCGATGTTTTTGAGGACAACGACTGCCGAAGTGCCATTCTTTTTCTGATTGATGACACTTCTGCCTATCTTCAGACGATAAAGGAGAGAGTGCTATGATGATTTCTAATCTGAACCTTGCCAAGCTGCCCGAATGTGTTTGCGAGATGCGCTACATCGACAGCGCACTCTTGACCCCCTGCGCGGAATACCAGCGTGTTTTGCGCACCAGAAAGGTGGAGGAGATTTCTGCTACCTTTTCGGAGTACGTTGCCAACGAACCGAGAGTCAGCTACCGTGATGGTCGCTACCATGTTTTTGATGGACAGAACACCATCGAAGCTCGTATCGCCTGCAACGGAGGTCATGACCTCCCGATCCTCTGCAAAGTCTTTCACGGTCTTTCCAAAAAGGATGAAGCCCTTTTGTTTGCTGTTCAGACGGGCATTTCCACCGATCTGACCGCAGGTGAGCGGCTTCGTGCTGACATCGTGGCAGAAGATGAGGATGCTTGTGCATTTGTTGCAGCCACCGAAGCAACTGGTGCTACTTTTGCACTGGATGGCATCCGAGCCGAGTGGAAGATCTACTGCATCCGCTCTGCCTATTATATTTACAAGAACTATGGCTCTGACATCTATCAGGAAGCCCTGAAGATTATCGTGGAGGCATGGTGGGGCGATTCCGATTCGTTCCTCTCCGGTATCCTCCACGGCGTTACCCGCTTTGTGGCAATGTATCGCGATGAGTACAGCCGGGAGCGGCTGATTATGCGGCTGGGTTCTGTCCACCCCAAGACCATCACCAAAAATGCACGGAAGGACACGGGCAACACCGCCGACCGCCACATGAAGCAGATTCTGGAGATCTACAATGGCTCCAGCCGTTCTCTGAGCCTTCCTGTAAAACGTTGATGCTCTCGCCTTTATCGGCATACTCCTTTTTCCTGCAAGAGCCGCCTGCCATAAACGGGCGGCTCTTGCTACATATAGAAGGATAGGAGGTCTGATCGCTATCATACCAAAAGACTGGAAATACCTCAGAGGGGACATTTACTATGCAGACATGGAGCCGCACATCGGCTCCGAACAGGGCGGCAACCGACCTGTGGTGGTTCTGCAAAACGATGTAGGAAACCGCTATGCGCCTACCCTTATTGTGGCGACAGTGACTTCCCGCACCGAGAAAAAGAAATACCAGCCCACGCATGTTCTGATAGCCCACAATACAGCCTTTGAGAAGCCGTCTGTGGTTCAACTGGAACAGATCTTCACGATAGACAAAAGCCGCATACAACGCTTCTTGGGGCAGACTACGCGGAACGAAATGCGCCGGATCGAAGAAGCGCTTCTGAATAGTTTGGAAATCAATGAATGGGACAGGAGGAATGCCGATGAATGAAAAAGTGATGGTATCGCCGGAGATCCAGAGCGAAGCAGTTGTCTTGCCGCAGATTGTCAGCATCAAGCAGGCAAGCCAGCGTATGGGCTTGCCTGAATATTACATCCGCCGCCTTTGCCGGGAGGTGCCGGGCATGGCGTTCCAGTCAGGCATCAAGTGGTACATCAACCTTGGCAAGATGGCTGACTACTTCAACGGTGGAACGACAACTTTGTGATTTGTCAAGGATGCGGGCGTAAACTGCGACATCCTAAAAATTAACCGCCCGAACTGCTATACTCATCGTGACAGAGATAACCACCACACAGAAAGGACGGTAAATATATGGCATCGTTTGAATTGCGAGAACCCAAAAAGAAGCCTCGTTATTATAAACTCATCGCAAATGTTCTGGTGAACGGCAAAATTGAACGCCGTTATGGTCGGTTCGATTTTGACCCCACCGAACTGAAAAACGCTCGTGCGCGCAACGCCGCTGCGAAAGCTGCCGCTGCCGAATTTGAACGGCTGGAACAGGAAAAGGCAGACAAGGAAGCCAGCAATGCAGGAAAGACCTTTGCAGTAGTGGCGCAGGAGTACATAGCTTCAAACCGTTCTCGTATGGCACCTTCAGTTCGTCTGAAGGGCGACTATGATAGCAACAGGAATAAAGAGAACACGAGTTTGAAAAAGGAAAAATATCTTCAGCGCATCCAGTGTTATCCGGAGTTTTCTGAAAAGCCGATTGCGTTGATTACAAAAAAGGATTGTGATTCGATGATTCGCTTCATTGAGGACAGTGACGCACGAGTTTACAAACGTGCAGTTTTGAAACCAGAAGCTAAAGAGTTCAAAACGGTGTCCTGCCCTAAAATTGCGAAGGAATGCACCATCCGAGAGGAAACCATTGAGCGAATCTTCCGTGGCGAAACGGTATCTTTGGATTCGGCACAACAGGTGGCAACGGCTTTAGGTAAGACCGTTGAACAGATGTTTGAAGTAGAGATTGATCGCCGTCCCATGACGAAAAAGACGATGCGAGAGTACAATCTGTTCATTCGGTCAGTTCTGAACTACGCCAATGATAACTATGGAACATCACTTCAAATGCCAATGATAAAGGCATCTGGTCGAAAAGGAAAATCGGTGGATTGCTTACATAGTGATGAGGTAGAAGCTCTGCAAGCTGCCTTACAAGAATGTTCTATGCTGGAAAAAGCAATCGTTTTGTGCTTGCTGAACACAGGTGTCCGCCGTGGTGAATTGGCTGGACTTACATGGAAAGACGTAAACTTCCGCGAGGGAACGATCCATGTGTCAAAATCCCTGCTGGTCTTTCCGAACTATGGCTATCAGCTTACCACAACGAAGGAAAGCAATATCCGTGATGTGGATGTTGCGCCGGAGTTCATGGATTTCCTGAAGGACTATTATGCACAGTGGAAAGCCCAGAAGAAGCTGATGGGTGCAAGCTGGCAGAAGAATTTGGAGAAGAAAGGCTCCAAATACGCACAGTCCCTTTTGGATTTGCGTGGGAACGACTTCGTGATTTGCAACGACTATGGTTTTCCTATCAACCCGGATAGCTATGGCGCATTGGTACGCCGTGTTGGAAAAAAGGCGGGCATTGAAAAAATTCATCCGCATATGTTCCGGCACACCTTCGTCAGCATTCTGCTATCCAATCCGAACATCGGCGTGGCGACAGTAGCCGCAGAAGCCGGACACGCACAGCCCAGTACTACCCTTGCAATTTACACGCAGGTCTATGATAGGCGGCGTGATGAGATTCGGAAACAGATGAGCAGAGAACTGTACAAGTGAGATTGCTCCATCAGGCAAAAGAAAAAGCACGAGACGCAAAATCTCGTGCTTTTTTGGTGGAGCGAAGCAACCCAAATCCGAACCACTGCCCTCTGGGGCATCTTTGGCGGCGATTTCATCGAAAGTGATGGTTTTTGTGCCGTCTTTGTAGTTGAATGCAATCAAAACTTTTTCATCATAAAGATAAACGACGTTCACGAACGTGTTGATAAGCGTCTCCCGGTGGCTTTTCACGTTCGGGTCGAGCTTGCGGAACCGGGTCAGCCAGAACCGAACTTGATTCTCACTCAGCCGGGGCTTTGCGATTTTCTCCTCGGCAATGCGGACTTCCAGTTCTTTCTGCTGTTCTTCCAGCTTTTCCAGACGTGCCTTGGTGGAACTGGTCAGTACACCCGCTTGGATGGCGTTCAGCATATTTTCAATGCCGTTCTCTACCTCGCGCATCTGCTTTTCCAGCAAAGGGAGCGTGGTGTTTTCCTGATCCTGCAGCTCCATCACTTCCGCAACGATGGCATCAATCACGGCATCGTCCTGAATCAGCTTCATGGTTTCAGCTACGACCAGATCTTCCAGCCATTCCTTACGGACGGTCTTTTTCTTGCAGGTCTTGAAACGCTTAGCAGTAGAGCACTTATAATAATGATGAACGACCTTGTTTCTGCCTGTTCCACACTCGCCGAACATCATCGCACCGCACATTCCGCAGAACAGCTTGGTGGTGAGCAGATAATCATCCTCGGCCTTATGGCGGGCAGGAGCACGGCTGTTCTTCTTGATTTTCAGCTGCACTTCCTCAAACAAATCCTTGTCCACGATGGCCGGGATACTGCCGGGCATCACAATGTCCTTGAAGTGATTTTCTCCGATGTACCGTTTATTCGTCAGTAGCTTCTGAACACTGTTGTAGGTGAACTTCTGGTTGCGGTTGGTAGTCACGCCGCTGTCGTTCAGCCAGTTCATCAATTCTTTCATGGTTGCGCCATCGTTGTACCGCTGGAAGGCTTCTACTACAAAGGGAGCTTTCAGCGGGTCGACTTGAAAGAACTTCTCCTCATCCACCTTAAAACCAATGGGAATCGTGCCGCCGTTGTACTTTCCCTTCAGAACATTCTCGGTCATGCCGCGCACAACTTTTTCAGAAAGTTCTGCCGAGTAGTATTCAGCCATGCCGGTGAGCATACTCTTGACCATGATACCCGCAGGGCTGTCAGAGATAGGCTCCGTGGCAGATACCAGCTTGACATGATTCCTCTCTAACTGGTACTCATAGTGGGCCGAATCATAGCGGTTTCGGGCAAAGCGGTCGAGTTTCCAGACCAGCACGATGTCAAACAGCCGTTTTTCGCTGTCCTTGATCATCTGCTGGAAATCCGGGCGGTTGTCGGTTTTGGCGGAAAGGGCGCGGTCAATGTAGTGCTTGATGACCGTGATGCCGTTCTTTTCGGCGTAGGCCGTACACTCGCGAATCTGACCTTCGATGGATTCTTCACGCTGGTTGTCGCTGGAATAGCGAGCGTAAATCACGGCGGTCATGCAAACACCCCTTTCACTTCATTCTCCGTAGGCGGCGCACAAGGTCGGATGCACTGTACAGCACACGGGCCACCGACACAGCATCCTCGCCCACAATGTAAAACACCGAGTAGTTATCCACCAGCATCTGCCGCAGCCCTTGGGTGCGCTCCGGCTCGCTCTCTACCAGCGCACAGCGTTCCGGCAGGATGTTCAGCGACTGGATGGCTTCTGCAATGCGGTTATACTGCCCCATAGCCGTGTCAGGTTCCAGCAGACGGTCAGCAATGTAGCCGTAGATCTGCTCCATATCGCTGAGGGCTGCATGGGAAATTTTCACGTCATACTGCTTCATCTATATTGTTCCCTGAACTGTGCGAATGCGCTTGCAGCATCCACGGTGTCACCGTTCTGAATCTCCTTGATGCCTACCTGCAAGGCGGCGTGGAGCTGGTCATCGGTCATGGTGTCAGCATTGAGTGCAGCCGGTGCTTTCGGCAGGGACAGCGAGAACGGAATGCCGCCGGTCAGCGTGATCTGGCGCAGGTACATATCAATGGCGGTTGCCATCGGGATGCCAAGTTGCTTTAATACATCTTCGGCTTGCTGCTTAACAGTAGGGTTCACACGAAGATTGAGTGTCATCGTTTTTTCCATGGTTATCACCTCGAAATCATTGTAACGTATTTTGCGTTGCAAGTCAACCAAAGGCGAAACAGCATTTATAATTCTCCATATTACACAATATATTTTCCGTTAAATTGTTTAAAGCGCGGAATATTTATTCGTTATAATAAATCCTTGGAGTATGCACAACTGGTGCTGGGTGGTAAAATTGAGCATTATCTCTCACTCGGCTGTGACCATGGTAGACTGGACGTCCAGCCTCCAATAAACTATTCACTGTACAATTCTTTTAGAATATACCAAAGATTCATTATCACGCCAACGCCACCAACAAGTGCAATGAGAATCCCTGCAACTACTGTAAGGCGAACATTTTGATTAAAGGCATACCATAAAAAATTAGTATCCGCACAAAGTATAAGCAAAATTCCAACAATAAATATGCTTACCGATACGATTGCTGTAAGAATTTTTTTCATGTTACACTCTCCTTTGTGTATCACTGTTATTCTCCGAGAAAGTTCGACTCACATCCCTATGATAGTGAACACATCATTCGTTTCAAAACACTTTGCTGCCCAAGGAACTGCTTCTGCAATAATCTCTTTGCAAGTACATCCATCCGATTGACTTTTTGTTAAAATATTATCCCATTGTACTTTTGTAACGATTGTTATTCCATAAAAGTCAAACTCTGGAATCACTTCAAGAATCAGATCTGAAACATGGCGGCTATTCCATACTTCATCACTGATGCTAATAGATGTGTCAAGCCAGCACTTATCATGATACTGCCCTTGTTGAAATTCCAAATAGCAGCTGCTGTGTGAGGCTTTTCTTTGATCTTCGTCAATAAAATACTTCAAATTAGTTCACCCGTATTAGCAGATAGCTGTGGTCATCGCTATGTACTACAAGCGGAAAAGTTATATCAAATCCCATTGATCGTTAGCAATTCAACCCATCACAGTAACCATCTGGAAGTATTGATACTGATATTCGTCTTCTAATACAGCCTGCATCTCTTCCATGTATAACGGGTCTTTCAACAGTTTGAGATGAAATGCTCGCTCTCTCCAAAGTCGGACTCCAATTTCAGGGAAAAGATATTCCGTTCCAAGTTGCAAGTCCTTTTCGTTGCAAATAACGTTGTCCTTTTTCATTAAGCTATCAATAATACACTCGGCGGTTGTATTAAACATATCTATCCCGAACAATTTTATTGATGCCACTTTAGACAAATCTCTCTGGATGCCGATTTCAGTAGCTTTTCCGTTCCGATACTGCACAAGAAAGAACGAATCATTATCCATATATCGTCCGGTTATCAAATTAGGATCATCAGTTTCAGCACAATGCTCCATTTGTATTGCTTCATCAGAAGAATTCGACCACTGTTTCTTCATTTGTAGAAGAGCATTTTCTAGCTCATCTGACGTCATGCCTAATTTTAATTGTCCAATTCCAATATGTGGTATAATAATTATCTCTTTCATAACAAAACCTTATACCAAAAAGTGAACCATACAAATGCAGCAGTTGCACATATCATCAGAACCAGTCGCATCGTACTTGCAAGTTTCTTCTCGATGTAAACTTTCTGATTTTCGCATAGGACAATCTGCTGAAGATTGTGAAATTTAGCTTCACTTACATTTCCATTTAATGCCTTCCATGCAGTGCGGCGATCTGCAACCAGCAATAAATCGGACAGCATTTCCATAAAGATGACAGCGAAAAATGCCAGAGAAAAAAACACATACCGCTCCATTGGCTTGCTGTCAAAGTATCTCGGAGTGTTGCCGGTTTCAAGGACTGTACCGAAATGACATAAAATACGGTACTTTGTTCCCAGTTGTTCTCCTTAATCTGCTGACACCTATACACTGTTATTCCCATCATGTCTAAAAGCGAATTGATTTTGCGATTTCTAATGCTTGACTTTCCGACACAGAACTTGATTCAAGTTCAATTGCAACAAAGCATTCTTTCTCGTTATCATAAGCGAGAATCCCCAAATTGTTCACGGGTTCTGAACTTGCACCATCTTGAAAAATCACCGTTGTAAGTGCAGTCGTTCCTTGTTCCGTGCTTTGTATCACATCGTATTTATTATCAGTGTCAAACCTGTAAACCGACCCTAGCCGAAGTGCAGAGTAAACAATCTGCACGGAATCTCTATCACCTTCATATGGTTCATAGGTGCTGTATCCAACCGCGCCAACCAACACATGATTTTTGTCATAAATATCATATACTGGATAAGACGGATTCAGGCTTGCAAGAACAAGCGGTTTATTATCAGCACGTTGCGTTTGTTCTCTCTTTTGAATTTTCCACCCTTGCGGAAGTTCGATTGAAATAACACTGCTCGCTTGTCCTGATTCTTCAGGTTGAAATTCAATTTGCCGATTTGGTTTCTCCTTGTTTTCAACTTGTTCTCCTAAAATATCTGATGCGATTTGTCCATATTCTTTATCAGTGGTGATGGATTCCAGATACCGATAAATCGTATTTCTTTCTTCATCCGACCCACTATAGGGAAGCTCTGTTTTTATGCCGGATAAAACAAGCTGCTGAAAGTCTTTATCATTCATCAGTTTGTCATATTTCAACACATATAGTGTGTCTTGAGGGAATTTGATAAGGCGATTTGTCAACACCGAAAAGCAATCTTCTGTATACCCACCATCCGATTCTTTAAGCTTTTGCAGTACTTGGCTTGTGCTGGCATTTTCAAGATTAGATAAAAATTCCTGCTCGCTTGTCACCGATGTCGATATAGGAGAGTTCATAGAAGTTGAAGAGGATACTTTTGTTGAGCAAGCTGACAATCCTATGATTGTCGCAACCGAAATTGCAATGAAGCTCCTTTTCATATAGAACATACACCTCCCGTTTGTTTCCATCAGAAGCTTTTACTTAGACAACGCAGCAACCAACACATTTGTTGCAGGATTTTCCAAATTTGTTTACTTAAACAAAAATCCATCCTCACATTTGTGCTCATCTACAAATATCTAGGCATTTTGCTGTTAACAAATACTTTCTGCAACCTTCATCAACTCATCCAATGAACCATCGCCCATAATTGTGCAGGAAACACCAGCATCCTCCCAAATCAAAATATAACAGGTGACCTGCCCCGGAATCTCACTTGTTCCAAGTGTTGCTTCCTTATCTCCAATCTTTACAGTTGTATAAACGGTATGTTCATTATCGAATGTTTCAATCTGTCCGTATGCGGTTATAATTGAACAATCCACAAAATAGATTTCTCCGGCAGCATTAACATACGCATGAGAGAATGTTTCCTTTTTATCATAGCCTTGCGTATAGTCACGCCAAAATCCGACTTGTACATAATGTTCACTATACGCATCGGGAAGCTGTTCTAATGGTTCTCCTTCAATTTTATAAGTGACTTGCATCTCAAGGGGCAGGAACTTCTGAATCATCGTATAGACCGCCTTGCGGAAGTCTGCACTTACTGCAAGCGCGCCGAGAGTTAAAATTACCAGTGTCAGGACCGTAATAAGCACTCGTTTCAGCACAGGGCGGCGTTTATGCAACGCCGCTTGCAGGCGAGCATCCCATCGGGACGTGTCCGGGTAGCGTTCCTTAAGCTGGGCCGGACTTGGCAGCTCATCCAGCTCTTTTTGTGCATCTGCACGGAGTGCCATCATCAATGCAGCATCAAAAGAAACTTCTGCCCTCTCACTCATGGCTGTTCAACTCCTTCCACAATAGTTTTCTTCCACGGAAAAGCCGCATCCGAACCACTTCATCCGTCAGTCCAAGCGATTCGGCAATCTCCCGGTTGGTATAGCCCATTGCCAAAAGACGTAGTGGGTCACGATACATTGGTTTCATCTGTGCAATTAATTCTGTCAGGTGTTGGATGTTATCGGTGCTGACTACTGCATCGTCCGGCACCGGGGCGTTATCTGGTGCGTCCGGTACTTCTTCCAGCGGTTCTTCTCGCTGCTTGCGAAGCATATCGTAAGCACGGCTTCTACTACAACTAACGAGATAAGCAGCGAGTTCGTGACAGTTTTCTCGATGAATTTTAGAAAAATTTTTCGCAACGTACAAAAATACCTCTTGCAGCACATCTTCTGCCAGATATGAATCGCCCATGATTTTATAAGCAGTATGGTAGACCAGCCGCTTGTAAGTATTATATACATCTTTAAACTGATTTTCACTGCTCTGGTCATCCAGAACTGCCAGATACATTGCCAGCATTTTCGCTTACATCCCTCTTATCGGGAGGAATTATGTCAATTTGACACAATTCCTCTCTGCCCATTCATATAAACCACCACGGCAGTTCCAGCCACAAATTATCCATAGCCTGTTCCTCCGTCTTTTTGGCGCGGCCTTTTGTCAGGTGAAAGTATATCGCCGTGCCAATCAGCGGATGTTCCTCGCCATCGGTAAAGCCATAACGATACAGCAGATAGGTCTGCTCGCGCTGGGTCAGCCGTTTCAGGCCATCGTACAGTTCCCGGCGCGATTCCTGCTCCTCCATAATGCTCTGCGGCTGCATGGCGTAGGGGTCGGCTATAGCTTCGATGCGCCGCAGCTGCTCCTCTCCCGGCAGAACATCGTCCAGCGAAATGCGCTGGTAACAGATACCATCCTTATCCTCCGTTACCATCCGCTGCTCAAAAGCAGTAAAGGCATCTCGCACCATATCCATCATGGCGTTGCGGATGGCCGGAGCTGCGTAGGTCAAGAACTTCATGCCGCGCGCTGCATCGAACTTCGGCACAGCTTTCCATAAGCCCAGATTGCCCGCCTGTTTCAAATCGTCCGTGTCAAGATTCAAGCCAGCCTGTGCCAGATTCATGCTGCGAAAAAGGTCATTTGCCACCTTGCCAATAAAGGACTTGTTGTTGTCAATCAGGCTGTCCAGCGCAGTTGCATCGCCTTTCTGCGCCAGCACACAAAGCCGTTCATTCGTCTGCTTCATGGGCGTTTTCCTGCTCTGCGGCAGACTGCAAGATTCCCAACAGACCGCTCCGCAGCTGTTCCAGTGCTTCCGGCGTAGTTCCTTTCATGCCCGAAACGCTGTCCAACATTGCATCCGTCAACTGCTCTGCCGTGATCGTTGGGTGCTGCACATCCTGCCCTTTGGTCAATGCGGTGAACATCTTCTCTGCCACTTTCTTGCTCATGGCTTCCTGTTCGGCGTAATGGCTCCCGATGCCCTTTTTGATTTCCTTGACCGTTGCCATGAAGTACGTCTCAATATCATCAAGGTCGCCTTGATACACTGGCTTTCTCCGAAGGCTGATGTCCTTTGCGGCTTTCGCTGCTGCCGAGGTCTTGACCTTTGTGCGCAGCAGGGTGCTCAATGTCGTGAGCATGGCGTTCTGTGCTGCGATGCCGGAAGCAAAAGTATCGTCAAAATACTGCGCTATGCGGTAAGTAAGTTCTGCGAAGCGAGCGTTTTCCAGCAGCAGATTGACCACCTCTGTATTGACACGCCCTGTGTAGAGGTTCTTTGCAGCTTCTACGGACAAGCCCAGTTCGGCAATGTCGTAATTTTTGCGGTCGGGGATGTTGGTTTCTCCCAGCAGGAAATCCGTGGACACATTAAACAGCCTTGCGATTTTCAGCACCTGCTCATGGGTCAGCATCCCTTTTGCACCGCTGATGAAGCGGCTGATAGTGCTCTTGGAGCAGCCGATCTCCTTGGCAAGCTCCGGTTGGCTGATGTTGTGCTCTTTCATCAAGTCCGCAAGACGGACGTTGGACGGTGCGGGCAGATATTCCTGTGCCATGTGGTCGGCCCTCCTTTTTGAGCTTTTTCTTCATTATAATACGCTCTGCCGTTTTGTTCAATATACGGCTTTCTCTCCGCCTTTGCTGTTGCAGCCCTGCAACCAGTAAGGGCTTTTTTCTTTTTCCGTTGCAGTTCTGCCGCTTTTTTGCTCTTTCTGCAAAATTCCCCGTATATTCAGGCAGGAAACAAAAAACACCAGAGTTCCCACTTTGGGGTACTCTGGTGCAACGCATAACACCGCCCTGCCCGGTGGCCGCAGGGTGCGTGGTTTCGTGGGCATTGAGCCGCTTGTCCACCCATGCCCGTAAAAAGTGCATTTTTTCACGGAAGAAGTTCGTACAACCTGTACGGTCTGTACTTGTACGCGCCTGTACGGCAAATTGAGATAAATTAAAGCGTGTTATCGTTTATATTTCGGATTTCCGTACGTCGTACGAACCGTACAGGTTATTTGAAGTCCGTACGCAATTTTTTCAGATGCGTACGGAGCAATCAAGTTCGCATTGTGCGAACTTGATTGTAGCTCTCCCGCAGGAGACGTTCCCCCTCGGAGAGCCCACTACACTTTGCAGACCGCAGGGATGAAAGTGTCATAGTGGGTTATTACACTTCCGCAGAAGTGCATCTCCGTTCCCCGTCACCTCTCGATGAACCTTGAAAGGAGGGATGCCCTTTGGCAAGAAACGATGGCGTTGACCGCACCAGTGTCCGAAATCTCGCCGTTTCGGATAAGGCCGTTGGCAACACCCAGCAGCACAATGAGCGTGAAAAGGACAGCTATCGGAACCCCGATATTATCCCCCAGCGCGCTGCATGGAACGTCCACTTCAAAAAGCCAACCGCCAGCTACACTGACCTATTCGCCCAACTGGAAACCGCTGGTACGATTTCCACGCGCGGCCTGAAGCCGGATGCCACCCACTACTGCGAACTTGTCTTTGATGTCAACTCGGCCTATTTTGACAATCACGGTGGCTACGAGTTCGCCAAGCAGTTCTATGAGGATGCCTACAAAGCTGCTGTGCAGATTGTGGGTGGTGAGCAGTATATCCTCTCGGCAGTCATGCACGCGGATGAGATCAACCGCGCCATGACCGAAGCATTAGGTCGGGAGGTCTACCACTACCATCTTCATGTGGTCTATGTGCCTGTGGTGGAAAAGCAAATCCTCTGGTCGAAACGCTGCAAGGACAAGGCACTGGTCGGCACCGTCAAGGAGACTGTCATGCAGGTCAGCCGGAGCAAGAAGTGGGCATCCAAGCCCCTGCTGGACGATGCCGGAAAGCCCGTGCTGCAAAAGAACGGCAAGCCAGTCCTGAAGAAGTCGTACAGCGTCCTGCAAGACGATTTCTTCAACTATATGCGTACTGCCGGGTACACCGATGTGGAGCGCGGCGAGCGTGGCAGCACCGAAGAACACCTGACTGTCACTCAGTTCAAAGTCCAGCGGGAGCAGGAACGGCTGGACACCCTGACCACCCAAGCCGACCAGCAGGCACAATCGCTTGCCAAAACCAGTCAGGCCCTCTCCCAAAAGGAGAAAGAACTTGCCTCCATTCAGAAAAAGACCACGCTCACGAAAGAAGCCCTCATTCATGCGCGTGATCTGGATTATATCGGCAAGCGCACCTTCCTCGGCAACTACTCGCTGACCGAAGAAGAATTTTCCAAGCTGAAAAAGCAAGCCGACCACGGCTATATGATGGACGTGGAGAACCGCCGCTTGAAAGAAGAACTTTCCACCGCCAAGAAGGAGGCCGTTCGTTGGAGCAACAAGTACCACGACCTTTGGTATGATGTGAAGCCTTATCTGGATGCTCTCCACCGTGCGCCCGAACTGGTGCGCGGCTTTCTGGAAAAGATTCTTGCCCCCAAGCAGGAGCGCACCATGAATGTGTCGCAGCGAAACCGCAAGCGTGGGCAGGATATGGAACTTTGATTTTCGGAGGATACCATTTGAACAAAAAGAAGAAGTCGAACAAATCCGGCTACCCGGATGAAGCAATCAAGGCGCTGGCACGTTGCTTTTATCCCTCCATGGTTGAGTTTTTCAACAGCGAGGAAGGCCAGCGTGAATATGAGGAATGGCTGAAAGAGCAGGAAGCTCTACAAGCCTTGCCTGTTGCAGCATAAAAACAGCAGGACGCTCCCAGTAAAGGGAACGCCCTGCCTTATATAGATGTATCTCACCGAGGTGTGTCCAGTTGGGCACACCTCCATTGGTGGATGCGGCAGATCGGGGAGATAAAGGGTGGGCATCGGTATTTCTTTCTGATGTGTCTTGCCATTTATGCCTACAAATGCGGTGTGTCGAAGCAGCAGCTCCGGCAGGACATGAAACAGGCTTTTGATGATCTACAGATGGTGAAGCATGAGAACGCATTGACCGAGGAAGATATACGGAGTGCGCTGGAGGCCTACGACAAGGAGTATTACAATTTCACGATTTCTGATATTGAAGCTCTGACCGATGTTCGTATCGAGAGGAATAGACGGAATGGACGATCACAAAAACTCCACATGCAGTACATGAATATGAATAGACAATTTAAGGTTGGCATCGGGGAATGTACGAATGGTGGACGCCCATCTGGAAGCGGAACGGCGCAGAAAACGGTCTATGAATGGCGGCAGCAACATCCGGGGGGAACGAAAAGCCATTGCAAAAGGGAGACGGGATTGACTTATCCCACCATTCGCAAATGGTGGGACACTATACCGGAGGGGCATATAACGGTCAAAATACGCCCGTCACAGGCTTTGAGCGATTTGTTGGTGGAGAATTTTAAGAAAGGGCTGTAAACGCACCAGAAATGCCCTGTAAGGCGTTTTGGAGGCGGGTAAGGGTTTTATTACCACCCACCAAAAACGAGGCTGGAAAACCGCATAAAATAAGGCTTTTTCAACCCTTAAATGTGCACGCTGCGGTGTTACCATATAGAAAAACGGTGTTCACAGAAAAGATACAAATAATATTTGCAACGCACTTGCAAAACGAATGAATGTTGAGTATAATATAAGTGCAAGCTATGTGATGAGAAAGGAGTGCTATGTATGGCTAAAGGAAATATGACGATTAGAATGGAGCCGGAGCTGAAAGCACAGGCGGCAGCTCTTTTTAAGACTTTGGGAATGGATTTGAGTACGGCAACGGGGATTTTTTATCGCCAGGCACTTAGGTGTCATGGACTTCCCTTTGAGGTCAAGGTTGACGAGCCGAACGCCACTACCTATGCTGCGATGGAAGCGGCAGACAAGGGCGAGGATATGTTTGGCCCGTTTGACAGCGTCTGTGATTTGATGGAGGCACTTAATGCTTAAGCCGGAGTTTACGGGGCAGTTCAAACGAGATTATAAGCTTGCGGTAAAACGGGGCTGCAATCCGAAGAAGCTGGAAGAAGTCATTACGCTGTTATGCAATGAGCAACCATTGCCGGAGGCATACCGAGATCACGCTCTCACTAATTCCAGAAACTATAAGGACATGAGAGAGTGCCACATTGAGCCGGATTGGTTGCTTGTTTACAAGGTTGTCAGAGAGACTTTAATTTTGAAATTGATTAGGACGGGTTCTCATAGCGATTTGTTTTGAGAATCGATCCAAACGAAAGAGTGGTGATGATATATGGCGGGTGTTATAACGGAAATAGCGGCAGAATGTGGCGTGTCAGAACAGGCGGTCAGAGCGTGGTGTCGGCGAAACCATGTTTCGAAAGATGCGAAAGGAAGTTTCGCAATCAGCGAAAGCCAAAAAAACCGCTATATATCAGCATTATTTAGGTGATGGGCGAAACCAAGTTTCGCAACCGGCGAAAGCAAGTTGCGAAACCTCGGAAGATGTGTTGATTTCCATGTTGCAAAGGGAATTAGACCGTAAAAATGAGCAGCTTGAAGTAAAGGATAAGCAGATCGAGGAACTGAACGCAAGACTGGCAGATGTCAGCTCGGCATTGGTGGCGGCGCAACAGACCGCACAGGTAGCTCAGGCACTTCATGCGGGAACACTTCAACAGAGGTTGACTTCTGGTGGGGAAATGCGAGAAGTGGTGGATGATAAACCTCAAAAAAGAGGGTGGTTTAGTCGGTTGTTTTTTGGCGAAGACAGTTAGGAGATATAAAGATGGAGAAAGTGGTTGCATAATGAAAAAAATAGATGCTATGAATTATCTTGTTTTTGATAGAAATTTATTTAATTCATTAAAAGCAGGAGGAATTCAGAGGGTGTATTATTGTTCAAAAGATTTTTCGATTTTTGCTGTAACAGATGGTGATATGCTACAGTATATAAATTGGGCAGATTTTAGTGATGTGTCGCTTGCGAAAAATTCTTTAGCTGAACACCCGTTGACTATTTTATATAGCTTTTGCCCTGCTGAAATTTGTGGTTTGTTTGCAGCAATAACTTTTTTTCGAGATGTAGCGATTACTATTTACGTTAGTAGACCGCAATTGCAAGGTATTATTAGTTATAGTGATTTCTCCCCAGGAGAGATAGCCGATTCGCTGAAAAAAGATTGCGTTATGTTATCTGCTGCTCAGATCGAAGCTATTTCTGATGAGTGGAGTCTAATCATACAAAATCAGAGTAACTTAAGAATTTTTTATAAAAATAAAGTTGTGAATGTTCAAGATGACTATTTTGATACAGATATTAGCTGTGTTCTCCCCCAAAAAGGGAACATAGTGCTGGCAGATATTTTGCCAGATATTCAATTGTCGCTAAGGCGTAAGTACGGTTTTGGGTTAAACCCCAGATATATAGAATGGAGGGTTTCCAATGTTTTGAGTTTGCTTTGAGTTGACTTTCCCTAAAAAATAATCAAAAAAGGAGATTTCAGTATGATAAGAAAAAGACTTGTTTCTCTGTTCTTGGCGGTTGTAATGTTGTGCTCTCTTTCTATGACGGCATTTGCGGCGTCTGATGAAGATGTGGCTATGAGTGCAGAGCAAGGTATTATAGCTTCAGAAACATTTGAGATCCCAGTTTCTTTGAGTTTGGATGAACTTGATGAGATGAAGTCTGAACTTGAAGAATGCGGAATCCCATATACTGTTCAAGGAAATCGAGCTATTGCAACAGTTAATGTGACTACTAATATTCACTATGTTGATGAGTTGTACTTTTCCATTATAGCGCAGTGCCGAACAACCTTGTTACAAAAAATAACAGGATCTATTGTATGGAAGTATAAGACAACAGGGTCTTACTCAAAGACTAAGACTATTTCCGTCAACTATCAGGATGATTTTGGTATCCCTAAGTACACCTTAACCTGTCTTAAATATACAGGAAAAACTTTTGCTTCTGGAACTACGATAAGCGCAGATTTTAACATTGATGTAGATGCTACTGGCGAGATTTCTGGTGGTGTTGTATCGAGAACGGTTACTGGCATTGTTCCGTAAAATTAACATTTAACTTTAGTGAAAGGGGCCAGTTGTAGCATAATAGCAATTGGCCCCTTTCTCCCCGCGGGAGCGCGCAAAGCACTTTCACACTGCCGGGCACAAAAGGGGGCGGCGGTGTGAAAGTGCTTTTGCGTTACTTTCTCACCAGAAAGTAACAAAGAGGTTGTTTTTAGCGGAAGTTTATGATAAAATAGAGAACGGAAGATTAAGCGGAAAGGGGGCGATTTTATGGGAGTTACGATTTCGGGCATGACAGGTGCGGGAAGCATCCGGCACAACAACCGTAGCTTCTCTGCGGCGAATGTAGACCAGAGCCGAACGGAGCAGAATATCACTTTTTGCAACGAGGATCTGAAGCAGGTCTACCACATGGTTTTTGATGAAGCTCTCACAGCCTACAACGCAAAGAAAACCAAAACGAGAGATAAGATACCGGACTACTATGAGCATATCCGGCAGAGCAAACAGGAAAAGCTGTTCCATGAAGCGATCTTCCAGATCGGCAACATGAGCGACTGTGGGTGCGGTACGCCGGATGGAGAACGGGCTGCGGCAGCTCTGAAAGATTTTGCGGATTCCTTTGCAGAACGCAACCCCCATCTGCGGGTGTTCAATATGGTGCTGCACATGGACGAGGCAACGCCCCATCTCCATGTCGATTTTATCCCTGTGGCAACGGAGCAGTCCAGAGGACTTGCGACCAGGGTATCCATGAAACAGGCGTTGAAGCAGCAGGGGTTTGTTGGTGTCGGCAGAAAGCAGACTGAATGGGCGGCGTGGATGGAGCGAGAGAAAGAAGCTCTGACGGAGATTGCCCAGCGGCACGATTTTGAAATTATCTCTCTCGGCACGAACAGACCACACATGGACTTACCGCAGTTCAAGGAAGCGGCGGCGAGACTGGAAGCGGTGCAGCAGCAGACAGCGGCAGTTGAGCAGGAAGTTGCCGAGCTGGAACGGCAACGAGACGCTCTGAAAGGCACTGTACGGCTCTTAAAGGAGGCAGACAGGGTAAATGTATCCATGAAGGATATTCAGCCAGAAAAGACGCTCACAGGGGCAGTAAAGGGCGTGACGGTGGATCAAGTCGAGCAATTAAAGAAAATGGCGCTGCGCAGCGTGACGGATCGGCAAAAGGTAAAAGAGTTGACAGCGGAAAACACCCGTCTGCGGTCGCAAGTGCCGTCCATGCAAAAGCGGCTGGAAGAAGCACAGCGGCAGCAGCGGCTTGAACAGGAAAACCGTAGGCTGCGGGACGAGAATTATTATCTGCAATCTGAGCTGCATGAGGAACGCGGCTTCACCGAGCGTCTGACGGACGGTATCGGTCGGATGCTAGACTTTCTGGAAGAACACTTTATTTTTTTGTCCTTAATCTTCTAACCTATGGCTCCCGGCCACATTCTTCAAATATTCCTCCGGGTCACCGTTCAGAATCAAATCCGCATAGCCCAGCGGATCATTGTAGATGAGGTAGTCCAGTTCCGTCTGCTGTGCCATAGTCACGTCCAGCGCATCCTCGACCCCGGTGCCGTCAATGGAAATTTTTCTCCCATCCCGGAGTAGCAGTTCCACGCACCCGGTATCCATGTTGAAATGGCAAGCCCTTGCATCGTACTTCATAATCATACCCTCCAAATCTTGTTAGTGGCTTACGGTCTATGACAAGGTATCGGAGTTTTGCGTCGTCCACGGGAGCCTTCATTTTCAAACCCGAAGAAAACGAAAAATCCGAACCCTTCTCCAATCGGAAACAGGTTCGGATTTTTCTTGTTTGGTGGGCCATGAGGGATTCGAACCCCCACTGGAGCGGTTATGAGCCGCCGGCTTTAACCGTTAAGCTAATGGCCCTTATGACGTTGTTTCAAAGATCTGTAAAGTGGCTTTCGTACCCAGAAAATACCCAAGTCCGATTTTTAAGCCACTAGCAAACCAAAAAACAACGGAAAAACGCTGTTTGAAAGAGGCGGAAACGGTAAGGTCTGGCGGTTATGAGCCGCCAGCTCTGACCAACTGAGCTACTGGCCCACGAAGACGGCAATCTGCCGCACATGGACTAACTATAAGTATACCAAAAAATCAGAAAAAAGCAAAGCCCTTTGCCGGAATTATTTTGTGCGGCGGGCGTCGAACTTGCGCAGCATGAACTCGTCCAGCATCGCGGGCTGGAACAGCGGCTCTTTGTAGCCAAAAGCTTCCCGGAGGAAGATGAGGGTCACGATGGTCTGGCGGCCCGGGTCGAACCGGAGGGTGTAGAGGGTGTCCAGCGGCTGCTGGGTGGGCTGATGGAGCGTCAGGTGGAGGGTGAAGCCGCCGTCGTTCTCCCGGCGGCACTCGTAGGCGAAGACATCGTCCGGGCTGTGCTGGTCCAGCCGGTCGAAGCAGTCGTCCAGCGGCAGGTCGGTGCGGAACTCGGACAGGCCGCTGGGGCTGTACTGGCTGCGGCGGTTCTGGTCTTTCTTAGACAGCAGAAATACGATAAAGCCCAGAATGGCCGCGAGAAGAAGGATGGAAAAAACAGCGTTCATGTGCGCCTCCCGATGGAATTTGTGTCGAGTTTTCCTTATTGTAACACAACACGCCCCAAAATGTGTTATAATATTTGAAAAATTCCAAAAACTGATGGGGAGCCTGCGCCCTTTCTGCGGGCGGGAGGGACGATATGAAACTCAAATTCACGCGAAAGACCTGGTATTTCCTGCTGCTGGCTTCCGCAGCGGCCTCCATGCTCAACGGCTTTGCCGTCCTGAGCGGCACCAGCTTCGGCCTCATCGAGCAGATCGCATTCGCCGCGGCGGGCATCGCGGCCCTTTTCCTCGCGGCGGAAAAAGGCTCGGCAAGCTGGGAAAAACGCAACTTCACCGGCGTGTTCGTGCTGCTGATGGTGAGCTACATGGTCAACGGCTGGGCGGGCTACCTCTGCTCTGCGCTGGCGTGGCCGCTGCTGCTCAGCACTGAGTACAAGCGCGGCATGGCCGTCCAGCGCCAGCTGCAGCTGGTGGGTGCCGCCCAAGCGCTCCCCCCGTTCTTTGCACCGCTGC
>OASY01000286.1_pt1 | contig 39493 bp, 39 predicted proteins | sample 1501231 | NCBI WGS metagenome assembly OASY01 (sample SAMEA2579917, study PRJEB22360) | human gut metagenome | biome: human gut; feature: human-associated habitat; material: faeces | place: Denmark | collected 2008/2010 | reverse complement strand
CTGCTGCACACCTTAGCAGGCCCGCCGCAGATGAGACAGCGGCGGCCTTCGAGGTCCAGCTCCTCTCTGTCCACTTTGAGGCCGTCCGGGCGGATGACGTCCATGTCGAACAGCCGCCCCAGCGGGGTGGCGTCCTCGATGTCGGTGGTGAATTTCTTGATGGTCAGCGGGTCGGCGTCCAGCACATAGAACGCCTCACAGCCGGTCACTTCCCGGACGGCGTCCTGATACAGCGGCGTCAGCTTTGCCCGCAGAAACTGCTGGCGCAGCAGCTGACGCCCCCGCCCAAAGCCCCGCCGGATGAGGGGCGAATCCTTTACCGGGCCGCAGATATTCATGGTAAAGCAGATGAGAGGCTTGTGGTACCGGGCCAGCAGCTCCTGCTGGTGCCGCACCCGGCGCTCCCGTGCATCCAGCATCTGGACCAGCGAAACAGTCGTTTCCATGGTTTTCTCCTCTCAGCGGTGCTTTTTGAGCATGTCCATAAAGAGCTGCACCTGCGGCAGGGCGGCTGCGTCTCTCTGGCAGAAAATATAGGTGCGCCGGACGAAGGGCTCGCCGTTCTCGAAGGTGCAGGGCTTGACATAGCCCTTGAAGTTATCCAGCGCCACTTCCGGCATCAGCGCCCAGCCGAGGCCCCGCTCCACCATCTCACGGCAGACCATGATGTTGTCCACCACAAAATTGCCCGCATCGTTGGTCACGCCGTTCTCGTAGCGCCAGCGGGCCATCTGGGCGCTGATGGTGGCGTCGCTGCTGTGGTCGATATAAAGGTAATCGGAGATGGGCCTGTCCTTGTTCTCCTCGCTGCAGATGAGGCAGATATTCTCCTGCGAGAGCAGGAACTGGGTGCCGTCCCACGGATACTCGCCTCGCAGCACTGCCACGTCCAGCGAAGAGTCCAGCATCTGCTGGTAGATGTTCCGGCTGTGGCCGGTAGCGATGTCGAGGCGTACCTTCGGGTAGGCTTTGTGGTATTCCGTCAGCACCTCGGGCAGACGGTAGTAGGAGAAGTTCACCGAGATGCCGGCCCGCAGGGTGCCGCAGGCTTCACCCTGAATGGAGGCCAGCTGGCGGCGCATCTTTTCCATCTCGCGGGCGGCGGCGGCGCTGTGGAGCAGCACCTGTTCGCCGGCCGGCGTGAAGCGGATGCCCTGCCGTGAGCGCAGGACGATCTCCACCCCCAGCTCCTGTTCCAGCGCCTTGATGCGCTTGGAAAGTGCCGACTGGGTCATGTACAGTTTGTCCGCTGCGTGGGTGATGTTGCGCGTCTCGTCCAGCGCGTGCAGCAGCTCGTAATCTTTTTCGTCCATCGTAGCTCTCCCCCTGTTGCCCTTTATTTTATCATTCCCGTTTGCGCTTCATCGCGGCGCATTTTGCTCAGATTCCATATCTGTTATTCATAATACAACAGATTTCAGCAAATGAAAAGGGGGATATTCGCCTTGATTTTTCCGAAAATCCATTCCAAGATGGAATAACTCAGCGCTTTTCTTGCAGTTTTCTTAACCCTGCCTTAATTCCATCTTAATGCGGTGTTGTTGTCCACAACATCTTCATTTTTTCTCTGCCGACGGGCGGTCTTCCTCCCGCAGCACAGCAAACGCAGCTCTCTTTTCATTTTTGCCTGAAAAATAAGCAAAAGTCCAGTTTATTGGACAGTATTCGCATTATCATAAAAATAAGAACCTACTCGTTTCCTTCTTCTTTGGCACATTGCAGATTTTCCCGTCTGCTTTTTGTGCAACGTCCCGGAATTTTTTGTCGAAAAGCACGTTTTGTTGACAGCCGCTTTTTGAAAAGCGTATCCTTATTGCAAACCAGAGTCAGGAGGTCATTTTATGGAGCACTCCACACGTCTTGCCCACATCAGCGAGGACGGCACCCGCACCCAGACCGTCTATGACCATCTCGCCGGCACTGCCAGGCTGGCCGGTTCCTTCGCAGCCCTCTTCGGGGCGCAGAGCGAGGCCGAATTTGCCGCGTGGCTCCACGACGTCGGGAAGTACAGCGACGCCTTCCAGCTGCGGCTTAAAGGCGGCCCCAAGGTGGACCACTCCACCGCCGGGGCGCAGGAGGCCTGGGTCCGCCAACATCTCCACGCCGCCTTTGCTGTGGCCGGACACCACAGCGGCCTGCCCGACGGTGGGAGCCCCGCCGACGACCCGGGCGACGCCACCCTGTTTGGCCGGAGCAAGAAGCCGGCAGACCCCTACGACGGCTGGCAGGAAGTAACGCTCCCCGCCTCGACGCCGCCCGCGTGGGCCTGTGCCGACCCGCTGAGCCTCGCGTTCTTCACCCGGATGCTCTACTCCTGCCTCGTGGACGCCGACTTCATCGACACCGAGACCTTCATGGACGGCAAGGCCGCACCCCGGGGCAGCGGCACGGACATCGCCGCGCTGCGGGACATCGTTTCCGCACAGGCGCAGCGTTATCTCAGGGCCGAGTCTCCCTCGCCCGTCAGCGTCCAGCGCAACACCGTCCTCCGCGCCTGCCTCGAGAAAGGCGCGCACGGCCCGCAGGGGCTCTACACCCTCACCGTACCCACCGGCGGCGGCAAGACCTTCGCCTCCCTCGCCTTTGCGCTGGAGCACGCCGCCGTCCAGAAGATGAAGCGGGTCATCTACGTCATCCCTTATATGTCCATCATCGACCAGACCGCCGCCGTCTTCTCGGGCCTGCTGGGCGCAGAAAATGTTCTGGCCGACTTCTCCAACGCCGAGTACAAGACTGTTGAGCAGGACGACCTGACCCCCGCCCAGTACCGCCAGATGCTGGCCAGTGAAAACTGGGACTCCCCCGTCGTGGTGACGACGGCGGTGCAGTTCTTCGAGTCGCTCTACGCTAACCGCAGCAGCCGCTGCCGCAAGCTCCACAACATCGCCGACAGCGTCATCATCTTCGACGAGGCGCAGACCCTCCCGGGCGACTACCTTGCCCCCTGCGTCAGCGCCATCGCCCAGCTCATCCAGCATTACCACTCCACGGCCGTCCTCTGCACGGCCACCCAGCCTGCCCTTGAGCCGCTGTTCCGGCGCTTTGCGCCGGAGCTCCACCCGCAGGAGATCACGCCCGACGCGGCCCGCCTCTACGAGGTGCTCCGGCGCACCACCCTGCAAGACCTCGGCACCCTGCCGCAGGAGGAGCTCGCCGCCCGGCTGGCAAATCACCCGCAGGTGCTCTGCGTGGTCAACCGCCGCAAGACGGCCCAGCAGCTCTATGAGTCCCTGCCCGCCGAGGGCAGCTACTGCCTGACCACCCTGCTCTGCGCCGCCGACCGCCGCCGTCAGCTGGACGCCATCCGCCAGCGGCTGAAAGAGGGTCTGCCCTGCCGGGTGGTGTCCACCTCTCTCATCGAGGCGGGCGTGGACGTGGATTTTCCCGTCGCTTACCGGGAGCAGTGCGGTCTTGACTCGCTCTTACAGACTGCCGGGCGCTGCAACCGCGAGGGGCGGCGGGGCGCAGAGGAAAGCATCGTCTACCGGTTCCGGCTGGACGAGTGTTCCACGCCCCAGATGCTCAGGCAGAACGTCAGCGCGCTGGACTACACCGCCCGGCATCAGGACATACTGGACACGCCCCGGGCCATTCAGCTCTACTTCAACGAGCTTTCCGACCTGCGCGGCCCCGACGCCGTGGACAAGCACGGCATTCTGGATGCCTTTCTCCGGGGCATCCGGGGCTGCCAGCTCCCCTTTGCAGAGGTGGCGGAGGAATTCCGCCTCATCGAGAACGCTGCCCGCACGGTCTATCTGCCCGTCGGCGAGGGCGCAGCCCTCTGTGAGCAGCTGCGCAGCGGTCATGTTACCCGGACGCTGCTGCGGAAGCTGGGCGTTTACAGTGTCTCCTGTTACAAGGACCAGTTCGACAAGCTCGACGCCGCCGGGGCGCTGGAACTACGGCCCGATGGTTCCGCCATCCTCACCGACACCGGCTGCTACAGCGAAAAGACCGGCCTTGCCATGGATGTGGAGACGGGCATCGGCCTTTACTTCTAAAAGAAAGAGGTGGTTGCAATGGCTAACATTCATCTTAGTCTGAAAATTCAACTTCACCCGGAAAGGAGGCAATGCTGATGTCCATGCTCATTGAGGTGTGGGGCGACTATGCCTGTTTCACTCGTCCGGAAATGAAGACCGAGCGTGTGAGCTACGACATGCCCACCCCGTCCGCCGCGCGGGGCCTTGTGGAGGCCATCTACTGGCACCCCGGGCTGCGTTATACGGTTGACCGCATCTATCTGCTCAAGCCCTTCGGCCTTGACCCCGAGGACGAAGCGTCCACCGAGGAGTACACCCAGCGGCCCATCCGGTTCACCAACATCCGGCGCAACGAGGTCAAGTCCACCCTGCTGTCCTCCGCCGCCCTCAGTGCGGCCAAAGGCGGCACGCCGCCGGTGCTCTACACCTCGGAGGACATCCAGCAGCGGGCCGCGATGGTCCTGCAGGACGTCCACTACGTCATCGAGTGCCACTTCGATTTGACGGACAAGGCCGCCCCCAGCGACAACCCCGGCAAGTTTCAGGACATCCTGCGCCGACGCCTGCGCAAAGGTCAGTGCTATCATCAGCCCTGTTTCGGGTGCCGGGAGTTCCCGGCCAACTTCCGGGAGTGGCCGGGCGGCAGCATTCCTGCACTGAAGGTCACACAGGACCTCGGCTTCATGCTCCACAGCCTCGATTACTCTGATTCGGCCAACATCCGCAGCCAGTTCTTCCGCGCAAAGCTGGTGGACGGCGTGATGGAATGCCGGGACGTGGAGGTGTTTACATGATACTCCAAGCACTCACCGCCTATTATGAACAGCTTCTGGCTCAGGGCAAGGTGGAGGCCCCCGGCTGGGACAGCCGCTTCAAGGTCAGCTACGAGCTGCGCCTCGGCCCCGACGGCCAGCTCTTCGCCCTCAACGACCTGCGGCAGGAAGTCCCCAAGGGCAAGAAGACCGTCATCTCCCCCCGTGAGCTCCCTGTCCCCCACCGGGTCAAACGCGCCTCCGGCGTCGCCGCGAACTTTTTGTGCGACAATACGTCCTATCTGCTGGGCGCAGACGAAAAGGGCAAGCCCGAGCGCTCCCGCCAGTGCTTTGAGGCCTGTGCCGCCCTCCACCACAAGGTGCTCGACGGTGTGGACTCCCCTGCCGCCAAAGCCATCCTCGCCTTTTTTGACAGCTGGGAGCCGGATACAGCCCCCACCCACCCGCTGCTGGCAAAGCAGTGGGCCGACCTGAACAACAACGCGAACCTTGTGTTCGGCTACGAATCCCCCGACGGCGCCCACTGGCTGGCCACCACAGATGACGCCATCCGGGACGCCTGGCAGTCCGCCTTTGACACCTCTGATGCCGACGCCGAGACGGCCCGCTGCCTCATCACCGGCAAAGAAGCCGGCATCGCCCGCATCCACCCCGCCATCAAAGGTGTGATGGGCGCACAGGCCGCCGGTGCGGCACTGGTCTCCTTCAACGCGCCCGCTTTCTGCTCCTATGGCCATGAGCAGGGTGCCAACGCCCCCGTCAGCGAGTACGCGGCCTTCGCCTACACCACGGCCCTCAATCTGCTGCTGGCAGACCGGAACTGCTGTCAGCACATCGGCGACACCACCATCGTCTGCTGGGCCGAAAACGCCGCCCCCGCCTACTCAAACGCCATGCTGATGTTTTTCTGCGGCGGTGCCGAGGCGCGCGGCGTCTCGGAAAGCGACCTTGCCGCCGCACTGAAAGCCCTTTCTCAGGGACGCCCCGTCTCCTTCCTCGACGACAAGCTTGACCCGAACCAGAACTTCTATGTGCTGGGCATCTCGCCCAACGCGGCCCGGCTCTCCGTCCGGTTCTTCCTGCACAGCAGCTTCGGACGGTTTGCCAAAAATCTGCAGGACCACGCCGACCGGCTCAGCATCACCCGCCCCGCCTTCGACAAGCGGGAAAACCTGTCGGTCTGGGCGCTGGCGCAGGAGACGGTCAACCAGAAATCCCGGGACAAAAATCCATCGCCCCAGCTGGTGGGCGATCTGCTCCGGGCCATCCTCACCGGCGGGCTGTACCCCGCCACTCTGCTCAACGGCGTGACTCTGCGCATCCGGGCCGAACGGGAAGTCACCCGGGGCCGCGCCGCCATCCTGAAAGCCTACTATCTCCGCAACTACCCCACCGAGCTCAACAAGGAGGTATTTACCGTGAGCCTGAACGAAAGCAGCAATGTCCCCTATGTTCTGGGGCGTCTCTTCTCTGTGCTGGAGACGATCCAGAGCGTCGCCAACCCCGGCATCAACGCCACCATCAAAGACCGGTACTTCAACTCGGCCTGTGCCACCCCGGCAACGGCCTTCCCCACGCTGGTCAAGCTGGCTCAGAAGCATCTGCAGAAGATGAGCACCCCCAACGAGGTTCATTTCAGCAAACAGCTCACCGAGCTGATGGCCCAGCTGCCCGAGACAGGCTTCCCGGCGCGGCTCAGCCTGCCGGAGCAGGGTGCCTTTGAGATCGGCTACTACCACCAGACCCAGAAACGCTACGCCAAAAAGAATGAGGAGGAATAAACCATGTCTGAGCCCATCAAGAACCGCTATGATTTCGTCATCCTGTTCGACGTCGAGAACGGCAACCCCAACGGCGCCCCCGACGCAGGCAACATGCCCCGCATCGACCCCGAGACGGGCTACGGTCTGGTGACCGACGTCTGCCTCAAGCGGAAGATCCGCAACTATGTCGAGACCCTGAAAGAGGACGAAAAAGGCTACCGCATCTACATCAAGGACGGCGTTCCCCTCAACCGCAGCGACGCCGAGGCCATCAAAACTCTGGGCATCGACCCCGACCTGAAAGCTGCCAAAAAGGCCGACCCCGACATCGATGCCAGGCTGCGGGACTATATGTGTGAGAACTACTTCGACATCCGCACCTTCGGTGCCGTCATGACCACCTTCGTCAAGGGTGCGCTGAACTGCGGTCAGGTGCGCGGCCCCGTCCAGCTGAGCTTTGCCCGGTCGGTGGACCCCATCGTCCCGCAGGAAGTCACCATTACCCGCGTGGCCATCACCACCGAGGCCGACGCCGAGAAGAAGGGTACTGAGATGGGCCGCAAGCACATCGTGCCTTACGCCCTCTACCGCGCCGAGGGCTATGTCTCGGCCAACCTCGCCCGGAAGACCACCGGCTTCTCCGAGGATGATTTGAAGCTTCTGTGGACTGCCATCCTGAATATGTTCGAGAACGACCACAGCGCCGCCCGGGGCAAGATGGCCGTGCGGGAGCTCATCGTATTCAAGCACGATTCTGAGCTAGGCAATGCCCCGGCCTATAAGCTCTTCGACTCCGTCACCGTCCAGCGCAAGCCCGATGTGGGCGCCGCCCGCAGCTACCGCGACTACACCGTCACGGTGGCAGACACTCTGCCGGAAGGAGTCACCTGCGAGAGGCTGTCCTGATGGCCGGCCCGGACGACTGGCTGCCCCTGTCGGGCATCCAGCACTTCTGCTTCTGCCGCTCTCCCGGCGCAAGCCCTGCCCTGATGGGCAAATGCGCCCGCCTCGGGGTCGATTTGAGCTTTTTCAGCCCGCAGGGCCGCTTTCTGGCCCGGGCCGTAGGCGAAGAACAGGGCAACGTCCTGCTGCGGCAGACCCAGTACCGCATCGCAGACAGCGAGGCAGAGAGCTGTCTCTATGCGCGCAATTTCATCCTGGGCAAAGTCTATAACGCCCGCTGGGTGCTGGAACGGGCCACCCGCGACCACCCCCAGCGGGTGCCGGTGGAACAGCTCAAGCGCACCAGCGCCCAGCTGGCGGCGGCGCTGCCCCTCATCGAGCAGTGTGACGACCTCGACCAGCTTCGCGGTCTGGAGGGCGAGGCGGCACAGCGGTATTTCGACTGCTTTGATTCACTCATCCTGCAGCAGCACGATGATTTTTCTTTTGCCGGCCGGAGCCGCCGCCCGCCTCTGGACAACACCAATGCCCTGCTCTCCTTCGCTTATTCGCTTCTGGCCTCCGACTGCACAGCGGCTCTTCAGAGTGTGGGCCTCGACCCCTACGTCGGCTTTCTCCACCGTGCCCGGCCCGGGCGCAGGAGCCTCGCCCTCGACCTCATGGAAGAGCTGCGTGCAGTTTATGCCGACCGCTTCGTGCTCTCCTGCATCAACCAGAAAATCATGACGCCGAAGCATTTCCAGAAGCAGGAGAACGGGGCCGTCCTTCTCACCGATGAGGGCCGCCGCGCCTTTCTGGGCGGGTGGCAGACCCGCAAGCAGGAGACCATCACCCACCCGTTCCTGAACGAAAAGCTTCCGTGGGGCCTCGTGCCTTATGTGCAGGCTCTGCTTCTGGCCCGCACCCTGCGGGGCGATATGGAGCTTTACCCGCCATTTTTCTGGAAGTGAGGGATGTGTATGCTGGTCCTTATCACCTACGACGTCAACACCGAAACTCCTGCCGGGCGCAAACGTCTGCGCAAAGTCGCCAAGCGCTGTGTGGACCACGGCCAGCGGGTACAGAACTCCGTGTTCGAGTGTCTGCTGGATGCCGCGCAGTATGCCGTTCTCAGGGCGGAGCTGACGGCCCTCATCGACCCCGCGCTGGACAGCCTGCGCTTCTACCAGCTGGGCAACAACTATAAGAGCAAGGTGGAGCATATCGGCGTTCATCCGCCCTTCGAGCAGGACGGCCTGCTGTTGTTCTGAGTTTCCCGTCCCCAGTGCGAAGGGCGAGTTCTCAGCATTTTTCCGGCACCTTCGCACCGGATTTTTGTGTCATTTTGCATGATTTGGATAGTTCTTTGACCCGTTGTAAATCAAAGCTCTTCTAAATTCGTGCAGAATGTTGTATAATTTATAAGAAAATAGAGATTTTGTCTCTGTTTTTGCTGTCGCCCTCCTCGCGGAGGGCGTGGATAGAAATCTGATAGCCAAATGCTTGGTCATCCGTACTCGTTGTCGCCCTCCTCGCGGAGGGCGTGGATAGAAATTCGTTTTCAAACAGGCCCGTGGTTTCGTCGAACTTGTCGCCCTCCTCGCGGAGGGCGTGGATAGAAATTTGCTGCCGTCACGGAACTCGACGAGCACGTCGTGTCACCCTCCTTGCAGAGGATACAGATAGGAACCAGTTTCCACCGCGAATCGGGCGTCGCCACAATTTTTCCAAAAAGGAGTTTTCCATGCATACAGTTTCCCTCACCCATCAGCTCGTCGCCATCCTGGACGACTTTGACCTCGACAAGATCATCAAAAGCGGCCAGTGCTTCCGGCCACAAAAACTGGCCGACGGGCGCTACCGCTTTCTTTCCGGCAACGCACTTCTTTATCTGACTCCGCTGGGCGATGGTCAATACGACGCCGCATGGTATGGCTCAGATCGGGAGTACTGGGCCGACTACTTTGATTTGGGCCGGAACTATGCCGCGCTGCGGTGCAGCTTGGCGGGACAGAGCAGCTATCTGGACAAATCGCTCGATTTCGGGCAGGGCATCCGAATCCTGCATCAGGACCCATGGGAAATGCTCATCACCTTTCTCATCTCCCAGCGCAAGAGCATTCCGGCCATCCGCACCGCCGTGGAACACCTTGCCCGGTGCTGCGGCGAACCGCTCAGTGCCGAAGGCGATGAAGTCTTCCTCTTCCCTACCCCGCAGCAGCTCTGCGGCCTCTCTGAGGCGCAGCTGATGGGCTGTGGTCTGGGCTACCGCACCCGTTACATCCAGAACGCTGCCGCTCAGGCTTCCAGCGGCACACTCGACCTCGGTGCTCTGGCGGCGCTGCCCGACGACGCGCTCTTTTCCCGCCTCCTCGAGCTGGACGGCGTCGGCAAAAAGGTAGCAAACTGCGTCTGCCTCTTTGGCTATGGCCGTACCGCGATGGCTCCCATTGATGTCTGGATACAGCGACTCATTGATGAGGAATTCGGCGGCCGCGACCCTTTTCCTTCCTATGATCAGCAGGCTGGCATCGTACAGCAGTACTTGTTCTACTACAAACGCAGCACCAGCCGCAGCGTCGCTCACAAAAATAAAAAAAGTTATTGACAACTCTCCATTTGGCTGGTATAATAACACACGTCGTCAGGGACGGCATACCAGCTATGGGGGATTAGCTCAGCTGGGAGCCCAAGCAGTGCGTTCACGCACCCCCACAACTGAACTTCATAAAGCATTTCTTGTTTGAGCATCTCTTTTCCAGAAGCGTCCACTTCTGGAAAATTATGGGGGATTAGCTCAGCTGGGAGAGCGCTTGCATGGCATGCAAGAGGTCAGCGGTTCGATCCCGCTATTCTCCACCAAAAAAGCACTGTACTTCGTTTGAAGTACGGTGCTTTTCTTTTTGCTTTCTTGGAGGTCGCACTGAAAATCATCCAAATGCCTGATTTTGCAGGCGCATGGAAGGCAACCCCCAATTCTTGCTGTTTCGTTGTTTCTGAAAATGCTTGTTCGATGCCCGACTGTTTTGCAGGCAGACGTATCACTCCCCCTCAATGTAAGGAGTTAGATCGAAGTTGAACGAGATGTTGATCTGGTATCCGCGATATACGTCTACCCTGCGGATGAGCTGGTTGACGATCATCTTCTTCGCTTCAAAATTTGCACTGTCGTATAGGTCAGCATAAGAAATCAGTTCATCATACAGCCGCGACACTTTATCCATCAGCTCTGCCGTTTTCTCCAGTTCTTCACTGGCCGCTTCGCAAAGGTTTTCCAGCTCCGTGAGTTTCTCTTCCTGCACTGTAATCATTTCGGCAAGGGTTTCTCTCGGTAACACGCTTTCACCTTTGATGCAAGCTAAAACCTCGGTTTTCAGTGCCAACAGGTCTTTTTCTGCCTTGTTCCGCTGTGTCTGAAGGTCTTGCAGATGATTCTTGCGTTCCGTGTTTTCTTTTTCATAGCGTTTTGTAACAATCTGCTCTTTTGGGATACCCCTCATCTTGGAGAAAATCTGGCGGACCGCCTTATCGATGATTTCATCCAGAATGTGGACGGTATATCCCGTCTGCCCGGTGCAGTTGGTCTGCTTGCGGAGCTTTCCGTAACAGGTATAGCGAATACGCAGCGTATCGTCTAACGAACCATCTGCCATTTTTCGCCATTTACGGCTGCTGGTCAGTTCCAGTTTTGCACCGCAATGTCCACAGTAAGCGTTGCCGGAAAGCAGTGACTTTCCATGGATATTCAAAGGAGTGCGATTCTCGGCATCTGCAGCGGCTCGTACAGATCGGTTATCCCGGATGCGCTGTGCAGTTTCAAACTGCTGTTGCGAGATGATCTGCAATTCCGGCATCAACTCTGACCGGGCATCTCCGCAGCGGAGAACGCCGGTATAGGTCAGATTCTGTACCATACCCCGAATACTTGACGGGTGCCAGCACTTTCCAGACCTTGCACGATAACCAGAATCGTTCAGGTAGGTTGCGATGTGCTGCGGACCATAGCCCTCATACACATACTTGTCAAAGACGATCTGCACTACGGCAGCTTCCTGTTCGTTGATGTGCAGTTCGTAGAGTTCGTGTTTGCGCTTGTTGATACGTCCACTCCGTACAAGGTCATAGCCATAAGGTGCATTTCCGCCCTTGAAGTGACCTTCTTCCACAAGCTGGCGCAGACTGGTGCGGGTACGGACGGAAGTCTTTTCGCTCTCGCCGTCTGCCTGCCAGAAGCGGATGTAGTTCAGCAGTTTGTCGGTGTGGTTGTCGAAACGCTGCTCACCCTCTTGGGTACTCCATACCCGGATGCCGTTTCGCGCAAACCATTCTACAACAAACGGCGTTTCATCTGCGATGCGTCCGATTCGGTCGAACATGAACACCAGAAGAATGTCAAACTTGCCTTTTCGGGCATAATCCTTGATGATTTGCAGCTTGTCACGGGCGGCAGCCCGGACTTTGTGGCCCGATACGCCTTCTTCCTGTTCCTCATGGACGATGACCCAGCCCTTCGATTCAGCGAATTTATGGCAAGCCTTTCGCTGCATGGGAAGGTCTGCTTCATGGTTCGAGTTGAAATCCACCTGCTTGTCAGTGGATACACGATACAGGCAGCAGACACGGTTTTTATTTTCAGTCATAGGGGGTTCCTCACTTTCGCTATAAAAGCGAGGATAAACGATATTCGGTTATCAAAGAACGGTTGGTAGTGGTTCATGGATTGTCCCGAATACCACTGCCATCCTCAGTATAGCGCGTTCTTTTTTCCTCGTCCACGATGTCAGCTGGTCTTCTTGGTATAACTGGTGGCGAGCAGAATGTCACGGATACGATCAAAGACACCCGGATTGGGTTCTTTTGCAAAACTGAGAACGACAGGATAACCGTTAATAACGGTATATCGGCGATTTGGGTCGTTATTGGTCACCGGAACGTTGCCCGCGACCTGCGAAAACTTATCGACCATTGTATCATCACTCCTATATATTATAATTTTCAATATGTAACAAGGGACATCCGCAGCTTGCAGATGCCCCTTGGCAGAGAAAATATGTTTTAAAACTTCATCGGCAAGGCATCCTTCCGGCCTTTACCGTTGTAAGCCATGTAGATGGGAAAAACGTATTTCTTCCATCCGGGCAGCTTGGCGGGGTTATCCCTGCCGACACGGTAGATTTCCATGGGGTGTACGCTGCCCAGTGCGCGGATAAGCCGTTCCTCGCTGAACTCACCGTGGTACAGTTCCACAAAGTGCATCACACCACGCAGGACAGATGCACGGAACGAATCTGGTTTGCCATCCCACGCGGCCACGATCAGCCGCAGAGCTTCACAGTAGATTTTCTCGCCCATCTGGTTGTACAGCTTGAGCGCGGTGCCCACGCAGCTGATGCGGTAGTCACTCAGCTGCAGGCTGTCATAGTTGAACGCCAAACCCACCCGGTTGGTGGCTGCGAGAAATGCTTTGGAAGGTGCATCGCCGCCCACGACCTTGGCGCGCAGCTTGATGCCAGCAGTAAGCGGTGCGGAGTGACCGTTCTGTTCAGCGAAGAACAGGGCTTCCTGCTCCATCGTCAGGCCGGTGTAGACCTTACAGAGAATCGGCAGGTCTTTGCCGCCGTTGCGCAGGATACGCGCTTCAATGGTATGCTGGCCGTCCGTTACATAATACCGGCCATTGCGAAAGCTGACCTTCGGCTCGTTCGCCGTATATTCGTTAAAGTCTTTGGCAATCAGCTCAACGCGCTTGCGCTGGATGCCCCGCTGGTACAGCTCACGAGGGTAGATCAGCTTGCTGCTATGAATGACCACCATCTGGTACGGCGGTGTGATATGAAAGGAAGCGGAGAAGTTATCCGCAGTGTTTTTCAGGCGCATCTCATTTCCTCCTTGATTCGCCAGATGTATTTTTCAGCTTCTTCCAGAATCTCAGCGACCTGCTGCTTACGCTTCGGGATGGTGAGCAAGGTGGGATTAAAGGTAAAGCTGTATTCGAGCCGCTGAATCATGGCATGAACAGCGGATTGCAGTTCGGTATACACCATCATCTCCTCTACGCTCCCAGCGTCCTCAAAGGACGATTTGATGGGTGTGCAGGGATAGATGGGTGGCTTTCCATCCACTACTTCAGGAGGCGCATAAGCCGCCTGAGAGCGGATGATCGGTTTGAGTTTTTGAATGCTGCCCATCGGATTCAGGGCAAGACTGATCTTCACTGCATCATCGACCCGGCGCATATTCTCCGGGGAAAGGTGTCCGACAAACTTCAGGACACGGCTTTTATCAATGGTGAAAATCTGTTCTGCCTGAACAATGGACGGCTTCAGGCCATCTTCTTCTACCTGACAATGCGTTGCCTGTGTTACTTTCTTATCTGTCTTACTTGTCAAAGCCGCGACAATCAAAGTCGGAGAGTAGATGTTGCCGACATCATTTTGAAGAATGACTGCTGGGCGGGCACCGTTTTGTTCGGAGCCAACGCCTGCCTCCAGTTTTACAAAATAGATGTCTCCGCGTTGGAACTTCCAATTCGATTCCAAGTGCGAGCCTCCATTCTGATATGCAAAAGCCCGCTGCTTTTTTGCAGCGGGCTTTGCTCAATTCATGGTGGTAATTGATTTTAGGGATTCTATCGCATCCCTGCGGGTGAATGAAAACCGGATTCAGCGCGGCATGACAACGTAGTCGTAGCCACGCCGGGTCTGGCAGACCGTGCAGGTTTCCATGCATCTGTCCTTATTCGGCACAATGGCGATCTTGAACGCCTTGGTTTCAACGTAGTGCCGGAGGCAGACACCGCAGAGGGTACGGATGGACTTGACCATCGCAGGAGTCAGCTTCATCTCATGGTAGATCTGACGCTCTTTGATGGTAGGATTCAGTTCATCCATAGGCTTACCTCCTATGTGTAATTAAAAATAAGCGGGTAGTTATGTAAAGAACAGGAGCAACCGAAGACTGAAAACAGCATCCGGCTGCTCCTGATAAAATATGTTTAGGTCTCTCATATTCGCCCTCGGCTCCCTGAGAGTGGGGAATCATCTGGCGGCGGGCTTGTACCGCTCCATTGGCATCTCAACCACCCCGTCTACTTTCTGACCGGGCCGCGAATTACGGAAGTATCATTGTTCTGAGTACCAGACGACTGAACTATTCAGCTTTCAAGGTCCGTGAGTGTGGACATATCACCAGCGGCGAGAGCCGTCTGGTGAATTGTCCCCTCACTTACGAGCCATCGAGAAGCCTCAATCTACACCCAAAAATCCAAACTTCTTCAAAAATTTAGTGATTTTCAAGATTCGCTTGCTAATATTTTGCTGTGCAATGCCATAAACTTTAGATAATTCTACGGTACTATATTCGTCGCGGAAATACAGCGTGATAAGCCGAAGTTCTTCATCGGAGAGTTTTTCTAACCCTTCTTGCAAACGCTTGTCTTTGATTTCGCCTACCCATGCAAACCGAGTCCGGGTCTCGTGGTAAGTATCGGTTACAGCAATTGCCTTTTCATACTGCTTAAAGTCAGAAGATTTCCTTCCCGTGCTGTCATCACCATCGTCAACGATTGCCAGTGTGTTTGCAACGTAGGAACGCTCACTATTGAGAACGCCCAAATCAAAATCATACATGGCTTGGATTGCATCTTCACTCATTCCCGCCTGTTGGTACTGCACACGCAGCCGTTCCCACTTTTTGTTCAGTTTTCGACGTTCGTTGCCGTTATTAAATTCCATTGTTGACCTCAAAATTTTCGATAAGGCGTAAAAAATTGAAAATTTGGAGATTCTAGGGATACTTTGCGGCCAGCTCCAGCCACGAAAAGAGGGCAAAAAGAAACATGAAGTGTCCTTTCCGCTGGATGCGGAGGATGAGGATACTTCACTGCTGGACAGGATGCCAACTTTTCTTTGGCGCAAAAAATAAGACGCATTAAAGAAAAGGGTACAGACACTGTTTTCCATCCGTAGATGGAAAGCAATATGAGTATCCTCAGCCTTTAATGCATCTCAGGCTTTCGATATATTTTTCTTCGTTACAGATCAAAAGCGGTTTATCCGGCTAAAAAAGGACAAAAAAATAAAGCCCTCGCAGCCATACAACAAGGCTTTGACTTACCTTGCTATCATAGCACACGAGGGTCTTATAGAAGTCACATGACGGTCTTATGAAAGTCACATGGAACGATTTTAGAAAAAATAAGGTTACACAGAAGTTGTATGAAGGTCACACGAAAGTCGTATGACGCAACAACGTTGTTTTATCATTCGAGTAAACTGAGCAATTTCTGGTACTCATCTTCAGGCAGCTTTTGCTTCGCAGCAGCTAGTTCGCCCGATGCCAGCTCGTCCATGTGCTGTTTCCGGTACGAGCAAATGAGCCAATAGTAGGCTTTTGTGTTTTCCGGTGCGATGGTCAGGGCCAGCGCTGCATCTTGATGGAGCAGATCGTATGCGTGGAAGTCCATCAGCTGCTTCAACAGTTCATTAACTGTACTCATAAATGCGAGGTGGTAGCGGTTTGCATAGTGAACAAGCCAGTGTTCACCATCAGTGGTAGAAAGAAGCTTGCCCTGATACAACGATGCAGCCTTTTCGAGTAGTCCCACCTTATTTATGGTAGAAGTAGCTTTTGCAGCGGCAATGCAAAGTTCATCGAACATCTGGAAGTCGGTTGTGATGTTGAGGTCTGGGTTGAACTGGTAACCAGACGGGGTGGAGAGAATCAGCTGTTCATCCGAGATAATACTGAATGCCTGCCGCAGCCGGTAAACGAGCTGTTTGACCTTTTTTCCGGGTTCATCTTTATCCTCCAGTTCTTCTGGCCAGATTTCCTGTACGATTTCCAACGATGAAAGGGCTTTCTTTTTTGAAAGCAGCATAAAGGTCAACAGGCGGCTGATTTTGGGAGATTTCAGGTCGGACTCCGGCAGGACACCGTGGGAAGTGTGGATTTTCAATTCTCCGAACAAGCTGATGAAGACATCATGGCTGCTCTTGATGTTTTCTGGCGAGAACGCCATGCTCAGACTGTCAGCCATTCGCTTATCGTTGTATGCTGCCAGTAACACATAGGCCAGAAGCTTGAGCATACTGGTCTGATGGATGTACCGCTGAGGATTGCGCACAGCAATCAGGGCGATTTGCCGAGGCTCCAAAGGAATTGCAAGGACAGACTTGATTCCCAGACGCTCATAGAGCTGGTATTCATCTGGATAGAGGTCCTTAACTTCTTCGGCATCAGACACAACCATGGGAGTTCCTCTGCGTACCGCTTTTACCCAGCGGTCGAGAAATTCAGACGATTCAAACTCATTTGTAAGGATAGTGGTTTTATCTTCTTGGCATTCATTGTGCCACCAGAGTGGCTTCCACAGTCCCAAATCCAGATCAACCTGAATTAGACCGCACCAGTCGGCATCATAGAATTTACAGGCCGCTTCCATGACGCGAAGTGCCACCACTTTTGGCGGCAGGTGGCGATAATACAGCTGCGTTTCCAGATTGTTCATTGTGTTTTCAAAATCAAGAGCGCACTGGATACTCTCGGAATCAGGACTTTCGCATACCTGATCAAGTTGCCGCATAACAATACCTCCTAAACAAAAAGCAGCATCCGGGCCTTCTCCATTCGATACGGTGAATCCCTGATGCTGTCTATATAAAAGCCATCTCTCCACCGCATAAGCTGAAGAATGCCCCATCATTTTGCTTTCTAAAGCAAAAACCGCCTGTGAGTCGAAATCTTCACAGACGGTTCTAACATGGTAGAGGGATAAAATTATCCCATTCAAAAAGCAATCGGCTGTCATGACCTCGTATATGAGATTTTAGACCCATTTGGCTTTGTTGCCCTAGGTGCTGAACAAAAGACGGAAAGGCGTTGCACCCTGGCTTACAAGATTTGCGTCCTTGATGAACCAGGAAAGGAGCGTGGTCGGTGCAAGCTGGATTGGAATATAGAAAATCAGGGTCATCCCCTGTTCTGTGATAACGCTGCTCCAACTTGCTGTGTAATACTGTATAAGCAGCCCGCTCAGTTCTTCCATACGCTCTTTGGGTACATTGTGGATAACCGCTTCAAACAGTCCAATGTAAAAAGACTGATGGATAGCCAGCAGTATTTCAGCTGGAAAAGGAAATGTGGCCCGAAGATCTGCTGCAATTCTTTTTGCGTATTTTGTTTCAAGCATTGCCAGCTCACGAACAAAATCCCGAAAACAATTCTTATGACCACACAATGCCAGCAGCCTGAATGTATCGAAGTGGCAATAGATATAATTCAACAATGTGGGAATATCGTGCTGATAATGTTCTTTGTAAAAGATTTCAGGACATTCAGCATCAAATCATAGCCTTTTTCCAAGCAATCTTTCAGTAAATCTTTCAGGCCGGAAGTCGTACTTTCCACCAATGCGGAAAATAGTGCTCCCTTATCCGTAAAGTGGCGGTAAAACAATCCTGTTGTAATACCAACAGTTTTACACAATTCCCGAAGGCTCGTTCCTTCATAGCCATTTTCCAGAAATTGCGCCTTGCCACATTCCAGAATCCTCTTATGCGTTGCTTCAAATGTGCTTGTGGTCAAATTTTCACCTCCAAACTTTTGAAGATAACGGATGTGTGCTAACAAAAAAGCGAACTTAGTTATCATGCGTTAAAAAATTTCGCCTTCTCATAACAAAGGTACTCACAATGATCCGATTTTCCCGCCACAAAATGTATCACAAGGCATTACAAGACGCCTAAATACACTTTGTGGCAGTTAAAAATCGGTCTGTTATTACAAATCACAACTCATACAGCAAAGGAAAAGAAGTCTGCAATCCGCTTCTTATTTCCGTCTGTCCATCCGCCGCTCCATACTGTCTTGCCATGCTCAATGAACACGAAATAATTACAGCATTTTGCAATCAGCTCCGGGTCATGGGTAATAATGAACAGCGTTTTTCCCATATCACTAAGCCGCTGCAAATTTCCGGCAACCTCCAGCATATGATGATAGTCCAGGCCGCTGGTCGGTTCGTCAAACACCAGGATCTCTTTATCCGATGCAATCGCACTTCCAATGGCTACCCGCTGCTTTTGACCGCCGGACAGGGACATGGGATGCAGTTCTTGATACTCCAGCAGATTCAGGCTCTTTAAGATTTCCTCCGTCTGCTTCTTATCGGCCTGCTCGTCCTCACCCTGCATACTCAGCAGAATTTCGTCCGACACGCTTTCTGTAAAAAGTTGATGGTTTACGTCCTGCATGACCATGTAGCACTTTTTAATACGCTGTTTTGCACCAAGAGCTTCCTGCCCAATCTGCAACGTGCCTTTTGCCGATTTCTCCAATCCGCATAGGCACTTTGCAAAGGTGGTCTTGCCTGCACCGTTGTCCCCAAGGATTCCCACAATCGCCCCCTGCGGAACGGATAGCTGCGGGATATTCATTGCCTCCATCTTCCCGTAGGAGAACAGGAAGTTTCTGATTTCAATAGAACTGCTGCCCAAAGACACCGCTGGTATCTTGCTGAAGTTAGCCGGATGGAGGGAGCGAAGGCCCATTGCCTGAAGCTGCTCCACGCCGAGCCGCCCAAATGCGGCCGCAGACATATCCTGCTCAATTCGCCCATTTTTTAAGTAGATCACCCGGTCTGCTATGTCCATCAGATAATACAGCCGGTGTTCTGCAACAATGACCGTCTTTCCCATTGCTTTCCATTTCGCAACAACCTGTTTCAAATCAGCAATCGTAGCAACATCAAGGTTGGAGGACGGTTCATCCAGCACAAAGATGTCCGGCTCCATAGCGGAGACAGATGCACAGGCTATTTTCTGCTTCTCACCGCCAGAGAGTGCGAACAGGCTGCGGTCAAGCAGTTTTTGAATCTTTAACTCGCCTGTGACCTGTCCAATGCGCCGGTATATTTCTTCTTTCGGCAGTCCGATATTTTCACAGCCAAAGGCAATCTCTCCGGTGGTATCCACATTGAAGAATTGAGAACGGGGATTCTGGAATACGGAACCAACTGCTTTAGACAGCTCATACAATGGGGTCTTTACCGTATCCTTTCCGTTTACAAGAACTACCCCCTCCAGCTTTCCTTCGTAATATTCCGGCGTCAGCCCATTGATTAAACGGGTAAGGGTCGTTTTGCCGCAGCCAGATTCCCCGCAGAGTAAAACAACCTGTCCATCAGGGATTGTCAGATTCAGGTTATAAACGCCGCTTGCCCTCTCCGTACTGTGATAAGTAAAAGTGACATTTTGAAATTCAATCATAGACTTGTCACCTCCTACAAAAACGACCAGACCAGCAGGTCAACCGAGAGCAACGCAATAATCAGGTCATACGCAGTAAAGCCGATGGCCGCAATACTCGTCCTGTGCTTTAAGCCTCCCAAACCTCTGGTGAGAGCCGCCGCAGATAATTCATCACCAATCTTGACAACCGACATCATTAGCGGAATTACCCGGTATTCCAGAAGCGCGGCGGGATTCTGCCAGAACTTCTTTGTTCCAAACTGGATTTCACGCATCCGCATAGCGTCCGTGATCGCAGCCGATTCTTCACCCAGCGTAGGAATGAACCGAATCACAACGGTAATGGGAATAATGAACGCCTCCGGGACGTGCCATTTCTCCATAGCGGCCACAAATTCATCAGTAGAGGTAGATTCAATAATGTAATAGCCCAACATAAAAATTGGGAACAGGCGGATTACCATTGCAACCAGCAGAACAGAAATCATGTTAAGGACAGATGGCAATACATACATCCCCTGTGTCAGCTTTGCCACAACTGCCAGGGCGAACAGCCCCCCGTAAATGAGGGCTGTCCGCACTTGACGGTTTATCAGGAGCAAGGTCAACGGGATTATCGCCACCGCAGCATCCATCGCAAGATTCTCATATACAAAGAACATCAGCGTTGTGATGAAAGCCATAAACAGGACTTTTGTGCGCGGGTCAAGATAAAAGCCTTTCTTTTGGGGTGGTTGATAAGCCTCATACTGTTCCATTAGACAATGCCTGCTCTTTCAAAATGTTTTTTCAGCATCTTATGTCCAAGCAACGCGCCCAGCAGAGAGCCAATGAAGATGATTGCAATCGCCGCAATACCCATCCAGGACGGCATATAGTGGGCCAGTTCGCTTGCATACTGTTCGCCCATAGATGCCTCTACCTGTGCCATGTATGTATCAGCCATGACCCACATGGGAGCCTGACAACCGATCATACCGCAGGAGAACAGCCAGTAGCCAATCACATCCACCTTAAAGCTCTTATATTCGCCAGCTTTCAGCACCAAATCAGCAATAATGCCGAACACAACATAGCCGACAATCGCTGTCCAGGTATAACCCATCAGGAACCAGAATACGCCGCATATGACCGACATGATCGTAACCATGCCGAACTTCTCAATCTTGGTCAGAAACAGCATAAACGGGATACCGGAAATCAGCGGGATCAAGACATACAGGAGCGGATAAAGTACAGGGATTGCATTGAGCATACCTACAACGAAAAAGATTACGATGTAGATAGCAGTATAAATACCGACATTGATTAAGTCTTTTGCTTTGAGTTTGTTGGTTTCCATTGGAAAATCCTCCTTAAAATGATCTATTTGTCTGCTCGAAAGCAGCACAAACCTTACTTTGTTAATTTGCGTTCAGTTTCCAGCCAATCGCCTGCTTGCGGCCACTGACAAAATCAGCATAGATGCCTTTCTGCCGGATCAGATCGTCATGCTTGCCCTGTTGTACGATCTTGCCGCCGTTTACGACCAGAATCTGATCGGCATTACGGACAGTTTTCAGACGGTGAGCAATCATAATAATAGTTTTATTCTTTGTCAGTTCCTCAATCGCGGTCTGCAAACGATCCTCGTTTTCAGGGTCAACATTTGCGGTGGCCTCGTCAAAGATGACGATGGGAGCATCCTTCAGCATAGCCCTGGCGATAGAAAGGCGCTGTTTTTCGCCGCCGGAGAGAGAAGCGCCTCCCTCACCGATCATCGTGTTATAGCCATCCGACAAAGCGGAGATAAATTCATCACAGCAAGCCTTTTTCGCCGCCGCAACGACTTCCTCATGGGTAGCATCCGGTTTGCCGAACTTAATGTTGTTCTCAATGGTATCCGCAAACAAATAGACATTTTGGAATACCATACTGATATTGGACATCAGCTCCGACAGCGTATATGCCTTTACGTCTTTACCGCCGATAGAAACACAGCCGCTGTTCACATCCCAAAAGCGGGCGATCAGGTTACAGAGCGTTGTCTTGCCGGAACCGGAGGGACCGACAATCGCGGTCATGGTACGATCCGGTATTTTGAAGCTGACTCCATCCAGAATGGTACGCTTTTCGTAGGCGAAGCGAACATCCTGAAATTCAATGCCATAGGACGCAGGCGCAGTGTCAATGCTGCCTTCGCTCATAACAGGAACATGATCCAGCTCGTTGACCCGGTCAATGGATACCTCCGTCAGCCGCAGCGTTGCCATACCGCTTCCGGCACTCTTTAATTCACCGAAAATCATAAAGGCCGCAACGATCAGCAACAGGCAGTAGGCCAAAGGCATTGTACCTTGCAGATAGAAATAAACAGATAGCAGCATGATCCCCACACTGAACAGATCGAGAATGACCGATTGGAGCCAGAGGTAAGGGGATATGGATTTTTCCATGCTGGCGTTTTCCGTACAGCTATTGTCAATCGCCTGATCCATCCGCTTGTTTTTGTCCCGGCTTAGATTGAACGCCTTAACCACACTCATGCCCTGAATAGTCTCCAGCGCGGCCTCGACCAATTTCTCCTGGGCGGCCTGACGCAGCGGGGCGTTTCTGCGGGTACGCTTTTCCATCATGGAAGTAACCCAAAGGAACAGGAGCATAGCAGCAACGACCAAAAGGCCGATCCGCCAGTCAAACAACAGAATCACAATCGCAAATACCACGGCATTGATAAAACCGCCGAGGGTTGTTACCAGAACTACGGGGGCAGTCGTTTCCACTTCGCTCAATGTGGTCGTAGCAACCGCAGTAATGTTTCCGAGGCTGTTCTGATTAAAATAGCCCATCGGAACTACTTTCAGTTTATCGCCAATCTGAATCCGCTTATCCGCCGCCATAAAATAACCGGCATGGACACGTTGTAACTGGGAGTAATACTGCGTGACGATCTTTCCGACAATGCTCACCAGCATCAAACCTACGGCAATGAGCGCCGTATTTTTGTCCGGATTCCCGTTCACCAGAGCTGCCAGCACCGCAAAAATGGCATAAAGCTGGAGCGCATGGAAGATGGCGTTTAAGAGGCCCAGACCAATGGACTTTTTGATATTGCCATGCTCGTTATAAGCAAAGTCCCAGATTTTCTTAAATACATTTATCATGCTTTCTCACCATCCTTTGCTCCAATATGCGCCTGCCACATTTCTTTATACAGCGCGGACTTCTTCAAAAGTTCCTCATGGGTTCCCATAGAGGAAATCTGTCCATCCTGCATGACCACGATGTTATCCGAATCCGTAATGGTAGACAGACGGTGTGCAATAATAATCAGCGTCTTTCCGGCCACCAATTTGCTGACAGCCTGCTGGACAATCGCTTCATTTTCCGGGTCGATGTAGGCTGTCGCTTCATCAAGGATCACGATAGGTGCATCTTTCAGCATAGCGCGTGCAATGGCGATCCTTTGACGCTCACCGCCGGACAAATGGCCTCCGGCACCGCCGACATTCGTATCATAGCCATTTTCCAGACTGCGGATAAACGCATCACATCCAGCAGCCTTTGCAGCCTGCTCCACTTCTTCATCCGTTGCGCTGCTTCGGCCCATACGGATATTTTCACGAATGGTATCATCAAACAGGTAGTTATCCTGGGAGACATAGGCAATCTGATCGGCAAGCTGTTTCTGCGGGATTTTTCTAAGGTCTTTTCCATCCAGCGTGATAGACCCGGAACCCACGTCCCAAAATCCTGCAATCAACTTCGTAATGGTCGATTTGCCGGAACCGGAGGGGCCAACCAGGGCTGTTACCGTACCGGGCTTGATCGAAAGGTTGATATGGGAAATTGCGTTGTCCCCATTTTCCTTATAAGAAAAGGAAACATCATGCAGGCAGATTTCTTCGCCGTCCAGCTTCACCGGCTCCACAGGGCGAACCAGCTCCGGGCCGTCCAGCAGCGTTGCAATCTCACCAACCACGGTTCCCACCGCACCAAGACTGTCCGCAAAGTTAGAGGCGGCAATCAGCGGGCCAACAATACCAAGCGAAAGAATGATGATCGTGATCAGGTTGGCGGCGGTAATGCTGCCTGCTGCATAAAACAGCACACCAGCGGGGAGAACCGTAATCAAAACGGCGGGGCAGATCGCATTGTAAGAAGCCATTGCCCACTGGCAGCTTTTCATCCAGTTATAGAAGTAAGACGCATTTTCCCTGACGGCATCCGAGTATTTTCCATAGGACGCCGCACTCTGGTTAAACGCCTTAATGACCTCAATTCCGTTGACATATTCCACGACCGCATTGTTCATTTGCTGATTGATCTTCACGGAACCCTCATACTGCTGTGGATAGGTTTTCAGAATCGTAGCCATAAAAGCCATGCCCACTGGAATGGTAATCAGGGAGATCAGCGCCATTCTCCAATCCAGCACGAACAAATACACAATGATGAAAATGGGAACCAGCACATTCGCGGACATCTCCGGGAGAAGATGGGCCAGCGGTGTTTCCAGTCCCTCCACCCGGTCAACCAGAATGTCTTTTAACTGGCCGGACGGTGTATCCAAAAGAGTTCCCATCGGCATCCGGTTCAGTTTGTCAACAATCTGTTTCCGAACATCCCGGAGCGCATGAAAGGTAGCAGTATGTGAAACGCTGGTGGAAAGGATCGAGAAACAGGATTTTGCTATGTACCCGATGGCGGCAACCGCACCCCACATCAGATAAAAGGAAAACTCCCGTTCATCCCCGATCAGTCCAATCAGCATTTGTGCTGCGGCATAATAGGGAACCAAGCCCGAAGCGACGCCCAACACAGACAGGAAAATAGAAAGAACATATTTCCCTTTGTATGGGCCAGCAAAGCGCAGGAGTCTTGAAGCTGTGCTTTGCTCTTTTTTGTTCTCCATGAAATGAACCTCCTTGAAGTTAGATTTTGCTAACCATATATGAAAAAAAAAAATATAGTTGCCGAGAGGGAGATAACTAAGTATGCTAACAAAAAATGCGAACTAAGTTATCGTTTGTGTAAAAATATATTCCGCCCACCATTCAAAAAAGATAACTAAGTATGCTAACAAAAATTGCAAACTAAGTTATTCACTGGTCAAAAAAGAGTGGCCTTTGTCTGTATCAAAGGCCATGCACTTTTCGCCAGCCGGCTGTGAAAAATTCCACCAATGTATGCGTGCTCTGAATTGCTTCCTCTTTGGTATAGTCGTGTAACACGGTTTCAAAGATGCAGGCATAATAAGCATGGTTCAGCATATGCAACTCTTTCAGACTTAGCCGTTTATGCTCTATGCCTTTCTCGTCCAGCACATCATACATTTTCAATGTATCCTGGACTTCTTTTTCTACCATCCAGTCAATAAAGTCAACGTATTTCGTACCATCTGAACAATGCAGGAGAAGTTTGAACTCGTCAAAGTGGTCAAAGATGAAATCAATAAATTCCACCATCGTACTAACAGAAACACTCCACAAATCGGTCATGTTATGGGCGGATATATAATCGAAGCACCGATCTTCTGCCGCGTCATATCGCTCCCGAAGTCCATTAACCGCAGGTTCCACCAATGCGGAGAACAATGCCGCTTTATCTTCAAAGTGCCGGTAGTATGCTCCTGTGGTAATACCGGCTCCCTTGCACAGCTCTCTCAGATTCGTTCGTTCATACCCGTTTTTCAGAAATTGCTGCTTGCCACTTTCCAAAATCTTTTCGTGGGTAATCTCATAAGTACCAACTGCCATATATTTCACCTCCTTGGTACGCCCGCGTGCTAACTTAGTTATCATTATAACACCAATTCTTTCAATGTCAACCCCCAAGACGTAATTTTAGAGCGGGAGCATACGCGGGAACAAAACTGGCAAGCAGTGCGCCGTGGTACCACGGCACGATTTTTGAATCTGATTTTTAAAAATCAAATTCAAAATGCTTGTTGGGCTGTGCCCAACCCCCTTGTGTTCTGCATCCGGTGGATGCGGGCTGCACATTTTTGCAAAATGCTTTTTTGATCTGAGTGCCGATGCCTGTGGTATCGGCACTTTTTGCACAGATGGATTCCCAGAAGCAGAAAATAGTGCTATGCAGCACATCCGGGATTGTGCTATACTTAATTTGCATAAACCTGTTTGTCTTAAAGAGTTGGAGGTGTTCATGGCAACACGAACCATTTGTTTTCCCATATCCGGCTACCCCTATTGCAAAGAACAGCCGGTGACATTCACATGGATAAAAGGCAGCAAGCGGCAGAATATCCGTGCCGTCCATGATGCCGCCCATACGACAGACCCGGATGTTTCGATTCTGGAAGTCAGCTCTGCATCCGTTCAGCCGGAGGGGGAGGCTGTTTCTTCTCTGCGGCTTTTGCTGCGTCTGGATTCTGTTGCGCAGGATGTGCCCATCAGCACGGTTTTTGAAGCCACCAAGGTATTTGAACATGGTGGGCCATTCACTGACCTTCTGACCTGTGAGCCACCCAAAGTCCATAAGGACACTCGACTGCGAACCAATGGAGCGTTGCTGCGCTACTCTCTGGAAGGAAATGAGTATCCGATAGAGCCGTACCCGGATTCATTTTTTGAGTGGCTCTACTGCCGTGCGTTGAAGCAGTTCTTGGAAAAGGCTGCGCAGCTGAGCAGATATAATGCCTTTTCTGATATTGCTGCCGCGGCGGATTCTAAAAAATATTATGGCGATTCCTCGCGGGCGGCTGCGATCTATGTAGGACTTGCAGCCGCAGGAAAACTTCCGTGCATCGATTCCTATGAATCATTCATTGCGGAAGTTTACACGGAGCCAAAGCCTTTGCCCAAGTCCGGAAAGTCTGAGATTGCTTCAAAAACGATCCCCGAGGTTTCTGCACCAGCAAAGGAGATTCCGGCAGACGAATCGTCGCAGTCCAATAATGCAAATGCGGAAGTGATTCCGGATGTTGCGCAGATGGAGCATATCCTTGAGCTGCCCAAAGCGACCTGTCTGCTTCTCTCTTTGGCAAAAAATGCTGGCTTTTCTGCAAACAATTCCAGTGAGCTGACGTATAAGGGAAAGGAATTTCTTCTTGACGCTTATCAGAAAGCACTGAAAAACAAAACGCTCCAAATCAATATCCAAAAGAACAAAATTACATTTCCGATGGAGGAGCCGGACAGCGGATTTTATGCAGTCGGTGTATTGACCCGTTCGCCTGCCTGGGAATACGGATGGAAGTTCAACTATCTGGCCGAGAATACATCTGGCGCAGAAAAAACTGAAGTCAAAGCAAAAATCCCTCCGAAGCCTTTGACCGCATTGGAACATTTGGAACGCTGTGGATATAAAATCGTTCAGCAGGTCGTGTCGGAAAAACTTCCTCCCATTGCCGTTCAGCGGATGGCATGGAAAACAGGTGAAGCTCTTTGTGACCCGGTGGTGGTGGATTTCTTGCAGTTCATTCGGACACATATGCAGAGTGATGGCTCTTTTTCGTTCCGTATTCCAAAGGGTACTTCCAAGAAATCATTTGCCACACTCTCGGAGATCGCTCAGACGTGGGACAAAATGGGACTTTTTGCATCCATTGTGATCTATCCGCAGAATATCGTCTATGAGCTTGCGCAAAATGAGACTGTCCGGCATTTTTTGAGCGGAAAATGGCTGGAGCTTTTTGTAGAACATCAGGTTCAGCAGATTCTGAATCGCTATCAGGAAGAGCAGGGCGCAGAAGTTTCAGTTTGCTCCAATGTGGTTCTTTCAGAAGCGGCATCCGTAGGGAGCACACATGAACTGGATGTTGTATTCTCTATCAATGGAAAATTCTTCTGGGTAGAAGCCAAATCGTCCAGCCGAAGCATTGATTATGGAAAATACGCTTCTCTGTGCGAAAAGCTGAAAGTGACCTCTGACCGGTTGCTTTTGGTCAACAGCGATTTGTCTATTGAGGAGTGTGAAGGTGTTTCTTACTTCTGGAATTATCGTATTGCAAATTGCGCAACAATTACGCAAGAGCTGGAAACCATGATTGCCAAACAAGTTGAAACCATCGAAAAAGCTGTTCCAAGTACAGACTGAGCAGTAAGCCAAAAAAGGCCCTGAGAACCCTGCCGGATGAGCGGCAAAGTTCTCAGGGCTTTATTGTTTATCGGGTCTGTTCGGTCTGCTTGGAATTCTTTTCTTCCTTAAAGAACAGCTCTACATTCTTCTGCGCTTTTACGATTTCCTGCATCTCATCCCATGCCTTCCGGTATGCCGGGTAGAGTGCCTTTTTCTTGGTGAGCAAGGCAGAATACTCCGCATTCAGTTCTTTTACCTTCGGCAGCTTTTTCAATCCTGTTTCGTCGAAAGCATCTTTGGCTGCTCGGTGCAGCGTGATTTCCTCCCGGTGCGCTTCCAGAAATTTGGAACTATACCCGGATTTGCGGTAAGCATCGTACACTGGCCGGGTCTTGGCATAGTTGATAATGTGAGTATGAAGAATTGCAATCTCGGTCATACGCTGCTCTGCGTCCTTGATAGAATCGCCTAGTTCGTGATAGTGCGAAAGTGCAGCATCTGCACGTTCCTTCAGCTCATCCGCACTACCGATTTTCTGCTCCTGCAAGAAAATCAGCGTCTTGGACATCTCTTTCAAGTTATGCTTTTTCGCCCAACGCTCATAGCCACCGCTCTTGCCCTCGGCAAGTTTTGATTGAATGTCCACCAGCAACTGAAATGGCTGCTCTTTGGGAGGCTGTTTCTGACGGGGGCGATGTTCTGCCTTGCCAGCCAACACAGCTTTGATTTCTTCCTCGCTGTACCCGGCACCCAGTGTCTTAAACCGGATAAAGCGTTTCTGCCGTGCGCCTTTGACCGAGGTGTATTTGCCGCGCTTGATCTCATAGCCCTGCTGTTCCAGCTTTTGAAGAAAATCTTCGTAGTCGGTGGGCTTCTGCTGCAAAATTTCGTCAATGACGCTGCACAGTCGGTCGCGGTTGCTTTCCCTTGGCGGGTAGGTGATACGTTTCTGACGCTCCCGATAAGGCTTCTTTTCGATCACGGAGAGCTGATGCTCCAGACAAATCAGGTCGCTCAACCGCTGCACTGCCAGCCCAGAGAAGAAAAAATCCCGGAATTTCCGGGTGCCATCCAGTGCAGTGGAATTGTAAATGATATGGTTGTGGATGTGTCCCCGGTCGGTATGCGTGGCAACGATAAAGGCATGTTTGCCTTTCAGAAATCGGGAGGCCAGTTCGTAGCCGATACGATTAGCTTCCTCTGCCGTGATTTCACCGGGCCGGAAGGATTGCCGTATCTGATAGGCAATCACATTGCTTTTCTGGCTGAGCCCGGTGGCCTGCTCGTACAGCTTCTTTGTGAGCATAAACTCCTCATCCACAGTAAGCGGGCTGCATTGATAGCTGCTGACAAGTTCGCCCCTTTCAGTCTTGTCGGGATTCTGCGCATAATCAGTGCGGTCTTTCAAGCAGGCGTCGATAGATTTTCCTTTGTGCTGATGTCGCTGACTGCTGCGCCGAGGGCAAAGACGGCATCCGGGGTGGAGAAGTTGTAGATTGCCTGAAAATCGTCCTTGTCAAACCACCCGGCAGGCTCAAAGCCGCAGCGTTCCAGCAGCGTGTAGGTGACACTCATTGCTGCTGCGCTTTTGAACTGCATCTCCACCCCGGCTTCATCATAATCCATCAGGAGCGAGCCGTCAACGATGGCACGGATGTCGCCGCCGTTGTTGTCCCAATAGGAATCCACCAGCTTGCCCGTCAGGTCAGAAATCTGCCGGCTGAGCCTTTCATGGTAAACGCCGTACTCTCTGGCAATCATTTCCGACACAGGCTGCACCAGATCGGGGCCGAGCTGCCACACCTCCGGGTCACGGGAATTGCGGCGCACCCCGGTGTCGCTCACATCAAAGACATAGTGCAGACGCGGCACACTGCTGGACTGGTCTAACAGTGCGATGCCCTTGGAGCCGCGCCGGACATAGCGGTTCATCCGGTTGTTCCAGATGTCAAAATCGGCGCAGGCGGTGGCATCCGGGCGCTGGGCGTAGATCATCAACTGATCCGCAAAAGGGTACTTGTACAGCCGGGATGCGGTGGTCAGGTAATCCGTCCAACTTTCCCAGTACCGGGTTAAGCCATTTGCCGTGCGCTGGGCAAGGGCGAGATATTCTTCGGTTTTGCTTGGCATAGCGTTCCTCCCTTCAAGTTCATGGTAAACAAAAAAGCGAGCGGCCTTTTCAGGTCACTCGCTTATGGAATCTATGGTATTTTATTTGTGTTTTGCGGCAAATTTTTCTGTGCATTAAAACTGGTTTTAGTATAGCATGAATGGAAGTATTCTATCAAGTCCACTTTCTTGCGGGTTTCAAAAACTGGAACCGTCGCAAAGTTTCGATTTTAACGCAAGGACATTCTGACGAATCTGCTCCATGACTGCCTTGAATTCATCATCGCTTTTTCCAGTAGGGTCATCCAGACCCCAATTCTCATCAAAAGATCTGCCAATGAACGGGCAGCTGACATTGCAGCCCATGGAAATAGCGATATCCGGCTTTGGAATTGCAGAAATCAGCTTGGAATACTGTGTCTTTTCCATGTCGATGCCATATAGTTCTTTCATCAGGCGCACAGCATCCTGATTGATCTGCGGTTTGGTTTCGGTTCCAGCCGAGTAGCTTTCAAACACATCTGCGGCCAGTACCTTGCCAAAGGCTTCGGCAATCTGGCTGCGGCAGGAATTATGGACACAGATAAAGGCGATTTTGGGTTTTGACATATAGGTGTTCCTTCCCCACAAACTGGAATTTTCCAGCTCGACAAGCTGGTTTTTAAGCTTTAGTTATCGGAATCCAAAGTTCCATTTTGTAGTCTTTGCTGTGCATATCACCTTCATGGTAATATTCAAAGTCAGGTTTTCCTGAATGAATATAGCCATGCTCAGGGAAGAATACTTCCATTGCATATTTCCACCCGTTATGAATGCTCTCCGGAACACTTCCTACTAATTCTACAACTACATACTCTGCTTCATCAACTTCTAAAACATCTAAGCCCATGCTTCTTGCTTTGTCTACATCATTAACGATATAGCCTGCCATATAGTTTATTGTGCTTGAGTTTTCCACATCATGGCAAACGCCAACACTTTGACCGTTTCCCAAACTTGCAAGTTCGTCGTGGCTATATTTTTCATACAGCTTATCCCAGACACTTGGACATAATGATGAATTGATGCTTTGTTCATTTACCCCTGCAACTGTAAATGCTTGTTTCTTTTGAATTGTAATGTTCATGCTTCTTCCTCCTCGTACACTTAGTGCTAACTGCACTCGTGATACTAATTTGAATGGTTTTCTATTTCTTACCTCAGAAGGAGTAAATCCATGAAAATTTTTAAAAGCTGTTCCAAATGAATCTGATGACTCATATCCAAATTTGAAAGCAACATCAATAATTTTTTCATCCTTATTTCTTAATATAACGGCCGCTTCCGTCAATCTTCTGCTTCTTAAATATTCTGAAAGCGTTGTTTCAGTCAGAATAGAAAACAAGCGACTGAACATTGAATACGAATATCCGGATAACTGAGTTACTTTCTTTTCATCAATTTCATCATCAAGAACTGTTTCAAGATAATCAATCGTATTGTTAAACGACTTGATAATATTCACGTTGATTCCCCCTTTCTTTCGGTTTATTTTAGTATAGAGGAAGATTTCTTTTCATACCCTACAATATCCGTACAAGTTTTATAGGTTTCATCTCATAAAAACTTATACCTTGCTAAATTCAACAAATCGGAATTTGAATTCCTCAAAATCATAGGCATTCGCCGCTGATTATAGGGCGTTAATGAAGTCCTCTGAAACCGCCCCAAACAAAGGATTTTTCGCAATCTGCTCACCGAATCCCTTTATTAAATGTTACACCGTTTCTACAACGCCCGCGCAGCTCATAAGGGCAAAAGCAAGGGCAAGAAAAACCCATAACAGGATATAACAAGGTGTGGCAATCGGGAGCCTGTGACATATGTGCGAATACATCAACGGAACTATTATACAGGAGGATTTCACAATGGAAAAGACCATTTATAACGAAAGCAACGGTTTATGGTACGAACTGCAGGGCGATTACTACATTCCATGCTTGACAGTACCAGCCGAAGAAGAAAAACCTATTGGCATTTGGGGGCAGCGGCATCTGCGGCACATAAAGCAGGAGCGAAAAGCTCTTTACACGGAACTGCTGACCAGCGGCAGGCTGAATACATACCTTGCCGACATCAACGAACAGGCAGCGGAACAAATGCTCCTGCTGACAGAGCAAATGGCCGAACGTGAGGGGGTCACCGAACAGCTCAAAGCGCAGGATCAGATGCAATGGGTGCAGCGGATGAATAACATCCGTGACAGGGCAACAGAGATCGTTAATCATGATCTGATCTACATATAAGGTAAAGGTATCGGGCGGCGGGGAGCAATCCCCGCCACTCTTATCTCTTTTGACAAATAATTGTACGGCTTATTCAGAAGTAGATATAGGTAGGAGTATATTCTCCGCCCAAATTTGCAATCAGCTTTGCTTTGGAGTGTGGCCAGAAAAAATGTGTTGCTTTGTTGTTTGAACAACATACAATCCTTCTAAGTATGTTTATAATAAATACAGAAAAATACAAAGGAGGTCTATCACTATGGCAAAGAAGCTTGATTTGAATAAAACTGTCTATGAATTGACACAGGAATACCCTGAGCTGATCGAGATCATGGCAGGGCTCGGTTTTACCGAGATCATTAAAAAGCCCATGCTGCACTCCGTCGGCAAGATCATGACGATTCCCAAAGGCGCGAAGATGAAGAATATCTCTATGATGGATGTCGTGACAACCTTGATGGGCAAAGGCTTCGAGCTTGTCGGTGAGATGCCGGACATGTCTTCTGCGCCGCAGGCTGGTGCGGAGAAAACAAATGTGAACAATCCTCCCGCAAGCCGCACCGAACAGCTCAAGACCTATCTGAAAAGGCTGGGCGAAGGCGAAAAACTGGAGACTGTACGGGCGGACTTCGTCCGTGAGTTTAGCGACGTCGAGGCATCGGAGATCATGCAGGCGGAACAGGAGCTCATGAAAGAGGGAACACCGCTTTCTGAAGTGCAGAGGCTCTGCGACGTCCACTCCGCCCTGTTCCATGGCGCGACAACCGAGGAGAAAATAGCCAATGCAGAAAAGGAAGTCGAAGCCTCCCTCCTGCGAAAAAAGGCGCATGAGGAGCTGGCGAAGAGAGACTCCTTCCCCAAAAAGGACTACACGGATAAGAACGCCCGCGCCGCCGAACTGGAGGCAATAGCCGGGCATCCTCTGTACACGCTGACAAAAGAAAACGACGCGCTTACCGATTTGCTTGCCAGATTTAAGGAGGGCAAGGATGAATCGCTTATCCCGGCGATTCGCGATCTTTCGATCCATTATGCCAAAAAGGGCGATATGCTCTATCCCCTGCTGAAGGTGAAATACGGCGTCTCCGGTCCCTCCGATGTGATGTGGACGGTGGACGACGAGATTCGCAATGAACTTAGTGCGCTTGCAAAGGAAAACGATCACGGCGCAGAATGGAGCGCCAGGCTGGACGCCGTGCTGACCCGGGCCGAGGAAATGATCTACAAGGAGCAGAACATCCTGTTCCCAATCTGCGCAGTGAACTTCACAGAGGAGGAATGGTACGGCATCTACCACGACGAGAAGGATTACGACCTGTGCTTCGGCGTGGAACAGAAACGCTGGGAGACTGCGGAGGGCAGGAAGGTTTCCACAGTCTTCGATGCGGTGGGCGAGATCGTAATGCCCGGCGGTCACATGACCGTGGAACAGCTGACCGCGCTTTTGAATACGATCCCGATGGAAATTACCTTTGTGGATGCGGATAACATTAACCGCTTCTTCAATGAAGGACCGAAGGTCTTCAAGCGCCCCGGCATGGCCATTGACCGGGAAGTGTTCTCCTGCCATCCGCCAAAGATCGAGCCGATGGTGCGCCAGATCATCGACGATTTCAGGAACAATCGCCGTGACGAGGTGCCTGTCTGGATGGAAAAGGGTGGCCGCACGATGCTGGTGAAATACATGGCGATGCGTGACAATTCAGGAGCGTATCTCGGTACGGTGGAGCTTGTGCAAGACATGGAGTTTGCAAAAACATTTTTTCTTGGCGAAAACAAGTAGTGCCGGGTAAAACAAAAGTCTTCCCGTCTAAGTCGGCGAGAAGACTTTTTGCTTAATAATCATGTTGATCCATTTAGCGTGAACTCGTTCTTGTGGTAAGTAATCAATCCGTCCTTCTGCATCTTGGACAGTTCATTGGACATGGCGCTGCGGTCTACGGCAAGATAGTCGGCAAGCTGCTGGCGGTCGAAGGGAATGGTAAAGCGCGAGCTTCTGTGTTCCAGCGCCTGCTCCGAAAGATAAGAAAGCAGGCGTTCCCGGAGAGATTTTGACGCGGTATGCATCATGCGCGAAGAGAGATTCAGGTTCTTCTGTGCGGAAATCCGAAGCATATTCTGAATGATGCGGGTATGGAATGCGCATCCTCTCGGGCAGGTAGTCAGCATATTCCGCATACTCAGAAAGAGTACTTCGGTCTCCTCGCAGGCAACAACGTCGCAAAGCAGCTCCTTGCCGGGAATTGCCGCATAGTTTTCTGCAAAAACCTGTCCTTTTCCCACATGACCGAAAATATGGCTGTTTCCCCAGTAAAAATTGACGACGATATTCACACTGCCGGATTCCACAAGCCCGATTTCGCTGACAGAGGACCCCGCCCGGATAATAATCTCATCCTTTTTGTATTTGCGCTCTTTCGCACCCAGGCAGCTAAGCAGCTCCGAGATTTCGCTCTCGCTGATTCCATGAAACAGCGGCGTGTTGGAAAGAAAAAAAGTATTCATGAAAATCATCCTTCCGTTGTTGCAACAACATACGCGTTGTTTCGATTATAGTATAATCAGAGCAGAAAATCAAGAACAGGGAGGAAAAACTTATGGGAACCACAGTTGTAAACAGGAAAACCTTGATCGGTGAAATCGTAAACCAGTACCCGGAAACGGCGGAGGTGCTGCTCGGAATCGGTATGCACTGCCTCGGCTGTCCAGCTTCCCAGGCGGAGAGTCTTGAGGATGCCTGCGCCGTTCATGGGGTTGATCCTGAAAGCGTCATAAAGGCCATCAACGATAAAATCGCCGATAGCGGAAAGTAAGCGGATCATGAGCGCATTTTTAGGACCAATCCACTTCTGGCTGTATAACAAGATTGGCAAGCAGGAGGAACTCACCAAAGCGATTGCCTCCATGGCTGCCGGGAACGGCTGGATTTCAGATCGTACTGCTTACATCAGAGACCTGCCCGCATTGGAAGACGTCATTGATGAAAGCAATATCCACGGCTGGCTTCAAGATCAGATTCATGATGCGGAAACGAGGTATGCGGATTTTATTCAGACTGTCCTTACCATGCATCCCGAAAGATTGGAGGAAATCAGCAAAGTCGCGTTTCGCTATGGCCGGAGGAACGGAAGGGACGCAGAAAAAGCTACGGACGTTTTCCGCATCTTTGAAGATTTCTTCGTCAACGGTATGCCGTGTGACAGAGTGAATGCTGTCGTAACTGAATCCGATGATGAAGTCTCTTGGCAAATGACGCAGGATATTCACGCACAGTACTGGAACGGAGAGACGAATATCTACTACGAGCTCCGAGACTGCGTGATGCGCGGCATGTTGGATGGTACTCCTTTTGCGCTTGACAGTCGGGACGATGCCCGCTTTACGATCAAAAGAACATGATGATGAAGGAGAAGGTCGGAGAAGTATTCTCCATCGCAATGGACAATCCGGCGATTCCCGGCTGCACGATCTCCAAAGCCGTGCATGACGGAGCAAACGACATCATTTGCTTTTCCTTGGCCAGGAATACGGATATCAGCGCAGAGATTTATCCGTATCACAAACTGATTATTATGGCGGAAGGCGTCATAGAGATCTACGGGGCAGACGGCTTTAGGCGGAACCTCCATACCAGCGAGAGCATTATAACCCTAACGGATACACCGATGGGAATACGAACAGCGGAAGGTGCTGTTTATACAGAAGTTTCGATCAGGAGGAGCGATATCATGAACGAGGCAATCAAGGCGGGTGAAGTTTTCAGACTGGCAGAAATTGTCCCCTATCAGGACGGCAAGATCGTCAACATGGATGTCGTGCATAACGACAAGATGAAGTTTGTTATCATGGCCTTTGATGCGGGCACCGAATTGTCCGAACACGCCGCTCCGGGCGAAGCGCTCATCTTCGTGTTGGATGGCGAGGGCGTGATTGGCTACGAAGGAAAAGAACATCCCATCAAAGCCGGTGAGAATTTCCGTTTTGCCAAAGCAGGAATTCACAGCGTCAAGGCAGCCAAGCGGTTTAAGATGGCACTGCTGTTGACCCTAGAATCATAAAAACGAAGAAGGCGAAGATCTGACAAGGGTGTAACCATCGTGCGCATGGAGGTGCCCTGCTGCGGAGGCCTCGAAATGGGGGCAAAAAATGCGCTTCAAGCAAGCGGCAAGTTCATCCTGTGGCAGATTGTGACGATTTCCCGCGACGGAAGAATTCTTGATTAAATGAGGAGAAAACGAAATGGACAAGTACCTATGTGAGCCCTGCGGATATATCTACGATCCGGCGATCGGCGATCCGGAAGGTGGAATAGCTCCGGGAACAGCATTTGAAGACATTCCCGATGATTGGGTGTGCCCAATCTGTGGTGTGGGAAAAGACATGTTTGTAAAGGCCGACTAAGTGAATGGCAAAAAACGAAAGGAGCAAAAACCAATGAAAAAATGTGAAATGTTCTGCTATCAGTGTCAGGAGACGGCGAGGGGCACCGGCTGCACAAAGGTCGGCGTATGCGGAAAGAGACCCGAACTGTCGTCCATGCTCGATCTGCTGATCTATGTGACGAAGGGGCTTTCCTGCGTGACCACTAAACTCCGGGAGGAAGGAAAAGAGATCGGAAAGGACGTCAACCATCTCGTGACCGTCAACCTGTTTACTACGATTACCAACGCGAACTTCGATCGCGACGCAATCGTTGCGAGAATCAAGGAAACGCTCAAAGTCAAGGAAGACCTGCGCTCGAAGCTGACTGACCTGGACTCCCTGCCGGAAGCGGCGCTTTGGAACGGAAGCGAGAGTGAGTTCGACGCAAAAGCGGATTCCGACGCGGTCGGCGTTCTCTCGACGGAGAATGAAGACATCCGTTCCTTGCGCGAGATGATTACCTACGGTCTCAAGGGACTTGCGGCATACTCCAAGCACGCCAACGCCTTGATGCAGGACAACGAAAAAATCGACGCTTTCCTTCAGCGCGCACTGGCAAAGACTTTGGACGATAGCCTCACAGTTGACGATCTGGTGGCGCTGACGCTGGAGACCGGGAAGTTCGGCGTGGACGGCATGGCGCTTCTCGATTCCGCCAATACCGGCGCATACGGAAATCCTGAAATCACAGAGGTCAATATCGGCGTCCGGAACAACCCCGGCATTTTGATTTCCGGTCATGACCTGAAGGATCTGGAACAGCTTCTGGAGCAGACAAAGGGCACGGGAGTGGACGTCTACACTCACTCCGAAATGCTTCCTGCGCACTATTATCCGGCATTCAAAAAGTACGATCACTTTGCAGGGAACTATGGAAACGCATGGTGGAAGCAGAAGGAGGAGTTCGAGACCTTCAACGGACCGATTCTCATGACCACGAACTGCATTGTTCCTCCTGCCGATTCCTACAAGGACAGACTGTGGACAACCGGTGCCGCAGGTTATCCGGGATGCCGCCACATCGAAGGCGAGTACGGAACCGTCAAGGACTTCTCTGCCATCATCGAACAGGCTAAGACTTGTGCACCGCCGCAGGAAATCGAAACCGGAAGCATCATCGGCGGTTTTGCGCACGAGCAGGTCTTTGCTCTGGCGGATAAGGTCGTGGAGGCCATCAAGTCCGGCGCGATCCGCAAGTTTGTAGTTATGGCGGGCTGCGACGGCAGAATGAAGTCCAGAGAATATTACAAGGAATTTGCTGAAAAACTGCCGAGGGATGTGGTAATTCTAACCGCAGGCTGTGCCAAGTACAAGTACAACAAGCTTGCTTTGGGAGATATCGGCGGCATTCCCCGCGTGCTGGATGCCGGACAGTGCAACGACTCTTATTCTCTGGCGCTGATTGCCCTGAAATTGAAGGAGGTCTTTGGGCTGGACGATGTCAACGACCTGCCGATTGCGTTCAATATCGCATGGTACGAGCAGAAAGCAGTCATTGTGCTTCTCGCCCTGTTGTATCTGGGCGTCAAGAATATCCATCTGGGTCCGACGCTCCCCGCCTTCCTCTCTCCCAATGTGGCGAAGGTGCTGGTGGAGAACTTCGGCATCGCCGGTATCGGCACGGTGGACGAAGACCTAAAGCTTCTTGTCGGTGAGACAGCATAAAAACATACCTTCAGTTTATATTGACGCCCTGCAAGCCTCAAACTTGCAGGGCGTTCATATGAGATCAAGCGTGGAAAGTACACCTCCGTCAAAGGCAAAGGGCAAAAGCGTTTTATTCGGTTTCGTACACTGGGCGAAGGGTATAGCGAAGAAGAAATCAAAGCTGTGTTGGCTGGCAAGGCAGAGCACCACCCCCGCCAGAAACAGTCGCCCAAAGAACAGCCCTTTCAACTGCTGGTGGACATTCAAGCAAAACTTGCTGAGGGTAAAGGCGGTGGATACGAGCGTTGGGCGAAGAAGCACAATCTGAAAGAGATGTCCAAAACGCTGATTTTTCTGCAAGAGCAGAAAATCGGCAGTGCGGTTGATCTGAAAGAGTGCGCTGATGCTGCACTTTCTCGCTATCACGAACTAGGCGATTCCATCAAGGCGGCAGAAGCGAGGTTGACGGAGATCGCCGTGCTAAAAACCCACATCATCAACTATGCCAAGACCCGTGAGGTGTACGCCGCTTATCGGAAAGCCGGGTACAGCAAAGCATTTTTAGAAGCCCACCGGGAGGAGATTGCTCTGCACAAGGCGGCGAAGGCTGCCTTTGACGAAGCCGGGCTGCAAAAATTGCCCAAGGTCAAGGCGTTGGATGCGGAGTTTGCAGAGCTGCTGACAAAAAAGAAAGCAGCCTACCCGGAATACCGCAAGGCACGGGATGAGATGCAGGAACTGGTTCGGGCACAGAAAAATGTGGAACGATTTTTTGCGGAGGAAAAAGATACCACCGAGAAAACCAAGACCCGATAAACGAATACCGCCGAGGAGCTTTCCCGTTTTGGGAGGCATCCTCGGCGGTCTTTTTAGTTTATATAGCAGCGATCCTGTTTTATGAGCCAATCTTCACACAGCCGCTGAGCTTCGGTTTTTGTGCAGCAGGTGCAGTTGAAAAGCTTGCCACGGATAGAACAGTAAGTGTAGTGTACCTTCGGGACACCATTGGAATCTTGGAAATCAACGCAACGTTCCTCACCGGGCAGCAGATAGATCGTATCCACGTTTAACAGCTCCTTTTCACTTTGTTCGTGTGCAAACCGCACAACACGCAACGCCTGCTATTGTACCATGAACCATCAAATTCTTCCATTGACCCTTACGCCAAAAAGGAACCGGATTTTTCGTAGGATGTGACGATTGACATCTTCAAAAGCATCCCGCAGGGAGGCGCAGCCTGCATTAGAAAATGCAGATCAAAGGGGTTTGGGGCACTCCCCCAACAAGCATTTTGCAACGCAAAAAGTGTTTTTGTATAGACGAAAACATTGCTTGCTGGTACAATGTCATCGATGAAACAAAAATAGTTTCATCAAAGAC
>OASY01000275.1_pt1 | contig 40285 bp, 36 predicted proteins | sample 1501231 | NCBI WGS metagenome assembly OASY01 (sample SAMEA2579917, study PRJEB22360) | human gut metagenome | biome: human gut; feature: human-associated habitat; material: faeces | place: Denmark | collected 2008/2010 | reverse complement strand
CATTAGAATTTTGCCATGTTTTTTACGGATTCGCAGCCGGCTTGGTGCGTTGTCTGAGCCTCAAAGAGTTTTGGTTTCAATACCTTTGAAGGCGAGTTCGCAAGGAAAGCCGGCGGATCAGCGATCTGTAAAAAACGTGAGGAAAATTCTCTAGCTGCTCTTCCGATCGTTTATTTATTTTTTATCATATACTCAAAATCTACAGTTGGCCAACTACAAAATTAAAAATCTAATTGAAGTGTGGTTTATCATATGTAAATGACACATCTGATCTATAAACATTACGGAACTGACTATACATGATCGTAGCGATCTGTTTTGCATAGGATGGATCTGTTGCGTATTCGTGCCATAGATAATTGATATTTGGGTTGTAACGGAATTTATAAAGTGTATTTTGATGATAAGTCTGATTATGGATATAGTCTTGGCTTACATACTTAGCGGCACCATAAATTGCTGCATCGACACTTGTCCAGCCTTGATAATATGCATAGCTGAATCCGCAAAGCTGAGGATTACTATCATAGGCTTTGATTCCGTAGAGGTTGTACACCATTTTCTTAGAAATTGTGGATGTTTTATATTTACCATTGACAGTCTTAAATCCTGTGACATTTTCAGAACTATCTCTTACAACAGAACTTCCAGAAACAACGGTTGTGATCGCTTTTCCCTGAGATAAGGTGCTTGTACCATATCCAGTTTCAAGAATTGTCTGGCAAAGGAAATATACTGGATCGATATTATACTGCTTGGCAGCAGCAATCAAGACATTTCCTTTATTTCTTAAGACACTGTTTGATCTTAATTTACTATTTAATAAGTTGTTATATGCAGTTGGATCAACTTCACGGTATGTATCCAGTGTTAAGAACTGAAAATTATTTGTTGTATCCTTTGATGGATCGATATAGCTTGTGTAAGTTGATGTACTGATGCTCTTGCCACCGTAAGTTGGATGTTGTTTTTTCTCTGCAGTTACATAAGCTGATAAACTCTTATTATAATTTGTATACTGCACAGAACCACTTGGTTGTGTTTGGACCTGTGTTGTTGAATCTGAAGGAATGACAGGCTGTGTGATATAGATCCTTTTTGAAGAAGAACTATACTTATAATTTAATCCCAGTCCTTTGACGATCGCATTAGCAGGAATTAAGATGATAGTCTTCTTTGTCTTATAATATTTTACCTTTGTAGGGGCAACGCTGAAGGTTTTCTTTACCCCATTTAAGTAGTATGTACGTTTTCCTACATAAGCTGTCAGTGTGTCATCGCCATTCTTAAGGATCAGTTTTCCACTGCTCTTAGAGTAAGTACGTTTGACTTTCGGACCCTGCTTTACAAGATAGTCATAATAAGGGATCATATTGACTTTATTGATCTGAATGCCAACATATTTAGAAGACAGGTTCTTATTTGCATAGCTGACATGTAATTGTTTTCCTTTATAGTAACGTGTTTTGCCGCTGTAGCGGATCTTAAGACTTGCTGCCTGTACAGAGTTTGCAGGTACGATACCACCGATACATGAAACAGTTAATGCTGCAGCAAGTATTTTTTTATAATACATTGATACTCCTCCTTTTATACTCTTCTAGAATAACACAAGATTCATGGAAACTCAATAAATATGTAATAGAAATGTAACAAAAAACAGAGGATAAGGTTTGACAAAGCAAGAGAACTTTGCTATTATAAAACAAACACTTTAGCATGGTAGTGTGCTGATTGAATAAAATATATAAAGGAGCGATAAAGTTATGAAAAAGTTTTTAGTCGGGTTATTAACAGTCGCACTTGCAGCATCTATGCTCGTAGGATGCGGTAAGAAAGAAGAAAAGAAGAAGGCAGATAACTCATTGAAAGATGTACAGTCTAAGAAAGAATTAGTTCTTGGACTTGATTCATCCTTTCCACCAATGGGATTTACAGATAAGAAAGATAATATTGTAGGATTTGATATCGACCTTGCAAAAGAAGTAACAAAGAGAATGGGAATCAAATTAAAATTACAGCCAATCAACTGGAATTCCAAAGAACAGGAACTTAATACAGAGAAAGTTGACTGTTTATGGAATGGTGTTACATACAGCAAAGCCAGAGCAAAAGAAATGTTATGTTCAGAATCTTACATGGATAACCATCAGGTACTGATTGTACCAGCAAACAGTAAGATCAAATCTTTAAAAGACATTACAAAAGATACAGAAGTTGGAATTCAGTCAGGATCTACAGCAGCTGATGCAGCAGATAGTGTAAAAGAATTAAAGAATTCAAAGATCAAACTGTTAGCAGACAATGTTCAGATTTTAAATGATTTAGGACATGGATTAGATGCGGCTGTTATGGATGAAGTTGTTGCAAAATACTACACAAAGAAAGATGCTGGTAAATATAAAGTATTAGAAGACAGTGTAGCAAAAGAAAAATATGTCATTGGATTCAGAAAAGATGACAAAGCACTTTGCAACGAAGTTGTAAAACAGTTAAAAGCAATGGCAAAAGATGGTACATTAAAGAAGATAAGCGAAAAATGGTTTGATGAAGACATCACAACAATCAAATAATTAAAGAAATAAATTTTAAGGAAGAAAGGGCTTACATGCTAAAGCCCTTTTTCCGTTTATAAAGATATTATAAAGGAATAACCCGTCCCTTATAAATATAGATAAAAATAAGTAATATAGGAGTAGAAAATTATGGATGGAACACAAAGTTTTCCAGAAATCGTAAAGTTATTAATTGAAAATGGTCTGCAATCTACATTGATCTTATTCTTTCTGACTTTGATTTTTGGACTGATTCTTGGTATGATAATTGCTAAAGGAAGAATGTCAAAGCTTCTGATCATTCAGATGCCAATTCGATTTTTCCTATTGATCATGAGAGGGACACCACTGATCCTGCAGTTATATGGATTCTATTTTGGACTATATTATATCGCAGGATTAAGCCTTGATCGTATGACAGCGGCAATTATCGGTTTTTCTTTAAATTACGCAGCATATTTTGCAGAGATTTATCGAAGTGGTATTCAGGCAATTCCAAAAGGTCAGTATGAAGCAGCGAAAGTATTAGGATTTAACAGATCACAGACATTCTTTAAGATCATTTTACCTCAGGTTGTAAAGATCATCACACCATCCCTTGGAAGTGAGTGTATGACATTGGTTAAGGATACATCCTTAGCTCATGTTATTGGTGTTATGGAGATTTACGTTGTGGCAACAAACCAGATGGCACGAAGCCGTGGAATGATTTACCTTGTTGTAGCAGGTATTTTCTACTTGATCATGAATGCCATTGTATCAAAAGTATTCTCAGTCATTGAGAAAAGAATGAACTATTATCGTTAGGGAGGAAAGAAGATGAGTATTTTATCCGTTAAAAACTTAGAGAAGAAATTCGGAGATCTTACCGTATTGAAAAACATTTCCTTCAACATCAATGACGGCGAGATCATTTCGATCATTGGATCATCAGGATCAGGAAAATCAACATTACTGCGTTGTATGAATCAGTTAGAGACGATCACATCCGGAACGATCACGATCGATGGAAAGACACTGGTTGAGACAAAGAATGGAGCACCAGTCTACGCAGGCAAAGATATTTTGAAAGAAATTTTAATGGAAACAGGATTTGTATTTCAGAACTTTAACCTGTTTCCACACTATAGTGTTCTAAGAAATGTAATGGAAGCCCCTGTATGTGTTGCAGGAGTACCTAAGAAACAGGCAGAAGAGAAGGCAAGGGAGCTGTTAAAGAAATTAGGTCTTGAGACAAAGGCAGATGCTTATCCATGTGAATTATCTGGTGGACAGTCACAGCGAGTATCGATCGCAAGAGCATTAGCCTTGGAACCAAAGATCTTATTCTTTGATGAACCGACTTCTGCACTTGATCCAGAGCTTACTGGAGAAGTATTAAAAGTCATCAAATCACTGACAGATCTAAATATCACGATGGTGATCGTCACACACGAGATGGCTTTTGCAAAAGAAATTTCAGACAGGATCATTTTTATGGATAAAGGAGTCATCATTGAAGATGCATCTCCAGATGAGGTATTCAGTTCTGATAATGAAAGAACAAGAGAATTCCTTGGAAAATACCATGATGTAAACTAGAAATGATAGCAATTGTTAGAAGGGAGAAAAAACGATGGTTAAAGATATGCCGAATAAGTTTTCAGAGGTAACCCCTGAGATCAAAGAACTGGCTAAGAAATGTAATAAGAAGATTGATGAAGAGTTGTTTGCAAAATATGATGTAAAAAGAGGTCTTCGTAAACGTAATGGTGAAGGTGTCCTTGCAGGATTAACTGACATTTCCATGATCAATGCTTATACAATGATCGACCGTGAAATCGTGCCATGTGAAGGTAAATTATATTACCGCGGAATTGATATCGAGGATATCGTAAAGGGATTTATCGAAGAAGATCGTTTTGGATTTGAAGAAACAGCATACTTACTGTTGTTTGGAGAACTCCCTAAAAAGGACCAGTTAAAACAGTTTGAAGGAATGCTTGGAGAATACAGACAGCTTCCTACAAACTTTGTAAGAGATATCATCATGAAAGCACCAAGCTGTGACATGATGAATACATTAGCACGAAGCGTCTTAACATTATTTTCATATGATGACAATGCAAGTGATATTTCACTGCCAAATGTACTGCGTCAGTGCATTCAGCTGATCGCATTATTCCCTGTACTTTCTGTATATGCATATCAGGCATACAATCATTATGAGAGAGGAGAAAGTTTATTCATTCATCTTCCAGATCCAGAACTTTCTACAGCAGAGAATATCCTTCATCTGTTAAGACCAGACAGCAAATATACAAAACTGGAAGCAAAATTACTAGATATGGCGTTAGTGCTTCATGCAGAGCATGGTGGAGGTAACAACTCTACGTTCACAACACACGTTGTATCATCTTCAGGAACAGATACATATTCAGCGATCGCAGCAGCCCTTTGCTCATTGAAAGGTCCAAAACATGGTGGAGCAAACATTAAAGTCGTACAGATGTTCGATGATCTAAAAGCCAATGTCAAAGACTGGTCCAATGAAGAAGAAATTCGTGAATATTTATTAAAACTGCTGAATAAAGAAGCATTCGACAAAGCAGGATTGATCTATGGTATGGGACATGCAGTATATTCATTATCAGATCCACGTTCCAAGATTCTTTCACGCTTCGTAAAACAGCTTTCTGAAGAAAAAGGAAAAGAAGAAGAATATCAATTGTATGCAACGGTAGAACGTCTTGCCAAACAGGTCATTGGTGAGAAGAGAAAGATCTACAAAGGAGTCAGCGCAAACATCGACTTCTACAGTGGATTTATCTACAGCATGTTAGGATTACCACATCAGTTATATACACCATTATTTGCGATCGCACGTATCGTAGGATGGTCAGCACATCGAATGGAAGAGTTGATGAACGGTAATCGTATTATTCGTCCGGCTTATAAAGCTGTGGCACCACATAGAGAATATACACCAATTGATGAAAGATAAATTGTGATTGAATGACGGAAATTATTGGTGGAATATTATAAAAAGAGATCATGTGTCTGCAACCCACTCGCGTTCGGACTCCCACGTAGCTGTACTAAGCTCCTGAATGGTCTAACGACCATCCACTCGCTAAGTGCAGACGTGTCCGTACGGTTGCCGACACATGATCTCTTTTTATAATATTCAAATAATTTACGTGATTCAAACCACCACACAGTGCGTATGTTAAACGATATTGGTTAATAATTTTGTATTCGTTAATAGGCAGTTTTGGAACTTTTACAACTACAAAAATTGAAAACAAATAACGTTCAACATACACATCTCTTAAATTTTTCAATCTTGTAATTGTCCACACTCTAGACTTCTGGTATATGATAAAAAATAAATAAACGATCAGAAGAGCAGCATTAGAATTTTGCCACGTTTTTTACGGATTCGCAGCCGGCTTGGTGCGTTGTTTGAGCCTCAAAGAGTTCTGTTTTCAATGCTTTTGAAGGCGAGTTTCGCAAAGAAAGCCGGCGGATCAGCGATCTGTAAAAAACGTGAGGAAAATTCTCTAGCTGCTCTTCTGATCGTTTATTTATTTTTTATCATATACTCAAAATCTACAGTTGGCCATTACAAAATTTAAAATTTCCCTATGAATTGCACAACGCGTATCTTATCCAATACAAATATCGCTACATCCATAAACAAATGTGCCAACAGTGTACTAACGATCACGCCATTTGACTTTAACAAGAAATCAGAGGAAAATCCATACCAACAGATAAATCCAGAATAAGCGCCCATTAAAATCAGCAAAGGCAGGTATTTCACGACGCTTTTTAAAGATTCCTTGATGTAATCAAGCGTTGAATCGAAATAGACAAAACGACCGATCGCAAGCATCACAAAATAAAAGATCAAAGAATCATAATTTGAATCGTTATAAATAAATTTTATGTACAACAAGATCAGAATGATATAAAAGGCAGAGATCAGTCGTACGGAGGCTTTTTGTTCGGATGAGATCGTTTTCAGATGAACAAAGATCCGATCAAACCAGAATGTTAAAAATACAGAACATACTAGAAATACCATCAACAAAATATCTTGATATTTATTCCAGAAATAAGCCGCCTGAGGGATCCTTTCGTCGAGGACATAATAAAGAGAAAGGAAGATCAGTACGGAGGTGCTTGAAAATACCATTTCATAAAAGCTTTCGATCCAGCTGATAACTTTTGTTTTATGTGTTTGTTCAATTTGTGCAAGTTCAGCTTCTGTTGGATTTTCAATATTGATCTTATAATGTTTTTGAAGCTTTGCGGTAAGTAAAACGATGGCAAGGACAACAATCAGGCCGATCAAAGAAACAGCCATGAAGCTGCCGGCATTTTGTGCATTAAAATAATGTGTAACATAATATTGTGATTGTGACATATATAACCCCTTCTTTAAACTAAAATAATGACATGAAAATCAAATAATCTCACTAAATACATATTTTAACACCTTTTTATATAAATTCAATGGATACTATATTTCATCATAAAAACTTAAGAAAGTTTTTGAACAACAGAAAGGCAGTGAATTTGTGTGAGAAATTTATCTATAGACTTGTGAGCAGAGACTGGACAATGTTATAATATAAATAGCACATTTTTTGAAAGTGGTGAGAGAAGATTGAAGAAATCAGTAAGGATCGCAGCAATGATATTTGCCATTTTTGCTATATTGATAGCGGTAGAAATTATCATATCTTATAAATGTCTGACTGTTACGGATTACAAGATTAAGTCTGATAAGATCAAGGAAACGACCAAGATCGTATTAATATCGGATCTTCATAATAGTCAGTTTGGAAGTAAGAATAAGCACTTAGTGGATAAAATTCAAAAACAAGATCCAGATCTTATTTTGATGGATGGAGATATGTTGAATGAGGATGGGAAGAATGCACAGACAGCAGTAGAACTTATAAGTGCATTGAAAAAGACAGCACCTGTATATTACGCATTGGGGAATCATGAGATTGCGTATAGACAGCGCAGGGATAAGAATCTATATCAGAAGTTACAGAAAGCAGGTGCGAAGGTTGTAGAGAAAGAATATGAGGATATAAAGGTAAGAAGCAACAAGATCCGGATTGGAGGCCTTTATGAGTATGCATTTGCAGTAGATGGGGCTGGAAATATGGTTAAGAAAAATATTCCGTCCAAAGTAAGAGATTTTTTGATGGATTATGAGAACACAGATGCATTTAAGATCATGTTGTCTCACAGACCAGATAGTTTTGTTTTTGGGCAGGCAGCAGATACATGGAAGATCGATCTGGTAGTCAGTGGGCATGTACATGGTGGACAGGTAAGAATTCCAGGTAAAGGAGGTCTTTACGGAGGAGATCAGGGATGGTTTCCTGAATATACGGATGGAATCCATCATTTTAAGACAGTGAATCATATGATCATTACAAGAGGACTTGGAAGTGATAAGGAAAAACTACCAAGATTTCACAATATTCCAGAGGTTGTAGTGGTCCGACTTGAAAAACGTTAGAACAAAGAGGGTGAGAGGATGAAGAAATATCAGATTGCAGATTTTATTTTTGGAATTCATATGGAAGAATCGTTAGAAATTCCAGAGAATTTTAAAAAATTTTTGATTGATACTGATGAAGAAGTACAAGTGGAATATTTCCTTGAGGTTGTGGATAAATTACCAGAGTTGGATGGGGAATGTGTATCACAAAGAATTGATCTGAAAGTATATAAGAAAGACAATTTGGAATACCGCCGGATGAATTTTATGGGAATGGAAGAATCCTACGGACAATATGAAGAAATTTCACAAGATCAGGTAAAATTGTACTTAAAACGGGAATTTGTGCATATGATAAATGTTGATACAGTCTTTGTATCTCTTTTTGCGATGGAAAAAAGAATGTTGGCAAAGGATGCGATGGTATTGCATTGTTCTGTACTCAAAGTGAAATCAGGAGTGATCTTATTTAGCGGACCAAGTGGAATTGGTAAGTCAACGCAGGCAGGATTGTGGACGAAGTATCGGAAAGCAAGAGTTATCAATGGTGATAGAACTTTATTAAAAAAAGAGAATGGCAGATGGATGTCTCTTGGATGGCCAATCTGTGGTTCTTCAGAGATCTGTTATAATGAAGCTTATCCTGTGAAAGCAGTCATTTTTCTTGGACAAGCAGAGGAGAATGATGGAAGGAGACTTCGTTATTTTGATGCGATCAAGGCAATGATCAGTCAGATCACAGTGAATGGATGGAATCCGCAGTTTGTGGAGAAAATATGGAATCTTACAGAAGATTTCGCGGCTCAGATCCCGGTGTTTGAGTATGGATGTAACATGGAAGAAGCGGCAGTAGATACTTTAGAGAATCTGCTTTTGGATATTTTAGAATAAAGGAGCATGTAAAGATGAACTTAACCAATGTATTTATAGATATATTAAGAAGTGCTATGACGCAGACTTCCTGTGATATGATAGAGGGACTTTCTACACAAGACTGGGAGAAGATCTATGATATTAGTCAGAAACAGCAACTGGCACCGATGATCTATCAGCAGATTTTTTCAAATGAATCATTTCAAAATAGTGATCCAGGGTTTCAGCAGTTCTGGAAGGGAGATACGATCGATCAGGCAGGAAATCAGGCAAGAAAAAGTATTCTGTTTTTGATGTTGTTTGATAAAATGCGCCAGAATGGATTGACTCCATTGATCGTGAAAGGAATTGTTTGCAGAGATCTATATCCAAATCCAGATCTTCGAATATCCAATGATGAAGATCTTTATATCCCAAGAGATCAGTTTGGGAAGATGGATGAATTTTTGCAGGCAGAGGGATTTATGAGAGAAGAACTGATCAAGGATAAAGTTTATCAGGAAGTTCCATATCAGAATCCAAGGAATGGATTATATTTTGAACTGCATATGGATCTGTTTCCTCAGGAATCCGGAGCGTATGGGCATTTTAATCAATTATTTGAAGATGCATTTGATACCTGTATGGAAACAGATATTCAGGGGAGTAAAGTATTGACGCTGAATCCCAAACAGCATTTTTTATATCTTGTATGCCACAGTCTGAAACATTTTCTTCATAGTGGATTTGGAGTCAGACAGGCATGTGATCTATTATACTTTGCGAAGAAATACCACGATCAGTTAGACTTTCATGAGATCAGGAATATCATGAAAGAATATCATATGGATTCTTTTGCTATGAATGTATTGGATATTGGAGTCTGCTATCTTGGATTTACTTGGGAGGAGCTAGGGCTTTCAAAACCGTCTGATGTAGAAATTGACTGCACAGCATTATTGGATGATATGTTAGATGGTGGTATTTTTGGACAAAATGATATGAATCGTGTACATAGTGCAAATATTACGTTGAATGCAGCAGAGAATGAATCAGTCAATGCAGCTTCCGGGATCCTGGCTTCTTTATTTCCAGGGAAGGAATATATCAAGACGAACTATCCATATTCAAGGAACTATCCGTTTTTACTGCCAGTGGCGTATTTACACAGGATATTTAAATACTTAACTCATCGTAACACAGATGCGGTCAATACAGGAGAAAAAAGCAGTGCACAGATTGGGATGGAACGTGTCAAATTATTAGAGAAATATAAGATTGTAGAGAAATAAATATAAAAGTGAAAAGAGGTGATTCCTCATGCTGGATCAGGAGAAATTTTTTAACACATACAAAGTACAGGAAGCATTTGAGGATTCTGGACTTTCCTGGGATACGCTTGAGAAGATTTATGAGGATTATACGAGACGTTTACCAGAGATGAAAAAGATTGCAGATCGTTTACAGGATGAGATATCAAAAGTAATAGATTTTCATGTACATTCAATTCATAACCGATGTAAGGATCCAGAGCATTTGATTGAGAAGATCATACGGAAAGTTGGAGTTGAAAAACGTCAGAAATATAAAAATATTAATGAACGGAATTATCTGAGGATTGTGCGTGATCTTATGGGTATCCGAATTTTGATCTTATCAAAAGAAGAATGGCGTACGGTACATGACTTTTTGCTGAAAGTTGATGAAGATTCCAGATATGATATGCATATGGCGGAGATGCCAAGGGCTTATATCCGTTATGGGGATCGTGACATTTTTAATTATACGATTCATAAAGAATATACAGATAAGGGATATCGTTCACAGCATTATATTTTTAAATATGGGAATTATTATTTTGAAGTACAGGTACGAACGATTGCTGAAGAAGTATACGCAGAATTTGACCATTATGTAAAGTACCCATATCGTGAGAATAATCATTTTCTAAAGCGGTATACAAGTGTTGTGGCAGAATTGTTGAATTCTGTGGATGAGATCATTTCGACATGTTTTCAGTTTGGAGAAGCAGGCTGGCTTGACATTGAGAAATATTTTGCACAAGACAGCTACAGTGACTTGCAGAGAATGTCGAAAGAACCGCATAAGAGAGAACAAGAACAGATTCCAAGAGCCAATGACGGAGTGATCGATGCTCAAAGTTATATGAATCGGATGATCTTAAGAAAGGGATAAACCAGATGGAGAGATATGACGACGGATTCGCAGAAGAAAGACAACGGATCGAACGATTAGTAGAGGAGATCATTGCTGGAGAACATAAGATTGATAAACTGCCGAATTCTTCCGCAGGATTTAGTGGAGCTGCACAGGCAGAATATTTTTCGAAGGCAAGATATCATTTAGAATCGGATGTAAGTAATCTGATCGTGAATCATAAACAGCAACTGGATGAATTACAATTGTTAAAGATGATAAAGGGGCAAGAATGATAGAACACAATTTATTTGAGATGGAAAATTACAGAGAGCTGATCGATGAGGTCGGTGTCGATAAATTCCGTGAACGGTTTGAGGAACTGCAGAAGACAGCGATGGAATTTATTGAAATGGCAGGATTTTCTGAGACATCTTACTGCAATGAAAGAATTTTAATGCAGGTGATCCTTGATTATTTTATGGATGTGATGCGGTTAAAGGAATTTCATAGTATTGAGAGAATCCGCACAGAGAAGCTGTTTGCATACACGATTTCCTGGATTGTTCGGAGAAAACCAATTCAGTTTCGGGATTATTCCGAAGAAGAGAGAGATATTTTTATCAATGAACGTTTTGCTGCATATCTGCTTATCAATGAATGTCTGATGTGTGGAACGAAACATTTTGTACAGGAGGCTTATGCGGAAAAATTAGTAGAATATACAGAAATGCTGCTATATTATTTCAAATACCGTCAGTGCGATCCAAAGACATTAGAACTTTTGATCGAATCATTTAAGATGGGTGGACTTGTGCATTAGAAAGAAAGGGGATTTAGGTATGGGAATCCTTGTTTTTGATGTAGGAACCTCGAGTATGAGAGGTGCATTGCTAAACGATAAGTCAGAGATTTTATGCCAGTTTCACAGAAAATATCATCCAACCTTTTATTCTTCAGTCAAGGTAACGCAGGACCCAGAAATATGGAGAAAAGCATTATATGATATAGCAAGAGATGTGGGTGACTGGTGTAAGGATCAGAACGAAGAAGTAGAGATGATTTCTTTGACGGCACAAAGAACATCAATCATTCCAGTTGATCATAAAGGAGATCCATTATGTGATGCTGTGATGTGGCAGGATAAAAGGAATATTGAAGTTTGTACGAGGCTTTCTGCGATGAATGGACAGATCATCAGAAAAAGCGGTACAATGGTGAATCCTGTATTTTCAGGTAGTAAGATGGCATGGCTTAAAGAGACACAACCGGAGATTTATAAGAAAGCAGACAGGATTTTTGTTGTTGCAGATTATTTGTTATATCATATGACAGGGCAGAGAAAACTTGATCGTACTTATGCTAGCCGGTCTCATTTGATGAATTTAAGAACCGGGCGGTGGGACAGCGTGCTTCTTGATATCTTTGGAATCGAGAAGAATAAGCTTTGTGATCTGATCGATCCAGGAGAACTTCATGGATATACAAATGAGAAATTTGCGGCAAGTACAAGACTTAAGACGGGAATTCCAGTCTATTCGGCTGGTGGTGATCAGCAGTGCAGTGCGCTTGGGATGGAAATTTATGAAGAAGGTGACATGGAGGTTACAAGTGGAACGGGCGCATTTATCATAGGGATCACAGAGAAGGTACCAATTGTGCTTCTGGGTAATCCGATCATTAATTATTCCGCAGTAAAAGGAAAATATATTGTAGAAGCAAGTATCTTAACATGCAGTGCGGCATTTGACTGGTTTTGCAATAATTTTTATAAAGAAGTGAATGGAGATGTTTATCAAAAGATCGATCAGGAAATCTCACAGTCTCCACCAGGAGCCAATGGATGTATGTTGCTTCCATTTTTTCAAGGAAGGGCAACACCACAGTGGAATCCAAAAGCAACTGCATCATTTACAAATGTAACGCTGAGTACGACAAGAGGCGATATGGTGAGAGCTTTGTTGGAAGGAATTGCTTATGAGATCCGCAACAATTTAGACATTGTGGAAGGTCAGATTGGCAAGGCAGAGCAGATTCATATTGGTGGTGGCTTGAGCAACAGCCATGAATTTAATCAGATTCAGGCAGATGTCTATGGAAGAAAACTGATCCATTATCAGCATAGGGAAGCAGGGATCATTGGAGCATGGACAAGCACAATGGTGGAAAGTGGGAAAGTTTCAGATCATGAGGAAGCTCTAGAACGGGCAGGTAGGAATAATTCATTACAGATTTATGAACCTGTTGAAAAAAATATTGAGAAATATCAGGAACTTCGAGCAGATATGAACCATTTATACCAAAAAATATATTAGGAATAAACAAGAATATTTATAAAAAACTGAACCACTGTAAAAGGGGCAACTCATAGGAGTAATTTATGAGTTGTCTCTTTTTTTGTACATTTTAAACAAAATGTATGGGTTTGCACTTGTGTGCGTATGGATTGTATTTATGGAAGAACAATATATTTATAAATGTCAATCTAAAATATTTATTTTGCACATATGTGCAAAGATTGAGAATTTGTTGCACGGATGTGCAGCGAATGATAAGATGTAAACAACTTAAGGAGGTGCACATAAAAGCAACATAGAAAATATGGAGAATGAATTAGGAGGAACCAAATGAGTGAAGTAATCGAAGCAAGAAACATTAAGTTGAATGTAGACGCATCTGACTGGAGAGATTCCATGGTCAAATCAGGACAGCTCTTAGTAGATAGCGATTATATTACAAAAGATTACATTGATCTGACGATCAAATGTGTGGAAGAAAACGGCCCATATATCGTTATTATTCCAGGACTTGCATTATCTCATTCAAGACCAGATGTGAGTGTAAATAAAACAGGATTAAGTTTGATCACATTAAGCAAGCCAGTCTGTTTTGACTGTGACAATGATCCAGTAGACATTGTTCTTACTCTGGCAGCAACTGACGACACATCTCATCTGCAGAAACTTCAGTCCATGGCTGAGTTTATCTCAGATGAAGAGAACATTGAATTTATTAAAAACGCAAAATCAGCTGAGGAAGTTGCCAAAGCGATCAATGAATTTGAACCAGAAGAGTAAGAAGGGAGAAAGAGGATGGAAATATTAAACACAGTATTTACGTTTGTATCAAACAACATTTTGACGAAAGCGGAGTTCTTCGTAGGATTGATCGTCTTAGTTGGATACATCTTATTAGGAAGAAAATGGTATGAAACACTAGCAGGTTTCTTAAAAGCAGTTGTAGGTTATATGATCTTAAATGTAGGTTCAGCCGGACTGATCAACACATTCCGACCAATCCTTGCCGGATTGAACCAGAAGTTTCATTTGAACGCAGTAGTTATTGACCCGTATTTCGGATTGAATGCAGTAAATGCAGCACTTGAAAACATCGGATTATCGGCAGCATGGACTATGACATCCTTGTTACTAGCCTTTATCTGGAACATCATCTTATTGATCTTCCGTAAATTTACAAAACTTCGTACGTTACTGTTAACTGGACATATCATGGTACAGCAGGCAACAACTGTAACATGGATCGTATTCTTATTTATCCCAGGACTTCGTAATATTTGGGGAGCTGTAGCAGTCGGAATCTTAGTCGGTACATACCAGGCAGTATTTTCTAACTTAACAGTTGAACCAACAGATCGTTTAACAGACGGTGAAGGTGGATTCGCGATCGGACATCAGCAGATGTTTGCAATCTGGTTAGCAGACAAGATCGCACCAAAGATCGGTAAAAAAGAAGATTCTATTGAAAATATCAAACTTCCAGGATTCTTACAGATGTTTAGTGACAATGTAGTCTCCACATCTGTATTAATGTTCATATTCTTTGGAATCATCATGTTAGTACTTGGGGAAGATTTCATGAGAAGTTTAGATGACACATTCTCACAGACAACAGCATTTGGATTCTATATTTTCTCTAAAGCATTAAGTTTTACTGTTTACCTAAACGTATTACAGGCCGGTGTTCGTATGTTCGTTGCAGAACTTACAGAATCATTCAAAGGTATTTCAGACAAACTGCTTCCAGGAGCGATTCCAGCAGTAGACTGTGCGGTAGCTTATGGATTCGCACCAGCAAACGCAGTAACAGTAGGTTTCTTCTGTGGAGCACTTGGACAGTTCTTAGCGATCGCAGGACTTTTGATCTTCCATTCACCAGTTATGATCATCGCAGGATTCGTACCATTATTCTTTGATAACGCAAGTATCGCAGTATATGCAAACCACAGAGGTGGAGTTAAAGCAGCCATGATCTTACCGTTTATCAGTGGAATCATTCAGGTATTAGGTGGAGCTGTTTGCGCTTACGTTTTACAGTTAGTAGCATTCGGTGGATGGCATGGAAACTTCGACTTCTCAACAATCTTCCTTGCAGTATCTTATATTGTTAAGTACTTAAAGGTACCTGGAGTTATCCTTTGTGTTATCGCAATGTTAGTCATTCCTCAGATTCAGTATACGAAATCTAATAAAGAAAAGTATTTCACAGTAGGTCAGGAAGACGACGAGTATTAAAAAAGTAATATCAAATCAATTTTTAACAAAACAATCAATCAGCCAAAATTCAGGAGGTATTTATTATGAAAATCAAAGCAATCGCAGCATGTGGAAATGGAATGGGATCAAGCCAGATGATCAAAATGAAGATCAACAAAGTATTCAAAAGATTAGGAATTGATGCAGAAATCGGACATATGAGTGTTGGAGAAGCGAAAGGTGTAGCAAACAATTACGATATGATCTTTGTATCAGAAACATTTACATCGCAGTTTAGAACAGGAAAAGATACAAAAGTCATTGGACTTAAAAACTTATTATCAGAAAAAGAAATCGAAGCAAAGATCAGAGAAGCATTAGATATGCCTGCAGAATAAATCGGGGTGAAACAGATGTACGATATCAAAAAAAGGCCATTAGGGATATATGAAAAAGCTCTTCCAAATGATTTCACATGGCTTGAAAAAATGCAGGCTGCAAAACAGGCGGGATTTGATTATATCGAGATTTCTATTGATGAATCTGATGAGAGATTAGCACGACTTGATTGGAGTGATGAGAAGATTGAAGAAATCCGCTCTTATATGAAAGAGACAGGAATCATCATTCCAAGCATGTGCTTAAGTGGTCATAGAAGATTCCCATTTGGAAGCAAGAACAAAGAAACAAGAGATAAAGCATTTGAGATCATGGAAAAAGGAATTATCTTAGCACAGAAGTTAGGAGTCAGAGTAATCCAGCTTGCAACTTATGATGTATATTATGAAGAATCTGATGAAGAAACAAAAGTTTTATTCTTAGAAGGAATGAAAAAATCAGTAGAGATGGCAAGCCACGCAGGAGTGATCCTTGCAATGGAAATCATGGATACACCATTTGTTGGAACGATTCTTCGTGCAATGCACTATATCAAAGAAATCCGTTCCCCATATTTTAAGATTTATCCAGATATGGGAAATCTGACGCAGTTTTCAGCGGATGTTGAGAGTGAATTTGAACTTGGGATCAGTGAAACGGTAGCGATCCATGTCAAAGAGACAAACCCTGGAGTATTTAAATGTGTTCCATTTGGAGAAGGAACTGTAAGATTTACAGACATTTTTAAAAAATTAAAAGATTTAAATTACACGGGAATGTTCTTGATCGAAATGTGGGCAGATAACACAAAGAAACAAACGATGAAAGAAGTAGTCGAAACGATCAGGCAGGCACGCTTATTTGTTGAAGATAAGATGGAACAGGCAGGGATCAAAGTACCTGCATAAGGAGGAAATCATGTATCGAATGGTAGTGACAGATCTTGATGGAACATTATTAAACAATAAAAAACAGGTTTCAGAGGCCAATGTAAAGGCAATTCAAAACCTAAAAGATCAAAACATAACATTTGTTATGGCAACAGGACGATCAGATGTTATGACGAGAGTGTACACAAAACAATTAAAAAATATCGATATTGTCATTGGGTGTGATGGAGCAGTCATTCGAAACATTAGGACCGGAGAAATCTTATATGAAAATCATTTAAGAAGTGAAACCTGTCACAGGACATTTGAAATTTGTAAAAAATATGGATTACAGTATTATGTCTTTGCAAAAGATGAACTGGTATCCGATGATCCTCAGAATGAAAGATTTCTGATCCATCAGAAATTCAATCAGACTGTAGAGGAAGATGAAGAGATACCAATGAAGATTGTGAATGATTTAAATGAATATGTAAACGATCATATCATTTACAAGATCGTTGTAAGTCATAATGACACAAGTTATTTAGATAAAGTAGCCGAAGTGGTCAAAAAAGAAACGAATGCAGATGCCATTCGTTCTGGAAAAAAAGTTCTTGCAGTCAAGGCGATGGGAGTTTCCAAAGCAGAAGCGATCAAAAAGCTTGCACAAAAGTTAGGTATTTTGATCAAAGATATCATCGCATTTGGTGATGAAGTAAATGATATTGAGATGCTTACGCTGGTTGGACTTGGAATCGCAATGGAAAATGCAGATGATGTCGTGAAAGAGGCAGCAGACCAGATTGCAGGAAGCAATGATCAGGACGGCGTAGGAAAAGAATTAGAGAAAATATTTGGAAATGCAGGAAAGTAAGAAAGGAGTTAAGAAGATGCTTGATGAATTAAAACAGCAAGTATACGAAGCAAATATGGAATTACCGGCAAAAGGACTGGTAACTTATACATGGGGAAATGTCAGTGGAATTGACAGAGAACGTGGTTTGTTTGTCATTAAGCCAAGTGGTGTTGACTATGAAAAACTAACACCAGATATGTTAGTTGTCATGGATTTGAATGGGGAAAAAGTTGAGGGAGATTTAAATCCTTCTTCTGATACACCAACTCATATCGAACTTTACAAAGCATTTCCAGAAGTCGGTGGAATCGTTCATACACATTCTCCTTGGGCGACTTCATGGGCACAGGCAGGAAGAAGCATTCCATGTTATGGAACAACACATGCTGATTATTTCTTCGGAGATATTCCATGTGCACGATCTTTAACAGCCGATGAGATCAACGGAGAGTATGAAAAGAATACAGGGATTGTGATTGCAGAAACATTTGAAGGAAAAAATCCAATCTATGTACCAGGTGTTTTATGTACAAACCATGGTCCATTTTCATGGGGAGCAGACGCAGCAGAAGCAGTTCATAATGCAGTTGTTATGGAAGAAGTAGCAAAGATGGCATACCGCTGTGAACATCTGAAAAAAGATATTGAGGAAGCACCACAAGTATTACAGGACAAACATTTCTTCAGAAAGCATGGAGAAAATGCTTATTACGGAAATGACTTATAGGATATAGAGATAGAAGATTTCGGATAGAAAAGGAGATCAAGGTTATGAGTAAAATTAGTGAAATGACAAGAGAAAGCTGGATCGAGAGCACATTCCCAGAGTGGGGAACATGGTTAGTAGAAGACATTGAAAATGAAGTAGTAGCACCAGGAAATGTAGCAATGTGGTGGCTTGGATGTACAGGTGTATGGTTTAAAACACCAGCTGACACAAACATTACGATCGACTTATGGTGTGGAAATGGGAAACGTACACATGGTGATGGAAAAATGAAAGTCGGACATCAGATGGCAAATATGTGTGGTGGACGTGCAATGCAGCCAAACCTTCGTAATGTACCATTTGTAATTGATCCATTTGCATTTAAGAAAGTTGATGCAGTGCTTGCAACACATTATCATCAAGATCATATGTCTGCAGAATGGGCAGCACACGTGATCAACAGTGGAATGACAACAACAGATGAAAACGGAAAAGAAATTCCAGTACCATTCATCGGACCTAAGAAATCCGTAGAATTATGGCAGAAATGGGGAGTTCCAGCAGACCGTTGTATCACAGTAAAACCTGGAGATTCCATCAAGATCAAAGATATCGAGATCATTGCGTTAGATTCCTTTGACAGAACATGTATCGTAACAACAGACTCTACAGGCCCAGATAGAGAAGAATTAACAGGCATATGCCCAACAGATATGGATGACAAAGCAGTTAACTACTTAGTTAAGACACCAGGTGGAAATATCTATCATTCTGGAGATTCTCATTTCTCTATCTATTTTGCAAAACATGGAAAAGATTACGATGTAGACGTAGCATTCGGATCTTTCGGAGAAAACCCTATCGGTATGCAGGATAAGATGACATCCATCGATGTATTACGTATGGCTGAAAACTTACAGTGCAAAGTTGTTGTACCTATTCACTGGGATGTATGGACAAACTTCCAGGCTGACTGTGATGAGATCAAAGTATTATACGACTTCAAGAAAGATCGTAACGAATATAAATTCCATCCATTCTTCTGGCAGGTTGGAGGAAAATACACATATCCTGCAGATAAAGATAAAATCTACTATCATCACAGAAGAGGATTCGAAGACTGCTTTGAAGCACCACAGAACATCCCATTCCGTTCTTGCTTATAGGAAGAAGGTGGCATAATGAAAGTATCAAAGAAAGTTATTGGAAATTTAGAAAAATGTTATTCTGTAGCTCCTTTAACTTATAAAGGGAAAAAACATATGCTCGTAGCAGCAGAAAAAGTAAATCAGTGCCGTTTATATGATCTTGACGGAAATCAGGAAGAAGTAATCTGGGAAGGACCGGGAGGAACCATGTCAATGGTTCAGGTCCCTGGTTCCGACGGACAGTTTTTAGCGACACATAAATTCTACTCTCCAAATGATTCCAAAGAAGCAAAGATCATCTTAGCTTACCCGGAAGACGGAGAATGGAAGGTAAGAACACTAGCAGAGCTTCCATTTGTGCATCGTTTTGATATTATTTCAAGAAATGGAGTAAACTATGTGATCGCATGTACTTTAAAATCAGGACATGAATACAAAGAAGATTGGAGAAGCCCAGGAAAGATTCAGATATGTGTTCTTCCAGAAGATTTAAGTAGTGTTGATGAAGAACATCCATTAAAGTTTGAAGTATTAAAAGAAGGTTTATTAAAGAACCATGGATACTGCAAAGCAGAAGTTGATGGAGTTTTAAGATCTTATGTTGCAGCAAATGAGGGTGTCTTTGAATGTATACCACCAGAATCAGAAGAAGGAACATGGGAGATCAAACAGATCTTAGATGAAGCAAGCAGTGATATGGCATTTGCAGACTTTGACAATGATGGTGAATTAGAAATGTTAACAATCTCACCATTTCATGGAGAGAAGATCAGCATTTTCAAGAAACAGGATGGAGAATTCAAGAAAGTCTATACTTATGAAAAAGATGCTGAATTCGCTCATGGAATCTGGGGTGGAGAGATTGCAGGAACTCAGGGTGTTTTAATTGGACATAGAAAAGGGGAGAGAAATCTGTTATTCTTCCGATGTACAGATCCTGAAAAATTAACATTTACAGCAGACCTTTTAGATAGTGATATCGGACCAGCAAATGTACTTCATTACACGAATGATGGTGAAGACTATATCTTATCTGCAAACAGAGAAATTGATGAAATCGCATTGTATAAAGTGGAAAAATAACTACAACTGCAGGAAATCTGAGAATTATAATTAACAGATTGTATACTGGACTGATATATAGCAATGCGGTATAATAAAAAGTGCTTTGGATAATGAATGGGAGGTGGAAAACAATGAAGGAATATGATTCACTTAGCGATAACGAAAAGCGCAACATGCTTGCCAGCGTTGCAAACCTCTATTATAATGCGGAAATGACTCAGAATCAGATTGCGGAACGTTTTTTTACCTCACGTTCTAAGATTTCAAGAATGCTAAAAGAGGCAAGACAGCTTGGAATCGTAGAGATCAAGATTTTAGAGCCATGGGACCGCAATGTAGAGCTGGAACAGGAATTTATGAGAAGATTTGCGTTGAAAGATGTGAGAGTGATTTCTGTCAAAGAAGCAAATAATACGATGGTCCTTCAGAAATTGGGTGAAGTTGCAGCATACTATCTAGATAATCTGTTAAATGATAATATGATTCTTGGAATTTCATGGGGGAATACGATGTATCATACTGTCAAAGCGGTCAAGACAAGTAAGAATATCCCGATCACAGTCGTACCGATCATGGGAGCAGCCAATGTAAGGACTCCAGAGAGAGATTCTTTGGATCTTTCGAAAGAACTTGCCTATGCATATGGTGGAACATATCACTACATTTATGCTCCGCTTTTTGTGAATTCGGAAGAAGTCAGGGACAGTCTTGAACAAGAGCCGAATATTAAAGGATGTTTAGAGCTTGCAAGGAATGCAGATATCATTCTAACCAGTGTTGGTTCTATCGTATATAAGAGTTGGAAATCTTATTTAAGTACCAGAGATTTATATAATCTTGAGAAAAAAGGTGCAATCGGACATATCGGAGGACATTTCTACGATATGGAAGGAAATGAAGTCATAACACCATTTGTGAATAAGATGATCGGTCTTGGTATTGAGGATATCAAGAACACAGAGAATGTGATCTGTGTCGCAGGACTGGAGATGAAGGCAGAAGCGATTCTTGGAGCTGTGAGAGGCGGATATATTAATACACTGATCACAGATGAAGAGGCAGCGAAGGCAGTGCTTGCATTATGTAAATAATATTAATAAAAAAGCAACGATTAAGATCAAGTTAAAATAAGATCATAAAAAACAACGACGTAAGTATTATATTCAAAAGAATAAGATGCTTACGCCGTTTGCTTTAGGATTTTATCGGAATTTCCTATGCAATAAAATTTATTAATTTGAAATTTCCTGATAAGTATTCAGATCGTCAGGTAAGGTCACAGTCACAGATTTTCCAGGATCATGATAAGTCAGGTTCATTTTTAAAGTGATCGAACCTGTCTCATTGTCACCGCTTTCCATAACCATCTGGATGGATTCTTTCACAGGAAGATCTTTGTCATTCAATGTTTTTGTACCGGTCAAAGAAGAAATCTTAATGGAATTACTTCCACCAGTTACAGTTGTCATCTGGGAGGTAACATCTTTGACGTATTGATTCAATCCATCATTATTGATACTGTATTTAAGAACAGTATTTCCATCCTTTTCACTAAGTTTCAGATCTTTGTAATATTTTGCAGGCAAAGAAGTCTGACCTGTGGTTGACTGAATCTGTTTTTGAAGACCTGCGATATCCATTTTTATTTTCTGCTTTGTTCCATTGGTGTTCATGTAATAATAACCATCAGAATAATACATATTCATATCCATAGTCTGCCCAAGCATGTTTAAGGTAGAAGTCATAGACATTTTTAACTGATCTTTATCAACAGTCTGTAGTTTTGTGTCAAAATTCATCTTGATCGTAACGTTTGAGGATGAAGAAGCCTCACTATTTGCGATCTTATAAGAAGCTTCTCCACTGAAATCAGCATCTTTTAATTTGGAACTTTGTTTAAGACTTGATTCCAAAACTTCTTTCGCAGTACGTTTCTTCTGACAGCCGCTGATTGAAAAAAGCAGCATACAGGAAAGAAGCAATGCAGTCACTTTTTTTATTCTAATTTTCATAATGAATCCCTCCATGAAAGAGTTAATAGTTATTAAGTTTAGTTTACCATATAATCATAATTTTGTGTTAAACTAAAAATAAAAATAGGAACGGAGGTACTTGAAATGAAAAAAACAGTATACCTGACATCAAAACAAGATGGATTAAAACTACATGTACTGCTTATGGAACCAGAACAATCTCCAAAGGGAATCGTACAGATCTGCCACGGTATGGCAGAACATAAAGAACGCTATGAGCCTTTTATGCAAATGTTGTGTAACAATGGCTATATCAGTGTGATCCATGATCACAGAGGTCATGGTAAGAGTGTCAAAAATGCGGCAGACCTTGGGTATTTTTATGATGACAGTGGAAAAGCGATCATAGAAGATGCTCATCAGGTAACAACATGGATGAAAGAACGATATGGGGGAGAACTTCCATATCATTTGTTCGGACATAGTATGGGATCCTTGGTGGTTCGTTGTTATCTGAAAAAATATGATGATGAGCTGGACTCTCTGATCGTATGTGGAAGTCCAAGTGAAAATAAAGCAGCAAAGGCAGCAGGATTTCTTGCAAAAACTGCTTGTAAAATGGGAGCACACAAAAAAGGAAAGTTCTTCCAGAAGATGGCATTTGGCTTATATGGAAAGGCATTAGGAGAAGATGAATCCGAAAATGGTTGGATCAGTTATAACAAAGAAAATGTAAAAGCTTATGATGAAAATCCATTGGATGGATTCGTATTTAGTAATAATGGATTTTTAAATCTGTTTTTACTAATGGATGAAACTTACAACAAAAAAGGATGGCAGGTAAAACATCCGTCACTTCCGATCTTGTTTATCGCAGGAGCAGATGATCCATGCATTGGTTCAAAGAAACAGTATGCACAGGCAATGACAACTTTAAAAAAGCGAGGGTATAATCAGGTACGTGGAATGTTATTTTTAAATCGGAGACATGAGATCTTAAATGAAGATGATGTAGAGAAAGTTTATGATGCGGTATTGCATTTCTTAGAACAGCATTCCAAAAGAGATGACTGATAGTAACTAGGGAGATAAGAAAGAGCGTGATAAACTAGAAGCAAGATCATGAAAGGGGAGGAAAGTTCGTGGGAAAATGGTTTCGTCAGATATTGCAGGGAGAACATTCACTGTTTCGGTTATCCCTTCCATTTCGGGTAAGATTATTTAATGTGCTTGCATTAGTTGGTGGAATGATCAGTCTGATCAATGGGATTTCATCATATGCGAATAATCAGGATAGTGTGATTCTAGGATTGAATCTTGGGATTGCAGTGTTGTCTTTTGTGTTGTTGTTTTATGCATACAAAAGTGGCAGATATCAGTTTTGTTATGTTGTTACGATCATTATGATCTTTCTTATGATGTTCCCATATTTATTTTTTAAATCTGGCGGTTACAAGGGCGGGATGGTTTCTTTTTATATTTTTGGAATCTTATTTACAGTCTTTATGTTGGAAGGAAAGGCAATGTTTTTTACAGCATTTATGGAAATGGTCGTATATATAGCAACGATCATGATCGCCTATCAAAATCCGCAGATGGTTGTATGGTTCTCCTCTGAAAAAGAAGTTGTGATGGATCTGTTGATAGGATTTTGTGCATCTAGTATTTCGGTGGCAGCAGTGATGTATCTGCATTTTCGGATGTACAACAAACAACAAGAGATCTTAGAAGAAGCAAGGATCGAAGCACAGTCAGCGAACAAGGCAAAGAGTGCATTTCTTGCTAATATGAGTCATGAGATCCGGACTCCGATTAATGTAATGCTTGGAATGAACGAGATGATCCTTAGAGAAAGTGAAAGCGAAGAAATCCGTCAATATGCAAAAAGTATTGAACGTTCTGGAAGTTATCTGATCTCATTGATCAATAATATTCTGGATATTTCAAGGATCGAATCCGGAAAAATGGAGATTGAAGAAGGAAAATATGAACTCAGGCAGCTGCTTGATGAAGTGATGTTGATCGCAGAGAAACAGGCGGAGCAAAAGTCGTTAAAAATGAATCCGATATTTGATAAGACCTTGCCAGCATATCTGATCGGTGATGTGATACATATCAAACAGATTCTTTTGAATTTGATCAATAATGCAGTAAAATATACCAAAGAAGGTCAGATTGATATTAAAGTCAGTAAAAATGAAGAAGAAACGAAGCTTATTTTCGAGGTAAAAGACACAGGAATCGGAATCAAAGAAGAAAATTTGTCCGTTTTGTTTGATGCATTTATGAGAGTAGACTCTAAGAAAAATAAGAAGATTAAAGGAACCGGATTAGGACTTGCGATCGCAAAACAGCTGGTAGAACAGATGGGCGGTATGATCTGGGTAGAAAGTGTATACGGCAAAGGAAGCAGTTTTTTTGTGCAGCTTCCAATGAAGAAGGTATCTGATGGGAAGATTTCAAATGTTGAATGGAAGGAAACGGATGAACGAAAGAGAAGATCATTTGTTGCACCGCAGGCAAAGATTTTAATTGTAGATGATAATCCGGAAAATCTCATGGTGACAAGATCACTTCTGAAGCGTACAGCTGTGTTTGTGGATACAGCAGCCAGTGGAGAGGAATGTGTCCACAAAGTCAGACAAAACGTATATGATCTGATCTTACTTGATTATATGATGCCGCAGATGGATGGAATCGATACGATCAGGGAATTAAAGAAAGATGTACAATTTCATATTCCAGTGATCGCTTTAACTGCTGATGTGACGAAAGGAATTGAACAGACATTTTTAAGAGAAGGATTTTGTGCGTATCTTTCAAAGCCGGTGATGTGGAGCAAATTAGAAGACCTGCTGATGAAATATTTGAGAGATGATCTTGTATTTATTCGTGAGAATCTGAAAGAAGAACAAAAGATCAAAGATGAAGAATTTAAGCAGATGAAGGGACAGCTAAAAGAAAATGATATAAAGATTGAAGAGGGGCTTAGACTTCTGGATGGAGACTTTATGCAGTATCGTAAACTGATGGAATTCTTTACGGAGTATCAGGAAGAATATATGAGACAGGTGCAGCAGTTGATGACACAAAAGGAAGTGAAAGTCGATGAGATCACAAGGATGATGCACACCTTAAAGAGCAATGCAAAAGCGATAGGTGCGATTCATTTGTATGAGATTGCAAAAGAAATGGAAGATAGAGGGAAACAAAAGGATATGGAATACATCATGTCTGCATATGATCTGCTTAAATTGGAGTGGGGACGAGTATTTAAGGCATCACGGGAATTTATTGAACAGACGAAAAATATTCTGTTTGATCAGAAAAAAGAGGAAGAAAAAGACAAGCAAAGTAAAGAAGAAATCAAAGAAAAATTAAAAATATTTATCACCAGATATCAGGCGAAAGAAGCGAAAGAACAGATTCAGTATTATCGAAAAGGCAAGATATCCGAGGAAGAAAGAAATATCTTGAAAGAGATGGAAATACGGATCGATCAGCTTGATTTTGATGAAGCAGAAATCCTTATGAAACGATGGGAGGGAATGGAATGAGAGAGAATCATATTTTGATCATAGATGATGATCTTATGCTTCTAAAGACAGCAGAAGAGATTTTATCTGACCAATATAATGTCAGTGTCGCAAAGAGTGGAATACAGGCATTAAATCTGTTAAATAAAAATATCATTCCAGATTTGATCTTATTAGATATTGATATGCCACAGATGGATGGATACGAAACATTAGAAGAAATCAAAAAAATCTCAGGATGTGAACTAATCCCGATCATATTTTTGACTGGATTTTCAGAAATGGATTATGAAGTAAGGGGCTTGAAAGCAGGGGCAGTTGATTATATCGTAAAGCCATTTGCAAAAGAAATCTTACTTGCCAGGGTTGAACGGCATTTGGAACGATATCAGCAGAGACAGCACAAAAAATCCATGGAATTATCAGATTATGCCAAGCAGATCAAAAGCCAGTTAACACCAACAGAATGGAAGATCGCAATAGCGATCGCAGAAGGAATGGAAAACAAGGAAATTGCAGAGTCTTTGCATTATTCTTATGGGTACGTGAAAAATCTTGTGGCAAGGATCTTCTCAAAATTAGAGATTGAAAAACGCCGGGAATTAAAAAAGCTAATGGTCAAGGAATAAAATTTGATTGTATGAGTTGAAGGTCATCGAGTATTTAGAGAAAAATAAAAAAATTTAAGCTGATGGACGCATGTTAAACGTTATTGACTTTCAATTTATGTAGTGGTAGACAGAATGTTTATTATAAATACCAATACAGTAAAACATACACACTCCATAGTGGTTTGAATAGACTTCAGCTGTATGTGACAGAAATAAAAGAAACACAAATATTTGAGTTTCTTTTATTTCTGTCACATACATGATAGACTATGTCAAATCAGTGCATTAAAGTTGCGTATCGTCAGAAGTTTTGTTATAATTATTAATTATTACGAAAAGGAAAGGAAATTATTTACTATGAAGAAAGAGAATAACAAAAAAAGTGCAAGCGCTTTGATCGGTGCGGCATTTCTTATGGCAACTTCGGCAATTGGACCTGGATTTTTGACACAAACTGGTAAATTTACAGACAGTCTGCATGGAAGCTTTGGATTTGTAATTTTAATCTCCGTGATCTTAGCAGCGATCGTGCAGTTAAATGTATGGAGAGTTCTGTGCGTATCTGGAATGCGTGGACAGGATGTGGCGAATAAGGTACTTCCTGGACTTGGATATGTGATCGCATTTTTAGTTGTAGCAGGTGGTCTTGTATTTAATATCGGTAACGTTGGTGGAGGTGCTTTAGGTTTTAATACACTTCTTGGAATTCCTACTACTGTTGGATATTTTATTGCGGGAGCAATTGCGATCATCGTATTTTTATCAAAGAATGCATTAAATGCTATGGATAACCTTACAAAGATCCTTGGTGGAATCATGATCCTTGTCATCTTTATTGTGATCCTGATCGTACAGCCGCCAGTTGGTATGGCAGCAAAAGAAACAATCATGCCAACAGCATCTATGGGAGATATTTTTCCAGCGATTCTTACATTACTTGGAGGAACAGTCGGTGGATATATTACATTTGCAGGTGCACATCGTCTGATCGATTCAGGAATCACTGGAAAAGAGAACTTAAAAGAGATCAATAAGAGTTCTGTTATGGGAATGGGAATTGCAACGATCGTACGTATCTTCTTATTCCTTGCAGTTTTAGGAGTGGTTGTAGCAACAGCAACTTCACCAGCTCATACATTAGATGCAGCGAACCCAACAGCGGATGCATTTTTACAGGGAGCAGGACAGATCGGTTATAGATTCTTTGGACTTGTGATCTTATGCGCAGCGGTCACATCCATCGTTGGATGTGCTTATACATCTGTGTCTTTCCTTAAGACATTCAGCAAAACGATTGAGAAGAATGAGAAATGGTTTATTGTAGGATTTATCGCGATTAGTACTGTATGTATGGCACTTGCTGGACAGCCAGCGGTATTATTAGTACTTGCAGGAGCATTAAATGGATTGATCTTACCGATCACATTAGGAGTTTGCCTGATCGCATCTCAGAAGAAATCTGTTATGGGAGAAGATTATCATCATCCAGTATTATTACTGGTTCTTGGGATCGTGGTAGTTGTTGTTTCAGGATATCTTGGAATTACATCATTAAGCAGCTTAAGTGCATTATTTGCATAAGCAAAATTGTCTGGATAAACAGATAAGTTTAAAACATAGAAGCACAGACTGACCGAAAGGAGTTATGTGAAAAAACATGGAAGAAGTAAAGATTAGTACTGCGGGAGATTCTGCCTTACTCATTGAATTTGGACAGGAAATTTCCCCAGAGATCAATGCAAGGATCACAGCCTTTGTACATCTTTTAAAAGCGCAGCGTATCGAAGGTGTGCAGGATATGATCCCGGCATTTACCAGTCTCTTGATCAATTATGACCCGAGGGTGGTAAATTACAAAACATTAACAAAACGTCTACAGAAGTTACTAAAACTGGATGTCAATGAAGAGACATCGACATCCAGAGTTTTTGAAATCCCAGTATGTTATGGAGGAGAATACGGACCAGATATTGAAAATATCGCAAAAAATGCTGGTTTAACGGAAGAAGAGGTTATAAAGATTCATTCTTCCAAAGACTACTTGATCTACATGCTTGGATTTTTGCCAGGATTTTCATATCTTGGAGGACTTGATGAAAGAATTCATACACCAAGACTGGCGAACCCAAGAATCAGAATTCCGGCAGGAAGTGTTGGGATCGGTGGCTCTCAGACAGGAATTTATCCGCTTGATTCACCAGGAGGATGGCAGTTACTTGGTCTGACACCAGTAAAAACCTATGATCCAGGACGAGAGAATCCAATTCTTTTTGAAGCTGGAGATTATATCCGTTTTGTACCTGTTTCAGAAGAAGAGTATTTAAAGATCAAAGAACAGGTTGAAAATGGAACATATGAATGTATCATTCATACAAAGGAGGTGTAGATTATGGGAATTCGTGTATTAAAAGGCGGAATGATGACAACGGTGCAGGATCTTGGAAGAACAGGATACCAGAGTCAGGGATTTAGTGTATCCGGAGTTATGGATGTTCGTTCTTTTAAGATTGCAAATCTCCTGCTGGATAACCCGGAAAATGAAGCAGTTCTTGAATTTACCTTAATAGGACCAACACTTGAATTTACATCCGAGACGATCATTTCGATCACAGGTGGAGATTTCCGCCCGCAGATCAATGGAAAACCTGCCAAGATGTATACAGCAATTTATATGCATCGTGGAGATATTTTGACATTTGGCGGAGCAAGAACTGGAACAAGAGGATATATTGCATTTTCAAGTTATCTTGATGTGCCAGTAGTCATGGGAAGCCGTTCTACGAATATCAAATGTCAGATCGGTGGATATAAAGGCCGGAAACTAGAAGATGAAGATTATATTGCGTTCAGGGCAAAGCGAAGATATCTGCCATATTATTTATCAAGAAGTCTGGATCTTGATGAATTTGATCAGGAAAAGATAACATTAAGAGTTGTCATAGGACCTCAGGAAAAGATGTTTACGAAAGAGGGCCGAGAAACATTTTTAAATTCAGAATATACAGTAACAAGTGAATTTGACCGCATGGGATGTCGATTAGAAGGACCATTTATCGCATATAAGACAACTTCAGACATCATATCTGACGGAATCGCCTTTGGATCTGTTCAGGTACCAAGTCATGGAAAACCGATCATCTTATTAGCAGACCGCCAGACAACGGGTGGATATGCGAAGATCGCGACAGTTGTTTCTGTAGATATTCCGAAACTTGTTCAAAGAAAAACAGAACAAAAAGTAAGATTTCAGGCAGTATCCGTAGAAGAAGCCCAGAAGCTGTTAGCAGATGAGATGAAAGAGCTGAATGACTTCAGAAGCCAGATTTATACACCTTGTAAAGAAGTATTAGATTGCAGACTCGTTGCAAAACGAATCAGCACACTATTTAAATAGAAAAGGAGAATGAAACGGTGAATTTAGATAAAATTGAGAAATTAGTAAAGATCATCGAGAATTCCTCTATGCTTGATTTCAGCATTCAGGAAGGCGATGTAAAGATCAAAATGAGCAGAAGAGGAAGTGTTGGAGCGCCTGCTGCACCGATGTCAGTTTCCACACAGGGTGTTGATACAGTAGAAAGTATTGATTCCGAAGATGAATCATACATCACATCTCCGATCGTAGGTACCTTTTATGCGGCTCCATCCCCAGATGCCAAGGCATTTGTGAAGGTTGGAGACAGAGTCAAGGCAGGACAGACTGTATGTATCCTCGAGGCGATGAAATTAATGAATGAGATCGAAAGTGATTATGACTGTGAGATTGAAGCTGTCTTAGCAAGCAACGAACAGAAAGTTGAATATGGACAGCCATTATTTAAAGTAAAAAAACTTGAAGACTAAAGGAGGCATTGTATGTTTCGAAGTATATTGATCGCGAACCGTGGTGAGATCGCAGTGCGCATTATTCGTGCTTGTCGTAATATGGGGATCAAGAGTATCGCGGTTTATTCAAAAGAAGATAAAGACAGTCTTCATGTACAATTAGCAGATCGAAGAGTATGTATCGGAGAAGGACCTGCAAAAAACAGCTACTTAAACATGGAACGTATCATTTCTGCAGCAAAGAATACGGACGCAGATGCGATCCATCCAGGGTTTGGTTTCTTATCTGAGAATGCTGATTTCGTTCGCTTATGTAAAGAAAATGGTATTGCATTTATCGGACCGAGTGCAGAAGTCATTGACAGCATGGGAAATAAATCAAACGCAAGAAAAACAATGATGGAAGCAGGAGTTCCAGTTGTTCCAGGAACCAAAGAACCTGTCTATGATGCAGCTACAGGGGAGAAATTAGCAGATGAGATCGGTTATCCAGTTATGATAAAAGCATCTTCAGGTGGTGGTGGAAAAGGAATGCGAGTTTCCAGATCCAAAGAAGATTTTGAATTCAATTTCAATACTGCTCAGAGAGAATCTGCCAATGCATTTGGTGATGATACGATGTACATTGAGAAATTCATCGAGAATCCAAGACATGTGGAGATTCAGATCATGGCAGATGGACATGGGAATGTCGTAGCCTTGGGAGAACGTGATTGTTCTGTTCAGAGAAACCACCAGAAACTGATCGAAGAATCACCATCCCCAGCGATCACGGAAAAGATCAGAAAATCTATGAATCACGATGCGATCCTTGCAGCGAAAGCAGTAGGGTATACCAATGCTGGAACCATAGAATTTATCCTTGATCCAAAAGGAACCTATTATTTCATGGAAATGAACACACGTATTCAGGTAGAACATGGGGTCACAGAGATGGTTACGGGAACAGATCTGATCATTGAACAGATCCGAGTGGCTATGGGAATGGAATTAAGTTTTACACAGGAAGATGTGGAGATCAACGGACATGCGATCGAATGTCGTATCAATGCAGAGATTCCAGAGAAAAACTTTATGCCAAGTCCAGGTGTGATCAAACATTTGCATTTGCCAGCTGGAAATGGAGTTCGTGTAGATACCGCAATTTATACAGGGTACTGTATTCCATCCGAATACGATTCTATGATCGCGAAAGTTATCGTACACGCACCAGACCGTGATGCAGCATTACAGAAAATGAGATCAGCTCTTGATGAGATGGTGATATTAGGAATCAATACAAACCTTGATTTCCAGTATCAGCTGATGAATAATCGTGAATTCTGTGAAGGAAAAGCGGATACAGGATTTATCGAGAGACTCTTGAAATTAGATTAAATTCGATAAAACGGAAGAAATGGAGGTATAAATTAAATGTACCAGATAGATTTAAATAGTGACCTTGGAGAAAGTTTTGGACGTTACACGATCGGGAATGATGATAAGATCATTCCATTGATCACATCAGCGAATGTTGCATGTGGTTATCATGCATCCGATCCAGTGGTTATGATGGAGACGATCCAGAGAGCAAAAGAAGCCGGGATCGCAGTTGGGGCCCATCCGGGACTTCCAGATCTGATGGGATTTGGACGAAGAAGCATGGCGATTTCCAACGAAGAAGCGAAAGCATATACACTATACCAGATTAGTGCGATAGGTGGAATGTGTAAAGCGGCCGGAGTGAAATTACAGCATGTAAAACCACATGGAGCATTATATAATATGGCGGCTAAGGATTATGATCTGTCTAAAGCAATCTGTGAAGCAATTTATGAATATGATAAAGACCTGATCGTTATGGGATTATCTGGAAGCGAGATGATCAAAGCAGCAAAAGACTGTGGTTTAAAGTCAGCCAGTGAAGTATTTGCAGACAGAGCTTATGAAGAAGATGGAACACTGGTGAATCGAAGAAAACCAGGAGCTATGATTGAAGATGAAGATGAAGCGATCAACCGAGTTATTCGTATGATAAACGAAGGAAAAGTGACTTCGATCACTGGAAAAGATATTGATATTAAGGCAGACTCAGTATGCGTTCACGGAGATGGAGAGAAAGCATTATTATTTGTGGAGAAGATCCGTAAGACATTCGTTGAGAATGAGATAGAAATCTGTCATTTATAATGGAGATATTTTTAAGATAATGAAGAAATGGTAGATGGATCTAGAGAAGAATTCATCTACCATTTTTTCATTTCATAGCAATTTGTGACTCTATTGATGCCATGTCATTGAACTGTTGTTATCGAAAAGCAGTACTTGAACATTGGGATTATGTTGTTGGAAATGAGAAAGAGAAGTATAAGAAAGAAGGAGACAAATGCAAGATAAAGTAAGAGATTTAAGAAGTGCATTAAAACGCTTGAAACAAATGGAAGGGCAGTACATAGAAACTGATGTAGAAGTTGATCCAATGGCAGAACTTGCGGGAGTTTACCGCTATGTAGGTGCAGGTGGAACTGTAAAGCGCCCGACAAAAGAAGGTCCAGCGATGGTATTTAATAATGTCAAAGGACATAAAGATGCCAGAGTAGCCATCGGTGTATTAGCAAGCAGAAAGCGTGTGGCAGCGCTCTTGGACTGTAAACCAGAAGAATTAGGAAAGAAACTTTATCATAGCGTAGATAATCCGATCGCACCAGTGGAATATCAGGGAGATGCACCATGTCAGCAGGTCGTTCATAAAGTGGAAGATCCAGACTTTAATTTGTATGATCTGGTACCAGCACCAACCAACACACCAGATGATGCAGGCCCATATATTACATTGGGTATGTGCTATGCAACGCACCCAGACACAGGAGTTCATGATGTAACCATCCACAGATTATGCATTCAGGGAAAAGATGAACTTTCTATTTTCTTCACTCCTGGAGCAAGACACATCGGAGCAATGGCAGAACGTGCAGAAGAATTAGGACAGAAACTTCCAATTTCAATCAGTATCGGAGTGGATCCGGCGATCGAGATCGGTTCTTGTTTCGAGGCACCAACAACACCTCTGGGATACGATGAATTATCTGTAGCAGGTGCATTGAGAAATGAACCAGTAGAGCTTTGTAAATGCTTAACAGTTAACGAAATGGCAATTGCAAATGCCGAATATGTCATCGAAGGGGAAGTGATTCCAAATGTCCGAGTACAGGAAGACCAGAACAGCCACACAGGCTATGCAATGCCAGAATTTCCAGGATACACAGGACCTGCAAGTTCACAGTGCTGGCTGATCAAAGTCAAAGCGGTAACACACAGAGAAAATCCGATCATGCAGACATGCATCGGGCCAAGTGAAGAACATGTATCTATGGCTGGAATCCCAACAGAAGCAAGTATTTATGGAATGGTAGAAAAAGCGATGCCGGGACGTCTTCAGAATGTATACTGCGGCTCCGCAGGCGGTGGAAAATACATGGCAATCTTACAGTTTAAGAAACGAGAAGCCAGCGATGAAGGAAGACAAAGACAGGCAGCACTTCTTGCATTTTCAGCATTCAGTGAACTGAAGCATGTATTTTTGGTAGACGAAGACGTCGACTGTTTCGATATGAATGATGTATTATGGGCAATGAATACAAGATTCCAGGGAGATGCAGATATCATCACGATTCCAGGGGTAAGATGTCATCCACTGGATCCATCCAACGATCCAACATGTTCTTCAAGTATCAGAGATCATGGGATTGCATGCAAGACAATCTTTGACTGTACTGTTCCATATGATCAGAAAGAGCGATTCAAGAGAGCAAGATTTATGGAAGTTGATCCGGAACACTGGTTATCATAAAATACAGAATATAAATAGGAAAAGGAAATTTATTTGAATGAAGAAACGACTGATCATAGGAGCAACAGGGGCAAGTGGAATTCCAATCTTGATCCAGTGTCTAAAATTGGTGCAAGAGCAGAAGGATTTTGAATCTTATTTGGTTATGACAGATAGTGCCAAACTGACCTTGGAACATGAAACAAAAATGAAGGTGGAAGAGGTTGAAAAACTTGCTGATCATGTTCTGGATTCAAGAGAGATCGGTGCAGGACCAGCCAGTGGATCATTTCAGACGGAAGGGATGCTCATTGTCCCATGTAGTATGAAGACAATTGCAGGAATTCACAGTGGATATGCAGACAATCTGATACTTCGTGCAGCGGATGTAACGATCAAAGAGCAACGGCCATTGGTGCTTGCAGCAAGAGAGACACCACTGAGTGCGATTCATCTTAGAAATCTTCAGGAATTGGCAATGATTCCGAATGTGCGGATCATTCCACCAATGATGACTTTTTATCATATGCCAGAGAGCATAGAAGAAATGATGTATCATATTGCAGCAAAACTATTAGAACCATTTGGGATAGAAGCAAAAGAATATCGAAGATGGAGCGGATTGTAGAAAGAGAGGTTTCTATGAAAATATTATCATTTGGATCATTAAATATTGACTATGTATATAAAGTTTCTCATTTTGTGAAAAAAGGAGAAACATTGTCTGCAGAAGAGTTGAATGTATATACAGGCGGAAAAGGATTAAACCAGTCCATTGCACTTTCACGTGCAGGAATGGAAACATATCATGCAGGAGCGATTGGCATGGATGGACTATTTTTGTTAGATCAATTAAAAGAAGCAGGAGTAAATACAGATCTTGTTAAGATCCTTGAAGACGTAAGAACAGGAAATGCGATCATACAAAATGATGAAGAGGGCGATAACTGTATTATTCTATTTGGAGGAGCTAATCAGGCAATCAGTAAGGAACAAGTAGATGAAGTCTTTGAACATTTTAAAAACGAAGATTATTTACTGATCCAAAATGAGATCAATGAACTTCCATATATCGTAAAGAAAGCAAAAGAAACTGGAATGAAGATCATTTTAAATCCTTCTCCAATGAACGATAAGATAAAAGAACTCCCATTAAATCAGATTAATTATTTTCTTTTAAATGAAATAGAAGCAATGCAGATTCTTGATATGGAAGAACCAAAAGAAATTGATGGGAAATATATTAGTGGTCTGTTACATCAGAAATTCCCAGAAGCAACGATCGTATTAACTTTAGGAAGTGAAGGATCTGTATGTATATCTGGTGATGAATATGTGGAACAGTCAATTTATAAGGTAAAGACAGTCGATACAACGGCAGCAGGAGATACATATACCGGATATTTTATTGCAGGTATCTTAAATGGAAAAACGATCAAAGAAGCAATGGATACCGCATCCAAAGCATCAGCAATTGCAGTAAGCAGACAAGGGGCAGCACCATCCATTCCATATCTGGAAGAAGTTGAAGAATATAAAAATTAGAAGAAATGAAGGCAGATTTTCTAAGGTATAATATAGAAAATCTGCTTTCATTTTTGTTTGAAAATAAGATAAACGAAAAAATTAAAAATAATTAGCACTCACCTCTTGTTATTACAGCGTAGCTTTTGTCTTAGTTCATAGAGTGCCGTAAAGTGCCTATTTACAGGCTTTTCACGGGTTTTATGAATTTATCATATTTCATCAAAAATCGTCAATATACAAAAAATTGGTGTCAAAATTGGTGTCAAATAACCTTAATTTGAGATTTTGATGAGCAACACATCAGTATAAAAAATTGAATATTTTATAGACTATGGAACGCCTAACATGACGTTCCTTTTCTATTTCCAGCCGTTCTTATTGGACGGCTATTTTATTACCCAAAATGAAAGGAGCATTAGATTTATGAAAAAGACATGGAAACGATTGTGTACGGGCTTCTTAGCTCTTGCAACTGTCGTTACTGCTTTACCGACTACACCCGTTCATGCAGAAAGCAAGCAATACTGGACGGAAAGTGCAGAGCGTGTCGGTATCATTGAAAAAGTAATGAATGACGGTTCTATCGGTTCGACATTCAATGAGGGTTATATGAAAGTCGAGGACGAAACTGCCTATTGTATTGACATCAATACAGATTTTAAGAATGGTTACAAGACCAGAGCTGACGCAAGCTCACGCATGAGTTCCGATCAGATTTCAGATGTGGCGTTATCTTTAGAGTATGTCAAACAGTATGGCGAAGCTCACAAGGAATTTAACTACAAACAAGTCTATCTGTTGGAACAATGTGTCGTCTGGCAGAGATTGAGCGTACATCTTGGCTGGCAATGTGATAACGTGCGAGCTTCTTATGATGAAATTCCAAAGGCAACGCAGGACGAAGTTTTCTCTGGTGCAAGAGCCTTTGTCAAAGAAAATAAAGGACGCTATGAATGTGGCGGTTATATCTACTCTGGCGAGGGGCAGGAATTGGGACAATTCTGGGCGAAGCTGAATGTCGGAAATGCGAAACTGCAAAAGACTTCCAGTAATACCAGCATTACAGACGGTAACGGGAATTACTCTATCGCTGGTGCGACCTATGGTGTCTTTTCTGATAAGGACTGCACGAAACAGCTTGCCACCCTTACGACTGATGAAAACGGAAATACAGATATTGCAGAGGTAAAAGCAGGCACAGTCTATATCAAGGAATTATCCGCACCAGCAGGATATAAAGTGGATAAGACAATCTATCCATTAACAATCAAAGCTGGCGAAACAGCAACTTTGAATGTATCAGATACACCAAAAGTAACGGACACTTTGATTGAGCTTTTCAAGATTGATATGGAAACACAGAAAGACAATCCGCAAGGGAACGCTTCTTTAGCAGGTGCGGAATTTACATGGAAGTATTATGCAGGCTTCTATAATAAAGACAATCTCCCTGCCGAAGCTACTCGTACATGGGTTACAAAGACAATCGCTGAAACAGACAGCGACGGGACAACTCACTACATCGCAAAATTAGCGGACGCATACAAGGTATCTGGCGATAGCTTCTATATGCAGGACGGCAAGGCGGTTCTTCCACTTGGAACGCTAACCGTTGAGGAAACGAAAGCTCCAAACGGCTACTTGTTAGAGGGTGCATATATGCAGGCTGGCGATAAGTCCGAACAGATTAAGGGCTTATATGTAACACAGATTACCGAGGACGGCGACCTTGCCGTATTATCTGGAAGTAACCAGTTTTCCGTATCAGACAAGGTTATCCGTGGCGGTGTCAAAATTCAGAAACGAGATTTAGAAACGGGCGATACAAAGCCACAAGGAAGTGCCACTCTGAAAGATACTGTCTTTGACATCATTTCCTTAAATGATAATTCTGTTTTGGTTGAGGGCAAGCTATATAAGAAAAATGAAGTCGTAAAAACTATTCGTACAGATATTGAGGGTATCGCTTCTACTTCTTCTGACCTCTTACCTTATGGAAAATTCCGTATTGTTGAGAGTGAAGCTCCCGACGGTTACTTAACTGACGGTGCAAAACCGATTGATTTTACAATCACAGAAAATGGAAAAATCGTGGACTTAACCGACGAAGCTCATTCTATCTACAATCAGATTAAGCGTGGAGATATTGAGGGTGTAAAAATCGGTGCAGGCACACATAAGCGTCTTGCTGATGTTCCTTTTAGGATCACAAGCAAGACAACGGGCGAAAATCATGTTGTGGTAACTGATGATAACGGGCAGTTTTCCACTTCTGCTGACTGGGCTTCTCATAAGCACAATACAAACGCAGGCAAGACCAGTGAGGACGGTGTGTGGTTTGGGACTTCTGAACCAGACGACAGCAAGGGGGCATTACCTTATGATACCTATATCATTGAAGAAATGCGTTGCGATAGTAACAAAGGCTTTGAACTTATCCCACCTTTTGAAATCGTGGTATCAAGAAATAACCTTGTGATTGATTTAGGAACGCTGACTGATGAATACGAAAAAGAAATCTCTATCCATACCACAGCGACCAGCAAAGACGGCGAAAAGACTATCCTTGCAGGAAAAGAGATTACGATTGTTGATACTGTCAAATTAGACGGACTTACAAAAGGCACAAAGTATCAGTTGAAAGGCTGGCAGATGTTAAAGGAAGAAAACGCCGAGCTTATCATTGACGGGAAACGTGTAGAAAACGATTATACCTTTGTCGCTGATGATGAAGAAATGAAAGTGGAAATTTCCTATACATTCAATGCGTCTGCTTTAGGTGGCAAAAACCTTGTTACCTTTGAAGAATTATATGATTTCAGCAATCCAGACGAACCCGTAAAAGTTGCAGAACACAAAGACATTGAGGACGACGGGCAAACGGTACTTATCACAGAGCGTATCATCAAGATACATACTACCGCTACCGATAAGGACGGCAACAAAGAGCTTAAAGCAGGAAAAGACGTTACAATCATTGATACCGTAACCTTAGAGGGCTTAGAAGTCGGTACACAGTACAAACTTGTGGGCTGGCAGATGTTGAAAGAAGAAAATGCAGAACTTCTTATCAATGGAAAACGTGTGGAAAGTGATTACACTTTTATTGCTGACAGCAAAACTATGAAAGTGGAAGTTGCTTTTACGTTTGACGCTACTTCTCTTGACGGCAAACAGCTTGTAACTTTTGAGGAATTATACGATTTAAGCAATCCAGACGAGCCGAAGAAAGTTACCGAGCATAAGGATATTGAGGATAAGGGACAGACGATTACTTTTAAGGAAAAGCCAGAAGAACCAGAGAAACCCGAAACACCACCGACACCGGAAAAGCCTAACAGACCTAGCGACAGTCCCAAAACGGGCGACAGTACAAATGTAATGGCATTTATCGTGATGTTGCTTGCGTCTGCTGGTGGACTGGCTGGAACATATCTTTACAAACGCCGTAAAATGAAGAAATCATAAGGCGGTAACGGTATGAGGAAAGAAAAATCACGCTCTCCGCCGAAGCTGTCAAACGGCAGATTTTTGCTTATTCTGGCTTGTCTGCCTACAACCTGCAAGAACACGGATAGTCAAGGGTGCGTAAGCATTGATTTTACCCTTTACTATCTGGGGGATTGCTGGTACTTCCCAAACCGCCAGAATAAGAAATCACAATCAATTTATCAAAAATAGAAAGAAACGAGGTAAAACAATATGGAAATGAAATATGTCGTGCCAGATATGGCACAGTCTTTTGGAACTCTTGAATTTGCAGGCGAAAGCGAGCCAGTCTTTGAAAGAGATAAAAATAATCGCAGGGTCTTAGCCAGACGAAGCTATAACCTTTATTCCGACGTACAGAAAGGCGAAAATGTTGTGGTAGAAATTCCCGTGCAGGCTGGCGAAAAGAAGTTCAAGTATGAGCAGAAAGTAAAACTTGTCAATCCGAAGTTATACGGCAGAGGTTACGCAATCGGGGATATGGGACATACCGATTATGTATTAGTTGCTGATGATATTGTAGCAGTTGAAGAAAAGTAAAGGAGTGAAGAATTTATGAGATTATCAAACGGGTTTGTTATTGACAAAGAGAAAACATTTGGAGAATTAAAGTTTACAGCGGTGCGTGATGTGTTCTTACAGAATGAGGACGGGACACCGAGTACCCAGCTTAAAAAGCGTATCTATGATTTGAAGTGCAGTCTGCATGGTGGAATTATCCCCGTGTCTGTACCGCCAGAAGTACCGTTAAGGGAATTTCCTTACAATGCAGTTGTGGAGCTTGTCAATCCCGTAGCCGATACGGTATCAAGAAAAACCTATACGGGTGCAGATGTGGACTGGTATGTAAAGGCAGAGGATATTGTGTTGAAGAATAAAGGCAACCAGAACGCAGGCAGTCCACAGAACCCTACACCGCAGG